>JAABUP010003550.1_pt1 | contig 27385 bp, 45 predicted proteins | sample 5559201 | NCBI WGS metagenome assembly JAABUP01 (sample SAMN10711887, study PRJNA513373) | rock metagenome | isolation source: Antarctica rocks | place: Antarctica | reverse complement strand
GGACATGCTCTTCCATGATTGAGATGCTGAGACAGTCTATGTCAGAGTTTGTACAACACATTTGCCTGGTTTTTGTGCTTTTCTGAGTAGCAAATTGATTCCCCTGTGCATTTTATCGCTGCAGATGTTGAAATGCAACATACCATTGTGACAACCTAAACAGGTGCACAACCATTCGGCTAGCCATTCGACACCACTTCCATAAAAAATGATGGTGGTTTAGGGCTTTCGATCGCATTCGGTGACCTTTCGATTCGGTCTTCGGCAATCGGTCAGACCCCACGCGCATTCGGCCCGTACACTGCTGATTGCATCTCTTAGAGTCCTTCTAGGGTGTGACAATTTCGGGTATCAATCCCGTAACGTCTATTTTAATCCAGAAACGTCATCCCTACACTTGAAATCTAAAAATCAGAAACGCCTGGGGACAGTAAAACCGCCTGGTCTTGTCGAAGCGGATCGCACCTGACAGTGAAATTATACACGGTCGAAAGTAATGGGCCAGCACAGTACACTGAGGTACCAGGTTTCACTGGCTTGGCGCCACTGGCGTTGCCTGCACACCGCCGAATAATCGTAGGTAGGTATCATGTCGGGCTTTCTCGACCATCGCTTGCACTTCCTTGGCCGGTTGCTGAGAGGTTGCGCATCCATACTAACACTGGAGTCTGGAGGCGACTTGCGGTCATGTTGACGAGTACCTGTTTTCTTGCAGGAGTGAAGGCCCTCTTGTCTAGCGCTTGTTTAGCCAGTGCTGAAGGTTGCGGCAGAGCGCATTACAAGGCTTCCAGGCGTTGCTTCTCCCAGCCACAAGTTGTAGACTACGCAAGAGCCACATGCTTCGTTGGCACACCTGCTTTGTCTGGTTGTCACCTTGCAGAGGGGACAGCAAGCCTTAGTCAGCAAGACGTACTCTGCACGTGCAGCAAGCTGCCAAGCTGCTGCCTCAACACTCTCTCGGCTCTGATTCACATAAGCTTCATACTCAGGTCTGTTCTTTCACCAAAACTGCAGGTCCTGTTGCATTTCCAGCTTTCCATTGCCTTTAGGTCAAATTCCACTATTGCCTAGCCTCTTTGCACCACTGTTGTGAGCCCTTTGCTACTGTGTCCGGCAAACAATGGGCCAGTATGTGGTCCTGCTTTTGTCACCCTCCGGACTCAACTTGGAGCATGCTGATGTGCTAGGCAGCCCAATGCAGTGTTTATTGGTGAATATATATAGGCATGTACTGAACCTCTGGAGCAACAAAAATGCCCAGCAAGCCCTGTACAAAGCTATCTATGTCTTGTAACATCAGTATGCAGGCTAGTCAACTGCTCAGTCCACCAGCATCCTGTCCATTTTAAGTAGCTTCCCATGTGATATTTCAGGTGATGCAGGCATGCACCTCACGAATACTAGCTGGGCAAGCTCTCAAAACTTGTCCTTTTCTGTAAGACTTGCGTCATCAATCTTGGTTAGACAAGAGTTTGACCAAGTGATGCAGGCGAGCTTGTGGTCAAGTGCTGAAGCCCTGAGTATCCCCTTTTACGCACCATCAAAGCTGCCAAGATAGGACTCTCAGGTGTTGCTTTCAGCTGCTAGTTGCTATAGCCTGCTACACCCTTGCTACAGCTTGACGTTCCAGTCCAGCTTAAAAAGACCTGGACTTTGCTGCTCTTCCTGACTTTTTGTTGCCTTCACCCCCGGCATGTCGTAGGTGACAAACCACATTCTGTTGCAGGATGACAAGCAACAGTCAGATGCAAGAAGTCCAACAAGAAATCAAAATTGTAAGTGCACAGATAGTCAAGGCAGACGGGGAGCTTCTCAAGGCAAGGGCAGACTCTGACAACAAAGAAGTGGACTTCTTGCGTGACAATCTTTTGGAGCTACGCAGACAGCTTTCTGCTCTGCGAGAGGAGCGGAATATCATCCTGCGAGCCCAAGCACCAGGTCAGCACTGCTTGCCATGTCGCAACTGCCTAAAAGCGCACACACTTGTTTGTGCACACGTGCGGGCTCATTTCCCACACTATGCTGTCTGCTCGCCGTGAAGAAGCAAAAACTGCTAGAGGAGACAGCCCTCCCCTCAAAGCACATGTCATGCCTTTTGTGAGCCCAAGCACTCACATCCCAATTGTGCTGCCTCCTCACTGTTGCTCGGCGGCTGCCCTCCTGGCAGGTGTCGTTGTGGTGCTCTATGGGCCAACAAGTCAAACAAATTGCGACTCCAACTTGCTCTATAAGTCTTGCAGACACCTAGACTTTTCGAATGCCTCATGCAGACATGATGCGTACTCTTGTAGCCTGAGCGTTCATCACCTAGCTCATGCCTCTCTTGCAAGCTGTTGTGTGGATTGCATCCATGGCCACACCCTTGTGCATGACATGAACATCATGAAATCGGTCATACTCACAGCTGTTGCTAGCTTGATCAAATACGACATTTCAAGCTAGTTGCCAGAGTGCATAAGCTTTGTAGCACAAGATACCATTGTTTGGTGTGGCAGACCCGCCAGACTGCTTTGAGAGCGTGGGAGCCTTTGAGACGTATTTGAAGTTTGAAGGAAATGACGATGTGGCAATGTGGGCTGCAACAGCTTGGGACCATGGTTATCGCTCGATAGAATCCGTAGCTCAGGCCAATGAAGCTGTCTTGCGGGCTGCACATGGGGAAGGCATATCTGCTTTCCACTCTTTTTGCAAGGCTCGTGCAGGTGCTGCTTTCTCAAAGTCTTGCTGTGGAGATCACCCGCTACATCTTTGTTTCTGTTGTTGCTAAAGCATGTGATGATGTTGCGTGATGTCAAGAACTAAGCTCAACTGTTGGGAATCATGCTTGTAATGCAGTACGCATACATGCATCGTGTTGTGTTTGCATTGCATCTACAGTGTTTGCATCAACAAGTTCTCTCTGCATGCAGCAATGCTTACACGGGCACAGTTGCTGAAGTCAAAGCTGCCCCGGCCAGACATGTCTACTAGCCCCTCCGGTCTCGTCCAGGCTGAAGATGTCAGAAGCAGTCACCCCAAGTCTGTTCAAGAGTTTGACGTGATACCTGATGTAATGAATTACATTAGTCACTTGGGTGTCACTCCCAAACGATTCAAACCAGTCGGCTACGGTCGCCAACATGTACGCTTCTGCTTTGCAATCTGGGTTTGCATCTGCTTGTCACTGCTGCAGAGTTGCTGTTTGCACATGCAATTTCAAATTGTGTTCAGTGGCTCATGGGTCACTGGACTTTTTGAACAGAAGGCTAGTCTCATGGATCATCATCGTTGTTGTACATGTTTGGTGTGCTTTGTCACTCAGTGCTTGCAATCCACCGTCAAATTCTACAAGTCTATGCAGCTTCCTGCAAGGGAGGCTGCTGTGGAGCGGTTATGGGAGCCTGTGATTGTTGACCCCACAAACAGCTTGACAAACTATCACTTCTACTCTGGGGAAAACGATGCAGACCGTTGCAGCTACGCTTATTGGCAGCCTCAGGGCAACACAACAGAGACGCACTCAGAAATTGTAAGAACTGAAAGTACAGTGTTGGCTTGCTGTCAGCACTTTGAGTAAGCATATATGTGTGAGTAAGCAAATATGTATGCTGACCATAGGCAGCCCAAGCTGTTGCCCACCACCGACTATCAGATGATGCAAACAGTCATCAAAGCCAGGTATGCATATGTCGGCATGAAGATGTCATGCATCTTGCTAGATGGCTTACATGACCAGCTGGGCTCACTTGTGGCAGTTTGCAGGTGGACCCCGAGGTTGCCTCAACACAAGCAACAACTGCAAGTGAAACTCGCTCTGCACAACATGAAGCAGACGAGGATGCAGTGGTTAGGAGTCAAGGGACATATGACTACTTGCTCAAGGCTGACCCATCTGTCTCTGCAAGAGTGCTCAGCATCGTGGAAGTCAAGCGAAAGTAAGTGTCCTGCCCTAACAGCATGTCCTTTCTGTGGAAACTGCATTTACTTTTTTTAGAGCCACAGCTGCAACTTGTGGATGTTTTGTGCAGGGAGCGCCTGTGCTTACTGTGTCCTGATCGTTCCATTGACATGAATTCACCGCCAAATCTGCCTGCCATCTGGACTGACTGGCCTAGGAGTGTTTCGGCAGTGTTGAAATTGAACGTTGATGCTGTCATTGCTCAGGTAAACATGATTTGACCTGCTGCAAGCTGTGTCAGCCTCTCTCAATGCAAGGATAACTACGGTGCAAGCTTGTTATTTGACTCATGAACTCAGCGTAGTCAAAACACTCAAGTGCCCGTTGTAATCATTGGTCACTATAGTAAGTCACACATTCTGACAGAAAACAACACAAGTCACACATTTATGTTACTGTATGTGAATCTCACATATTGTGTCAAGCAATGCCCTGAGGGTAAGACGTGTGGCGGCATGTTTCGCTCCATCCTTTCCTTCCTTGGGTCACACTTTCAGATTAGGTTAACATGGATGCTTGAGCAGCACAAACGGTGTCAAATGCATGGGGTTATTTTGCAGGTGAATGCATATGCAGCCAACAACGGCATACGGTATGGAATGATCAGCAATGGTGTATGGTCTTGGGTGTTCCGTAATGATGGCTGCAACAACATGAGCTTATCACAAGCATTTCGGTATGATGCAACAACCCCTACTGTCTTAGAGGTACGTTGTTGCCATTGTCCCTGTATTGGTCTCCGCTCACGCATGTTTTCTGCATGTTGCTACACAATGTGGTGTGCTACATGTGAAGGTGGTGTATCAGAACTTTGTTCATTTTCACAGCATGCTTGCATGGGTTACCAATATATCAATGAGATGTTCTTCCTCTGTCGTGTAGGTTCATGCTTTCGTTACAGACATGTCCCTAAAGCTCACACGTCTTTCCCCTTGGTCTGTCAACCCCCAGCATCCAAACGTTGATGTTGCTACAAGACGGTCAAAGCGTAGCAGATCACAAGGTGGAGGCACTTATCAAGGTCAAGGTATAGCAAACGTTGTTTCAGATAGCCCGTCGCCTGCTTCTCAACGCAACAAGTCCCAGGTCAACAAGACCACTCGCTTGGCGATATGTGCCAGTGCAACATCTGTGGTCACTGGCATGAAGTGGAATCAAGGTCCTACCCTTCCTACATCAGCCACAAGCCACCATGCTCCTATGGAGGAAGCCATGCTATTCCGGCTCCAATCTGTGCAGCGTGTGCTTGCTATCGGCAGCTCTGGGCGCGTGTACCTTGCTCGGTACACATTCAACCAATGTTCCTGCTTCTATGTTGTCAACAACATGCCAGTACAAGCTGAGAAATGCCTTCATGCGCACAGTCAGATGCTGCATGAGTTATTCATTGCTTACATGTAATGGTGTCATTGTGGCCAAGCGTGCACCCCTCGTATGCATCAGCTTTGAGCAGCGACACAGATGTGCAAACATGGAAATAGAGTCGTTTGCAATGTCAATCATACCTTGGTGCGTTGCTTCTCAACTAATGACCATTGTTAAGGTTTCTGTATTAGCAGTGTTTAGATGTTGCAGTGATTGCCATAGGAGTTGTCAAGGGATGAGTATGGCTCTCAAGATAGCCAGTATTGGCTCCAGCAAGCACCACAGCCTCAAACACCAACTCAAGTGCCTCCTGGCCCTCAGAAGCTTGTGGGGTCAATGCGTGCCTCATGTGATGTTGGCTGGGGATCTGACATCAATGCAGCATGGCTATGGTCTAGGCACAGCTTTGGTTCCAGGCCGGCATCCAAAGTCAGGTATGTGCATGCATAAATAAGCTTATGAATGTTGTTGCAATCAGAGAAGCTTTCAATGATTGTCAGACTGTGTACACTCACAGTGATGGTTGTGCAGGTGATGGTGCACTGTTGACAGTGGCTGGGGCAGCTCTCCAACAAATTCATGATTGTGGGGTTCTTGTGAATGATTTGCACCCTAAGAATGTGGTCATTAGACAAGATGAGAATCAAGTACATGTCTTCTTTGTAGACTTCAGTCATTCCCGCTTGGAGTCTCCAAGTGCAGCCCAGCGTGAGCATGAGATGGCAAGCTTGCACATGGCCTTGAGTGGTCTCTCGCCTGTTTGTTAGAAGCAAACTCTGTTTGAAGGACCATACTGCAGGGAGTGTTGTTCTAGCACTGCTAGAAACGTCAAGCTGCAGTCTTTTGATATCTAGAAGCTTGCACCTAATACAAGTATACTGACTATTTTTTTGCAATCAAGTGCTACTCCAGTATATCTCTGGGAGCTATTGCAAATTTGGTTCCAGTAGGTAGAAATTTTCTATATCCCCTTTGCCATTGTTTGAAAGAATTCTGGCTTGCATGTGGTGCAACATCTCCCTAGAACTGTGCAATGTGTGCGTCTCATTATAACTCCCTTAAAGCCGAGGTGGTTCAGTTTTGCGCAAATGTGGCATTCCCACGGCTGTGTAATTCTGGAGTTTATTATTTTTGTGCAAGTGATGCTTTACGTGATGAAAATGATAATGTGCAGCTGCAGCTCAGTGATTTCAGCCTGATTCTGTTTCCCAGATCGCTGTGTTTGCGCACATGACTAGAAAAGCATTGTTGATTCTACCCACCAATATGAGCTGTATTGCAGCAGCAACTCCTAGTATGTAGCAAGTTTGTGTCTTTGGTGGACATCAGGACTACATGCTAGGGTCGAACTGCTCATGATTGAGCCAAGCCTTGTATCCAGCACTCAGGGTTATATACTGCCTGGTATTCAGCTTACGCGCACCGCCGCAGCTGTACAATCTGCCGTCCACATGCTACAGCACCGTCAATTCGCTATCTGGGGATGCCTGTCTGCAATCCTAGATATGCAATAAACGACAATGTTGATCATTGAACTGACAATGCAACTTGCGGGCCGATACTTTGTTTTTCAGGCAGCATGTCATGTTTGCAAGCTAGGTCGAGCCTACGGGTTGATAATACGTCAAACTTATTGGCAACCATTACAATCGACAGTGTCGACAGACACACCCCTCTTGCAGCTAATGCTGCAACCATGTAGGGCAACATTGCATGTCTCATAGTGGATTTTGAACTGTCACTTGCAAAGCCAAACTTGATGCAAGAGCGCTTTCATGCTGACATGTACTTAGGATTAACTCCATCAGTGGTAAAACCACTGTCCAATGTTACTAAACCTTCATGTCATCCAATTCGAGCAGCTGATCCAGAGTAGCTAATTACTTCCTGACAAACAGCTCCTCCATGAAGCCTCTGAACCTCTTGGCATACCGGTGAGGATCAACAACAGAAATAGTTTTGCCCCCAAACACAGCTGCCTTGACCACATGCTCCATCTTCTTCTTGGTCCGATACTCCTGTGAATGACATCAGCACATCAAACATGTATGAACCACATGTAAGCCCTGGCTACCACAAACATTTGCACATAGACATAGCATGCACTCAGCATGCTTTGGTCACCATCACACACCATGGACGGTTGGCATGCTCAGATCCTACAGACACACAGAAGTCTCTAACAGATACATGTGACAGTCATGCTGCTGAGCTAGAACGCCTCTCAATAAAGAAGGCAAACCTGCAGGAAGTCGATGATGCCAAAGTAGATCAGTACAGGCTCGGGCTTGGACCCATCCCGAGGGATTGCCAGAGCAGGAATGCTGACGCCGGGCCTATCCCTGCACCTCCTGCTGTGCAGCCGCCTCATGGACCCTGTGGCATCGTCGGTGCCAATGCGGCAGGGGACAGGCTGGTGGGATGCAAGCAGCCTGTCATCTTGACTGCAGCAGCAAGCATCACACCCATTGCAGGCCACACAAGCATGCTCACAGTGTGTGGCAAGAAGCTTCTTATCTTGACTGCCAGCAGCAACAGGACAAGCATCACACCCATCACAATCATGCATAAGCATTGCAGTAGCATTGTGTGGTGTCCAAAGAGTCACACTGACCTTGCATTGGACAATCATAAATTTATGACTTGGACACACTTGAGTTGCCGGCAGGTGATGGACTGTGACGATGAGCTGCGTGTATCAGTGGTGTGCGTGCTGATGGTGCATGCCAAGCCAAGCTGAAGCGAGGGAAGGAACCTGACTTATGACCTGTCATGTGCTCATCAGCACAGAATTACCTGGACTAAAGACAGTTGCACCTTACTCCTGGCCCTGCTTTTGCAGAGAGCAGGGTGGGACTGCAAAAACAGGACCTCATATAAGGAGCTAATCAGAACCGCACATACCAGATCCTAGGGGAAGACAAATGTTTGGTGAGTCACAGAGTGGATGATCACCTGGATGAGTATGTAGCAAGCAACTGCAGATGCTCAGGCATGTGCGCTCCTGTACCCTCCAACAGTTCCTCAAAGGCATGCAGGTCTTGCTTAGTAGGACTGGAAGAAGCGCCCTTCATGCTGTTCCTAGGCCGCAAGGGCGCAGAGCGCGTCCTGAACAAGCCCCTGTCTATCGCACTGATCTGCCCTTCGTCCTGAAACAGCCCTGCCCCATTCATGTGAGTCTGGCCATCGTGCTGATGCTGATCGTGCTGCCGGTGCCTGCACAGGAGGACAGGTTACTAAGCAAGATGCAGCAAGGGAACAGCTGCAGCTGCAAAGTCACCGGCTGCCAAGCACGATGATGTATGTCTCCTGCTGTGCAGCATGCAGCAGAGCTATACTCAGTACACAGACTTTTGGCTGTTATGTGTGTGAAAAAAAATAGACAAAGCACAGATTGCAGGCTCAAATATCATTGACAATTGACAAAACAGCAGCAGGACAACCTGTAGCTGTCAGAACAACAGAAGCAGGAGTCCATACCTGTAGGCCAGGCCCTCAGGGGTGTCTAGGGGGGTGAAAACAGGGTTGTCATTAAACCGAACTCTATCAGACTGTGGAGAGGTGACAATGGACCGCGGCAGCTGTCGTGGCGTGAAAGGTATCTCAGCAACAGACTCAAAGGGACTCACAGCTCGCGGCGGTGCGTCCTGAGACTGAGCACCAGGCTGAGCTGTGTTGTGCCTGCCTGAGGAGCTAGCAAATGTGCTGTCTTCAGTAAACTGCAGTCCTGACTGCATGTTGTACAGTGGCTGTCTAGCCGCATCTGTGGTAGCATCTGGGTACAGACCCCAGCCATGACTAGGTGGCTGGAGCCTGTCTGCCTGTACGTGTGTGGAAGGAGCATCCAGCTGTGGGCACGCTGTGAAGACTGGTTGCCTTGACTGCGTGGCATTTTGACCCATGTGGCCATTCTGCCACAGACTGGACGCATCAGACGGCTGTTGACTAGCTTGGTGCTGCATGGCGCTGTGGACAAGACCCCTTTGCCTGGGACTCAACATGCTAGGACTGTGAGCCTGAGACTGTTCCTCCTCTTCCAGCGGCTGCAGCCCAGAGCTTGGACCGGGTACTGGGTGCAGCCGGGCAGGGGTGAGGATGGGGTCGGCAGGGGGTTGATATTTGGGGGCAGGCCTGCCAGCTGTCCAGGAGTGCTGCCGGGAATGGTCCTGTAAGGGCTGTTGTAGGGCAAGGCTGGCCTTCTTTGCCAATGAGCCTGCCATCAAGCCATCATTGGGGATGGCATCAGCTCCTGCAGTTGTCAACATTGTTGCTTCATCTCCTATGTCTTTTGTTCACTCTCCTAGTGAGTTCCACAGAAGCACACACACAAACACACACACAGCAGCCCTCAAACATTGCAGCAGTGCACAAGATTCTGACTTGCAAGGAGCAGCAGCTGCTCCAGGGCCAGACGCTCACCAAATGCCACATGCCCAGGGTTCCTAGGAGTGCCCTTCAGCGCTGAGTCGTCAATGGATGACACCATGCTGACCATACCAGCATCTGAGGAGGCTGTCATGCCAGCTGAGGGCGTCACAGGTGCTGAGTCATCGTTGTCACAGCGGGGGTAGACATGGGTGTGACCCCCACTGAACCAATGCAGGGGGTTGTGGGCTGTCGCTGCTGCTCTGGAAATCCCACTTCCTACTTTCTGCAGCAGGGCATCACTCATCAGAAAAGACAGATGTCAACACTGCCAAGCTGGAACTGAACCAGTGCAGTGGCTGCAATCGGGTTGCTGCTCTATTCGTGATGGTCCTGTGCCAGCAGGAGGACCCTTTTGGGCAACAAAGGTCGACAATACTGCCAAGGCAGTCCCCAGGCCAACGACTGAACATCCAGCAGCATTGTCATTGTTCCATTAACTCCTTCAAGTCAACATCATTGCAGCCAAAACCTACTACTTGGTCCAACTCACAACATGCATGATCAGGATGTATTGCATAGGCTGATCCAGGCTTTGTTGTACCCACCTTGATCTGGGGTGCAATCCACTCGTCGGCCCCCCAGCTGAGGTAGTGCACCCCCAGCAGCAGGCTGTAGTCCATCACCCTGAGGGACTCCAGAAGGGCACAGTCCCTGCCTAGCTGCCCCATCAGCTGGTCATATGTGGCAGCGTTCAGCACCAGCTGGAAGTTGATGTCCAGATCCTGCGACGCACAAACTTTGTCTGTTGAGAACCCACAACACAAGTCACATGTGCAGCAGTCAGAAGCATTTGCTGCTGGATTTCTCACAAGCAATGCCGGTGTTGTTGGTTGCCAGGCATCAAGCTGTGTGGTTGCCATGTGCATGCAGCCGGTAGTCAAGGGTTAAGGAGGGTCTATGAAGGTCTGGCCAAAGCAGGACCTCACAGAGGGATCTACCCAGGACTGTACAGACCTGACCCCAGGGGATGAACGAGGGGCTGAATGAATCAATGAGTAATTGAATGAATGGATGAATGAATGAGTGAGTGAATGAATGAATGAATGAATGAATGAATGAATGAATGAATGAATGAATGAATGAATGAATGAATGAGTGAGTGAGTGAGTGAGTGAGTGAGTGAGTGAGTGAGTGAGTGAGTGAGTGAGTGAATGCATAGACAGGGAGGGTACCTTGAGCACAGTGTTGGGGTCACCGGCTTTCCTGGCAGATGTTCTTCCCAGGGTGGAGCCCTTCAGGTCGTACCGCCGGTGCAGGCGCACGTCTGTGGGGAAGACGTTGCCCATCACCACAAACCTGGCCTGCAGGGTGAACAATAAGACCCTTGCCTTGTATTTGTTTGAGTGACAAGTTCATTGGATGCTGCAACCCTGAAGTTGTGACATGCTGCAACCCAGCAAAACTTGGTTTGCAAGGTAACAACCCTGAAAGTTGGCAAAGATGCATGTTGTTACCATTAAACCTTCACACCTTTCATCTTTGGCTGCAGACATAGCCTTGCTTACGCCCATGCATGGTGTTGTCCCTAGAGAGCGCTTGGCAAGTGCCATGAATCTGATGTACGCTTCTGTGCAAGCACAGGAGACGAAGGCCACATGATGGGCAGTTGTACAGAACGCATGCACAGACAGACATGACTTGTGTACTCTGTGTTGTACTTCTGAGTAGGTTCCCCAACAGGCTTGACCATACAATGTGCAGCATTTGTGGCACACACTTACAGACAGACACAGACAAGAACAGCTAGTCCGACACACATGGACAGACACATGAGGAAGCTGTAATCTGGACTGAAACCCCTCGACAGGCTTCTGTACATGCAAGCCATGGAGCTAATGCCCAAACTCACGCCCACACATTTGCAGCAGATACAAAAGCACAGACAGACAGACAGACAGACATTGACTCTGTACCCCAACCTTGTCCTCTCCCACAGGCTTGACCATGTGCAGGCCATGCCATGGAACACACACACACACACTCACAGACAGACAGACAAATGATGAACGCGTACCCCAACCTTGTCCTCTCCACAGGCTTGACCATGTGTAGGCCGTGGAACACACGTACACACACACACACACACACACACACACACACACACACACACACACACACACACATAGACAGACAGACATATGATGAAAGCGTACCCTAGACTTGGCGCCTCCCACAGGCTTGACCATGTGCAGGCCGTGGAACCTGGTGAGCAGAGTGCCCGGGTTGGTCTCCACATGGCGGTAATACTTGGGGATGAGGTCCAGCAGCAGCCGCATCTCCTCCTGTTGCACCGTCTTGATCAGGAAGCGGTCATCGTCTGACAGGAAGAAAGCGCTGCCGGACTTGCCGGGTGATGCCAACAGACGCAGTGCCCTGCAACCCAAAAGCACAATGGTGATAAGCACAATGGTGATAAAAATAAAAAAGCGGGCTTAGCCACCAGGCATCTGGTGTGTGCGATGCAAGTCAGCTCCCTCCAGACGCAGTGCCCTGCAACCCATGCCAGCTGTCGATAGGTTTCAAGCCAGCTGAAGTGCATGTGCATCCAGGTTGGAATGAGCTTTCAGCATATGGCTAGTGCCATGAAGAAAGAAGAACATGTGATACAAAAGCAAGTCTGATGGAGATGACATTCAACTCAAACAGGTTGAGCCATATCCAAAGATCCATGGAGCCGGAACAGCACGTGCTATGTGTGACAGCTCTCGGGCATGCCCTTGTCAAGTCTGATCTAGACCACACCAACGAAGGGTATTGCTGGTTTGATGGCTCTAGGGGAAAGCATGTGAATTGCAATGAACAAATGAACGAAGGAATGAACTAGTGAATGAATGAATGAATGCATGCATGAATGAGTAAATGGATGGATGGATGCACAGCAGCCCTTTACAGTCATATACACAGTTGCCAGTGCAAGTAGTAGACACAAGAAACAGTCTAAGCAAGGTGAGAGGGCAGGGCTGAGTGGAAGGGCAGGGTGTACCTGTCACCGGTGAGAGACAGCAGGTAGTCCATGTTGTCAATCCCAAAGAGCTGCCTGAGGCGCTGGAACACCAGAGGGCTGTAGTCCTTCCACTTGAAGCTGCTCCCATTGTGGCTGCGCAGGTACTGACTGACCTGCAGACATTGAAGTCCACATCAGTCTGACAGTACATCATGGCTGATGCACACAGGAGGGACCCCTGCCATTTCAAAACGAGCCAACTGTTTTCAATGATTGATTGATTGATTGATTGGTTGTTTGTTTTCAAGCAGGATGACGCAGGCATTCTGAAGTACCTCTCACATGTGGCTGTGCAGACATGCGTGACCTGCAGAAAATGCAATCCTTGTGAGGCTTCAAACATGCACCACCTCGTGCCGCCAGCAACTCAATCGCCCTTGCTGCCTACTTCAAGGTCAGCGATCAGCAGATGCTATGAGGGGGTAAGATGCTCTACAGACTGACACACTGCACAGACTGGGAGTGCACCTGTGCAGCATGTTGCAAAGCATTCTTGCCGTAGGTTGCAAACAAGCAAGGTGCCTCAAACCCATATGTCACAGACACATGGGCATATGTACCCAAATAGGTCCTGTGTGATATTCGCAAGAGTAAACCACCATCTGCTCCTGCCAGCAGTCATCATGCTGTGCACAACATTGAGCATATACAGCTCACCTCAAGACCAAAAGATTCTTGCATGACATCCTTGGCAGGCAACAAGACCATCTGCTTGTGCTAGCAGTCACAGTGGTGAATACAGCACAAAGCGTATATACGTGTGCTGTGTATGTACATATATGCATATACATACCTACTTGTTTGAGATAGCTTACCTCCAACCCAAAAGCCTCCTGTGTGACATCCTTAGCAGTCAGAGACATCCGGCTCTTGCTGGCATTTGCAATGCTGAACATGATCCCCAGCTGCAGCTCTCGCATGAGGTCATAGCTCCGGTGCCCCTTGAAGATGTGCTCCCCTGGCTTGGGCAGGCTCTGATCAGTCTTCTTCTCTTGAAGCTTTCGCGACTTGTCCTTCTTGATGGCCTTTCTGTGGTTGTCCTTGCCCGCCATACGAAGCACAGTCTCATTGGACATCACGCCATGCTCGTAATCTCGCAGAAAGATGATGTCTGCTCTGTTGTTGTCAGCACTGGCTGGTTTATGCACCTGGGGGCAGCAACACCTAATGGTCACAGTCTCGCAAGAAGATGATGTGTGCTCAGTTGTTGTCAGCACTGGCTGGCTGGCTCATGCAGCTGAAGGCAGCGACGTCTCATCAGCGTGATGTTGTCTGTCTGAAAAGTCTGAAAAGCGCTTCTGCACATGCCTGCCCCTGAGACCAATTCTGGCTGTCAGGAACGCTGACACTGTCTACGAGACAGCCAGCAGTGTCACATCATAGACCGTGGTTATACACATCACAAGCTGCAAAGGTCAGACAGCCAGCTTTGTCAAACAACCATGTATTGAAACGCAGTCCCTTGTCTCTGCCAACTGCATGGTGTGATCGCAGATGTGAACAAGTTTGGTCTGACCATCAAGCTGTGCAGACAATGAAAGCAAAGGCTCACCCCTTCTCCATGCCGTTTGCCATGCACCCAAGTACCAAAGAAGGATGAGCCGTCTGAAGCCACTGCTGTGCCAGCTCCATGCTCTTTGCCATCTTCCCACTCCCCTTCGTATCGATCCCCTGCAGTGCCGTAGAACAATTGTCATGACAAGTGCACTCTTGATACACACAGCAACATCAACTTGTAATGATGGCACAGTTGCATTGCCTGCACACTGCACTTGATGTAGCCTGTTGACCTTAGGATGACCTTAGGAAAAATCAACTTTCTTGCAGTCTGCAGGCCTGCCTCGCAAACTGCTTATGCTGACTAGACTAATGATCCTAGCAAGCCATAGCAGGTTGGCTTAAATAGCAATACATGGCCTGACCTGATTGCGAGACAAAGATGCCTCTGCCATTGGGTTGCCCATCTCGCCATTCTCCGTAATATTCACTGCCGTCTTGCCAGTTGTGGTGCTCCTCACCATCAGGCATGTCTGAGACGTACAATCCCTGTAGGTCTGCATAGGGCCGGTCCGGCTTGCTCTGCACTGGTCCCCATTCTTGCTCTTTCACAACCTCCTGTTGTACATGCAAAGTACAGAGTGAGACATCCATGTCCAAGGTCATGCAGGTGTGCTGCCAAAGGCATTGGAACCTTGCCAGAGCACTGAACACCCTGTCACATCACAGGAAGCATATGCAAAGCATTGTGCATGGCCCCTGACGCACTCATCTGATCTGATCTGACCTGACTGTGTCATAGCAATCATGCTCGCGTGTCTGGTCACAAACAGGTGTGATGATGGTCCAGCAGCAAACAATTGCAATCATGCAGCTTACCTGAGAGTGGCGTGTAGCATATGGTGATCTAGCTCCTGTCTGATGGCCGGCCATGAAGATATCACTGTTCTGCCTCAGACGCTCCCTGCTAGCATAGTGGTCAGGCGAAGCAGCCAGACTTCCTGTCGGCTGATCTGCATCAGGCTCTGGCCTGGGTGGAGTATCTGGGGGGCTGCCCTGGGGGGCCTTGGGCTGGCAGTACAGCTGGTATCTGTACATCCAGAAGCCAGCAAGGCAACAGAGGGGAAGCCCAAAGCAGGCAACAGGCAAGACTGGCCCACTGGTGTTGGACTTGAGCCCTAGGAAGCCAGCTGTAAAGGCAAGCAGCATGCCTAGCCCTGCTGCCAGCTTGTGCTTGTTCTGCTGCAGCTGTTCTGCTGATGTGGCCTCTGAGTCTGGCAGGGATGAGAGGTACAACATGAAGCCAGCTAAACAGCATACTGGGATGATGAGGGAGGAAGTGAGCATGAGCTGTGTGCCAGCGCTGAAGGACTTGATGGAATGCTGAAAGCTGGCAAGACCGACGGCGAAGACTAGCACTGTAGTGATCTTGTTTGACTGCTTCTGCCAGCTGTCGTACCACTTGACTTTGGTGAACTCAGCAGCGCTGTCTCCTTGAAACTTGTTTTTCTGTTGCTGCTGATGCTGAAGCTGCTCACCGGCAAGGCTTTGACGCATTTTGGCGCATGCCAGAAACCGGTAGGTCAGGAAGCCTCCAATAGAGCACAAGGAGATGACAAGGAAGGGTAACAGCACTTCAGGATGTGCGCGCATTCTGGAGTCCAAAGCTATGTACAGGCACACTACAATCACAATCCCAGCAACCAACACCTGGCCTGTTGAGGACTCTGTCCACTCCTTCACGCTATGGACCAGGTCCGAAGACTGCCTTTTTAGGCTTTTGTGGTGGTATTGCTGATCTTCGTTCGCAGTCTTGTCGCAGATGCGTCTGTACACTATGTAGCCGTTCAGGCAGCAGATAACTGCCAGCAAGCCTGCCGCTGGCATTAATAGCCACATCGCAGCAGGTCGGCTTTGTGCCCTTTTGTTGGTGAGCTATAGTCTGGCGAGGCTGCGTAAACAACTGCTCAAGCACCAGGAACTGGGGGCACTGCAAAGGACCTGACGAGCGCTCGCCAGTGCTAAAGATCGACTGCACTACCTGTTACACGACCGTTGCAACTTTGGCTGGATGTGCACGATGTCACAATTACGCACCGTGATCAGTCAACCATCTGAGCGCAAGCGACTTACCAGTGGCAGGAACACATGCAATGAAGGGTCAGGAAGCAACTACCTACTTGCAGCTGTTGAGGGCCTTGATGACTCAATGGGACCGGCGACTTACATAACCCGCTAAACGCCCTGCTGAACGCCCTTGTCAAACGTTTGCAATTTGGCTGTGGCACAAGCGCAAGCAACAAGCGACCTCCCATGTTGGCGTCAGAGTGACAGACCCCATGCAAAAACTTCACCAAGCTCATCGGTGTCTTTTGCAAGGTTGATGCGCACCTGTGTCCGATCAGCGGAAGGATGGCTGCAAAGATCAACACGGCAGCTTGAGACGTTTGGATCTGCTTCGGGCTGACATAACGCCATCAGCATGTTCACACACATAAATTGTTGAATACACGTGTCCGGCATAGGCGTTGAATGCAGTTACCTTCGTATGTACAAGCATACCTGTGTCTGATCAGTGTCTCCCTCCTTGACTCGGTATCAGGCATTCTGACCCTGATCAACACCCCTTCCATCCAAACTACAACAACCGGTGCAGGGCCTATCGGTTATCGCTTGTGTGCAGCAGCACATCTTCTTCTGACCAGCCCTTGCATAGCAGCCAGAGGCTGTAGTACCTGCACCAAATAGATACCATGTCACTTGCCCATTTGTCCATTCGTCGCACAACCACAAATGGCCCCACCACAGTGGACAAAAAGTTTGCTGGAGGTGACAGATACGTGGGTCAATGGAAAGAAGGGTTGGTAAGATTCTTATGCGTGCCGCAAATGCTTCTTTGTGCCTTGCTCAGCAGGCTCTGATGTACATAGTGCTATGATAAGCGGTGCATATGCATGTAGTTCATGATGTTGCTGTTATGTAGCCGGAAGGGGAAGGCAAGTACGTATGGGCTGATCAGAGCACATATGAGGGTGGTTGGAAGGTATGCACAACCTTCACTAGCAGCCCTGTTCCCACTCATCTGCTTGACATGCTCTGCATTGCTGCCCATGTGCTTGACTTGCTCTACATTGCTGCCCATGTGACCCTGATGCTCGGAGAAATCAAGTGCTACCTTGTTCTCAGTCCGGCAATGCATGGCATTTAGGCCTCACGACAGGCCATAAGCCTTGCAGGTAGACTCATTCCTTGAAGCTGTGCTCTTAATCATGCAGGATGGCAAGAAGGATGGTCTTGGGACATACTGGTGGCCAACTGGAGCCAGCTACAAAGGGGAATGGTCTGATGGCAGCATGCATGGCGTCGGGACTTTTGAAAGCCCTGATGGCACTCGCTATCAGGGAGGCTGGGCGCGAGACCTGAAGCAAGGCCTGGGCAAGAAGTGGTTTCCCAACGGAGACACCTATGAGGCAACTTCTGCAACTGATGTCTGCTTTGGCCAGTTTTCCTTGCATGAGGCTGCATTGGCTTTGCAATATGCAAATACAGATGGTGCTCATATTGTGCAGCTACCACATGCACGGCTTCCTTTGGTGTTGAAGGAAGAGTACGATCCACTGCACAATCGAGCCAATGTGTTGATGATGGCATGTCACACTGCAAACACTATGTACTGCAGGGATAGCTTTCTTTTGCAGCCACCTTCACACTTTGTCTTTTGTCCCACTGTCAGAAGCTGATTGCTGCATTTTGGGACTTAGGGTCTGTGGAAAGGAGGCAAACCAGACGGTCCCGGCAGATACAAATGGCGCAACAAAAATGACTATGATGGTGAATGGAGGGCAGGCAAAATGCACGGCCAGGGCACCCTCAGGTGGGCATCTGGTGAACGGTATGACGGAGAATGGATTGAAGGGGAAGAAGATGGGTTGGGTGTTTTCACTTGGCGTGATGGCACCACATATGATGGCTTTTGGCAGTCTGGGAAGAAGCACGGCATTGGGGTACGCATTTCTTCCTGCCTACAGGGGAAAGCCAAACCTGCACCAGCAGTGCTGACTTGCAGCAGACTTCACTGTCTTGATTTGGGCAACCTTGATACTTGTGCTGTGTTGTCTCGTCTGCTGAAAACTTTCATATGGCATGTACACCTGCTGTGCGCTGGAGACTTGCTGGAATGTACACATATAGGCTATAGACTGAGGGTTGGCGTTGCAGGTGTACCGCACAGCGCAGCCAGATGCCAAGCGGCAGGCCAGTGCTTTTGCACTGCCAGGAGAGCCGGTCCAGCCGCCACAAGTTGCAGACAACTCGGAGTCCCCAGTCTCTGCGCCCTCATTGGCTGGCCCAGGTATCTGTACGCCTGCCTATGAATCTATACAAACTTTCTCCAGCCTGTTCGTCTGATTTAAGCATGTATATGTTTGTTTTGCTGCATGTCTGCCTTTGCCTGTTTGTTATGCCTGTCTGTCTGTTTGCTTGTTTGAGGCACATCTTGATCTATTCAACTATCAAACTCGTCAGTAAGCTATGTGTTGCTGCTCCACTGCTGGAAGACTGCAGAGGGATGATGCATGTCAGCTTGTAGCATCACAATGACATGCATTTTGATGATTGCAGCATCAGCTGACCAGCAAAACCCCAAACCCATGCAAGAGAGTGGCCGCACCGCATCTACTGGCAGAGGGGAGAGAGGTGACAGCGTGTTCATCAGAGAATACAGCAACAACAAGCTGCTGAGGGAAGATGCCATCAGCGCTGAGGAGCTTGATGCTGTTTTTGGGCCATTTGAGCGGCGCCAGGAGCGAAGACAAAAGAGGCGGATACGCACCAAGAGGGTGAGAGCCATGTTGCCCAGAAGTGACAATGGTGTAGGATGCTGGTGGCATGCTCTCGACCTCGCCAGCTAGCATGCTGCCTGGCCCAATGGGCACAAGGCTGATTGCCCAAGAACTGCGCGCAAACAATGGCTTGACTTCAGCCTGTTCTGCAGATGAGTAAATCTCAGCTGCAGGCATGGTCCACAATGTTTCTCCATGGATTTTCACCTTGGCCTCATGTACAATTTCCAGCTTTGTTGCTTACATGTGCTTGCATGTCGAACTGTCATGGTCAGGGTTGGCTTTTTTGCACCCTTGGATTGATTGGTGACCGTGACTGTGTGACAGTGGGAGCAGAGGCCAGGGGAGACAATCTACAAGGGGCATAGGTCGTATGACCTGATGCTGAACCTGCAGCTGGGCATCAGATGGAGCGTCAGCCGCAATGCTAGGGACCCTGCGCTCAAGGAGCTCCCAAGCTCTGTCTTTTCAGAGAAGGTACGACAGCCCAGCATTTGCATGGTGCGCAGGCAAGTTCAGGAAGAAAAGAAAAGATGATACTGTCAGGCATTGCATGTAGAGAAGCTTGAGGTGTTCCCAAGCTTCCCTTGATCACATGATCTGCTTGCGCACTCCTGTGTGCCATCTGGGCAGGAGCAACAGAAACATTCTATGATGTTGGTGTGACCCATTGCACAGCATAGCTTGTTTGCATGTGGGCATTCAGCTTATATTGGTGACTTGTCTCACGTGACCATGTGAGTTTGCATTGCAGATGCCTCTGCATGCAATGATCTGAGACTGCTTGGAGTGGCATCACTACGCAGCTACTCTGTACCATGTAGGTGAAGCAGCTGTTTCCAAGAGATGGCAGCAAGGCCACGCCTCCCCATCCCTCTGCAGACTTCAAGTGGAAGGACTACTGTCCCATGGCCTTCAGGCAGCTCAGAAAGGTCTTCAACATTGACGCAGGAGACTACATGCTGTCTGTCTGTGGTATGGTTCCTGGTCTTTGCCAGCCGGTCGTGCTCAGAGTCTGCCACCTAATATAGCACCCATGGGCCACATCATGCAAAGCTGAAGTTGCAAAACATATTCAGTGGCATTCTGTTTTTGTCTGAAGTCATTACCTCAGTGGGTGTCACTTTGCAGGGGACCAGGCATTGCGGGAGTTGCCATCCCCAGGCAAGTCTGGCAGCGTCTTCTTCCTGTCTCATGATGACCGTTTCATCATCAAGACTATGCGCAAGGTAAGGATGTTGCATCGTCAGAGCAATGCAATGCGCTTGCATTTGTCTCAGAGTGCCTCTCATTTGCACCTGCAGCACCAATGTCACCAGATCCAGTGTCAAAAACACTTTTGCATTCGACCAGCAGGCAACCTGTTATCACAGCTCATGCATTGTAGCTGCACCTTCAAACTGCATGCAGCTGTCACCACCAAAGGGTAATCATGTATCAGCCTGGAATCTGTCAGCTGATTTCAAAGCAACAACAACACAACAACACAGTCAGCTTAGGCGTGTCTAAACAAGAGAGCGCTGAAGTGTTGATGAGTGACATTGCAGCTATGGGTCCAATGTCTGTACATCTGAAGGTGTGTGCCTGCTGCTTTCAGAATGAGGTGAAGCTGCTATTGGAGCTGCTGCCAAAGTACCATGCGCATGTGGAGAGGTACCCTCACACCCTGCTCATCAAGTTCTATGGTCTGCACAGAGTGGTCCCTCTCAATGGCTCCAAGGTACAGACACACAGACACACCAGCAGTTTTACATATGCTGCCAACAGCAACCTTCAAGGCTTTGCTGATCAGAAGCATGTGTCCGTCCTGCCTGTGACATACGACAGCATGCAGCTTTCCCTTGAGGTATCCACGAACGCATGGAGAACAGAGCACAGCAGCGAGGTGTTGTTGATGATGATGCTTGTTTGTGGTGTGATGATATCAAACTGTATTGCAGCTATACATTTGTGCTATACATACCAGGCAAACATCACTAAATTCTCTTGCACTTATGATGCTGAAATTGTCCATGGGACCCAGGTAGTGTACTAGCAGTGTATCTGCAGCCGTTTGCTGTTATTGCAGGTACGCTTCATAGTCATGAACAACCTTTTCCAGACAGACTTGCACGTCCAGCGCAAGTACGATCTGAAGGGCTCCACACAAGGCAGGTTCAGTGGGAAGGTGCCCACTCCCAACACCATTCTGAAGGACCTGGACCTTGATATCAGCCTCAAGCTGGAGGAAGGCTGGCATGAGAGGTACATGGTTTTACAGACTAGTGTGCAACAACAACCACGACAACAGCATGCTTGCCAAGTCCCCAGTGATGACTTGTATGCTGAGTCAGGTTCTTGTTAAGCCATAGCACTTGTCAGCTTGCGCCAAAGGTAATGCTGTGTCCCATGCACAACGGTCACAAGTCAGAGACGCTCAGCTCTGCATGAATGACAGGGGTTTGCGTGCTTTGATGAAAGCATCATGTGGGCAGTGCCAGCTGCCCTGTTAATGAGGATCAGCAGCAGGATCAAGTTGACGCATTGATCATTTGTAGACATGCATGTGCAATGCCTGGTTCCCTTTTTGTAGGCTGATGAAGCAGCTGGCAGCAGACTGTGCCCTGATGGAGGAGCTGCGGGTGATGGATTACAGCCTGCTGTTGGGGGTGCACTACCGCTCCCCAGGCTATGCTTCATCACCCCAAGTCACTGACAAGGTAGACCATGCTGCATCAAGGCATACAGAGCATTATGCCTGGGCTCATCAGAGCCAAATGTCGTTGCTGCTTGCACCACAGCTGCTAGTGCATTTCAGGATGCTAAACGATGTCAGCAGCCGTTTGACCTGTTTGCAACAGCGACTGATGCTCATGGCTGTGGACAGAATCTGGACAGATGTAACTTCACAAGTGACACCACCCTGCTTTCCTGAAGCTACACTATGCAGTTTGCTTTGCTTTGTGCTTGTTTCAAGCACGTGGCCTACATGAACTACAGGAAGATGAAGGAGAGGATGACACAGACTTCACCCCCATGTCTCAAGACAACCCCGGAGGGTCCAAACGCAGTTTCAGCATAGACAGCATCATACCCCACAGGAGCGTGGACCCCCGTCCTGCGCGACCCTCCAGGCTAGGAAGCACTTCCAGTGGCCGCCTCAGAGACAGGAGCGGTAAGCATTAGAGATGTGCTGAGAAACAAACCAAATGCTGTCACATATTGCTAAGCATATTGCAGGTGGCATACACTGGGACTGACAGCTGTTGAGTAATGAATCCAAGCCAATGCGTATTTCAGCAGAGATTGTTCATGTCCAAGCATGCCGTCATATGCTTGCCAAGATGTGCAGTGCATCATGTTTGTTTGTCACATCACAGGTGAGGCCACAACCCCACGTTCATCACGGCTGTCTACTGAGGGCAGGCGGAGCGGGCCCTTCCCCTATGACGACGTCATGCAAGTACATGAAGCCAGCCAAGCGCAGCAGGCAGGACCTGCTTTCTCTAGTCAGCCCACCATTCGTGAGGACCGCCAAGATGGGTATGCTGACTCCCAAGGTGTGTTGCTGCGATATGCAGTGTACCCTGTGACTCTATAAGCAGGGTAGCCTGCTTCTCTCTAAATGTAACCTGCCAACAGGGTTGCAGGGTCCCTGTTGTACCCTGTTACTATAGGTACCCTGCAATTATTTTGTCACTTACAGGGAGTAAGAAGTGGCACATGGACTGCATCCACTGACATCAGTCATCACTCACATGAGCCATGGCCATTTCAGATACAGAGCTCACTCTTTGATTGCTGACAGTCTGCCTGGTTGTGCTGATCCTCACAGTTCTGTCTCGTGTAGGACTTGAACCAACTATGAGCAATGTGGGACTTCCAGACAGGCAGGAGCCACAAGCTGCTGAGCAGGTTGACCAGCGCAGCAGGATGCAGGCCTTTGATGCAGCAGGAGGCCCTGCACAGCCTCCAGATGCATTGCAGACTGGTGATGCCAGGTACAGACTAGGTCAAATCACAGCTTCAAACCAACAAGTCACAAGCTCATCTCACATTGTAGCTTCTGCCAGCCTGTGCTGATTGCCAGTGGCGCCGTTGTTGTAGCTGGCAGTCAGGTCATGAGTTGAACTGTGTGGTCAAGCTGACGGACATGCATGGAGACTTTCCTGCTCACTTCATGGCATGCAATGCCGTATGACGGTTGATATGGCAGAAATATGACAGACTAAGCCAAACCACAGCATCATGGAACTGGCAAGTCACATGGAATGCCACTCAGTGATGATTTGGTCACACATTGTACTATTCTGCGCCAGCCTTGGATGCTGCTCATATATTGCTGCATCATGTTGGCCAGGTCAGCAGGACTGTCACAACTGTCTGCTCAGCAGTACCACAACTCAGTTGACATACAGAGCAGGAAAAAACATGTGTTCTCCACACAGGCTCTACCTGCAGTACTTGAAAGACAGTCAATGCTGCAACTGTCTGTTCAGTGTCATGCATTCTGGGTGCTGCTTGTTGCTGCAGTCAGTGACTGCTATGTGGTGTCATCAAGATCAAGGGGCAAGTTACCAACACGGCTGTCCTGCTGCGCAGGTACAGTGAAGCACAGCCTGCCAGATCTGATGCAGATGCTGATGCGACTCTCACTGCTGGTCCTCACGGCCTTGTCAAACACCGAGGACGCGGCAGGGATCTTGCCGCCTTGCAGAACCAGGTTATCGCAAAACTAGGCCGCCAGGTGATCATCATCTGGCATGCCCAGAGTGACCTCATTAAGGCTCTGTGTCTGATCCAAAGCTGTATCCTAAAGACCATGATTGTGTCTGCAGCTTACTCTGCTTGTCATCAGACTGTGTCAAGTTGCAAACGTTGATACTTGCTCAATGCTTGGATTCACTATGCAGATTGTGATCTGTGATTGTGTACATAAATTTGTAGAAGCTCTTTGGGATGCAAAGACATCAGCTTTTATGAGCAACCCCCGTCTCGCCGCGTAAACTGGACTCAGAACTGGGGACCAATAACAATAATAATATTGATAATAACAAGAACATCTGGTAACAACAATAGTGGTGATAACAGCAAAACTGTTTACGCTTTCTGGCTCATGATGAGGCCTGGGAACTAGCATCAAGCATTTCAAATCCAGGGGGATGTCCCAGGTGCTGCAGACAGGGTCCTGCCGCAGTGTCTGAGCAGTGTGTGTGCAGGTGGACGAGCAGCGACTGCAAGATCTGATAAAGCTGGCTCAGTACAAGATGCTGAGCCGTGACACACGCAGCTGGCGGTCCCCCACCATGGTTCTTGCCACACGGCCCAAGCGCACTGACACAATGAGGTGATGTCTGCTGCCCCCATGCTATACTGTCCATGTCACTGTGATCCTGCATCTGCCTGTTTTCCAGTCCACCTGCTTGCTGGGAATGCATTGTATCACACCTTGCATTGAGTGCACCATGTGAGAAGCGCTTCTAAGCGTAAACAGCAGTGATGGTGTGATGTTGACAAGGACTGTTGGTCGCACACAGAGCAGTACTGTCAACAGAGTGGTTCTGTACTCCAGACTGTACTACAGGCTGTAGCATCATGCATCTGGAGGTGAGGACAGACACCGAAGTCACTTTGACACTGTGCGTGTACCGCAGGCCAGCAGCTTTTGCACATGGCGGCACAGATGAGCTGACTCACCATTTAGGTCACACAAGAGTTCATCTAGGTCTGAACATGGCCGCCACAGCAGTTCCCATTGCCTCAGAAGAGGCAGGGGACAATGCACACACAAGCTCTGAAGATGTTGTGCTGTATTTTGGTATTATTGATATACTGCAGGTAAGCTGCCATTACCGTTAGCCTGACAGGATACATGCAGGCTTGTATGCCTGCATTATAGTTCCTGTATTCACAACTGTATTTGCACAATGGGCTGACGATATTGGGCAGGCTGCAACAGCTATGCTTTGCTGCAGGAGTACAACATGTCCAAGCGGTTTGAGCATAGTTTCAAGTCTCTCAGCCATGATGGTAGCACCATTTCAGCAGTTAACCCTAGGGCTTATGCCAATCGCTTCCAGGATTTTATGAAGAAGGTTTTTGTCTAGCTCTTGATGCCAACCCAATAGACTGTTTACACAGTTGAAAACGTTACTTGAGACTGTGCCACTGGCAGCATTTGCACATGCGTGCTGGCATCATGCAGGACCTATGTTGCTGCGTACTAGCATATCAGAGTTTTGGGGCACATCATTTAAAGTTGTCATAGCAGCAGCATAGAGTTGCTAGCATACACACTGCAGCTTCTCGTTCCTGGTCATAGTGGAGCAGATAGTTAACATGCTTTTGCGATAGCTGCAAAGCTGTGGAAGAAGGTAGAGGCCTCGAAGCAGCTGCGTGCCTTTTTGTGCCAGACAAATTGCTTGGGTGCGAACCTGTCTAAATCGCCTACGTCCAAGCTTTTGACCCGTATGAGGGCCAAGCATGTGGGACCGTGCTGAGTTGATAACGCCGTCCGTGTAATCTCGAATTTCTCGGCTGTGTGAGAAGCATGCGGGCATGAATAGTTCAAGACGCTGACAGGCTGCATGCACACTGCAAACATTGGTAGAATGACCTCGTGACGAGCCTGGTCAGTTGAACGTCAGCATGTTGCTGCTATTTGGGACATGCAAGTCTTGCATTGTATCAGTGTGAAAACAGTAGAGACAGTCCTGCTAGTGAACACAGAGGTTTCTTAGCATGCTGCCTTGTGTGCAGCAACATGGAAACAGCATCCCTGCATTGCACTCATGTTCAAACACTCTTCTCATGTGTCATGGTGACTCATCACCTGTCTCAAATGAGTCATGTTACAGCTGTCAGGTGTTGCATTGCTGGCTTCACGTTGACTGCAACAACTTCATCCGCCTGTGCCTACAGCAGATCAAAGCTGAAAGCGAACATGCTGACTACTATGAGGCAGTTCTGACCTTGCTGCGGCACATGCTATCTTCTGGCATGCCTCAGCCTGATGTCTGCACCTTCACCTCTGCTTCAGAGTGCCTTCTTGCAAGCAGCAGCGGCGTGGTGCCTGATCATCAGTTGCTTGCTCAGCTTCAGCAAGACATATGGCAGCCAATGCATTAGGTGCTCGGTAGTGACAGAAGCAGCTCTGCTGCATACCTGCCACCTTTCAACCACTTTGTTGACTCCGAAGCCTCTGAAGTTTCCCCACTGATACTTCTCATGGCGCAAAATGGCTTACCAGGGCTGGACGTAGAATGCTGCTTTGCCCTAGCTGTAGTCATGGAAGATCACCACCAAGAGTGGCTGTGTGAGCATGTTGGCACCAACTTCATTGAGCAAGTGCACCCGGCTGCTGATGAACGCAGTGCCAAGTCGACACAGGTGGTGATGCTTCCTGCGCATGAGCTGCCAAAACTAAGGATTGCTCAGCTCTGCAATGGGTCCAACTGCCTTGCAAGACATTGAGATGCCTTGGTGGATGTTGTCTGTTGGGGAGCAGCTACACTTGCAAGCTGTGCCTCAAGCTGAGGTCACATTTGACAAGCAAAGTGAGGCTTCTGCTGTTGAAAAGAAAGAAAGTGCTGCTAAAACACTAGTGCGAGAGTATGGTCACTTGGACAAAGGCTCTGGCAGGAAGGGAAGGCGATGACAAGGGGATTTACTAGATCATGCTATAGTTTTCATGTGCATGCTACACTAGGTGAACACCCTGTTCGGATATTGACCAAGTTGAAATTGCAAGGAACCCAGTTTACATTACTCTTGTCTGTTGCAAGTGTGCACACACCCTGAACCTCAATTGATGGCCCACCTCTTGGCAAGTTCTGTTGTCCACAGTTTTACAATGGTAGGTGTAGCTGTATTGACAGTATTTCCTCGCTATTCATTTTTTTGTTGGCTTACTCATTTTTACTTGTGTTCAGTGCAGTTGCCAGGAGCTACTTCTGCAGCGTAACTGCTTGTTAGGTGATATTTGCTACCAGCTGTCTATACGCCCTGCTTGTCTGGGGAGTCTGAGCATGTCAATTCCGTTTTCAGTCTGAACACCTGCATGCCAACAGCATAGCAACCACAAGCTGCTTAGGAGAGTGCTAAGTCTTGCAGTTCATGGAAATGCTTTCAGCAGTGCTGAGAGTACTGGGCATGTGCACCTAAAACAAGGTGTTTGGCATCTAGACTCAACATGTAGTAGGATAAGAACAGACCACCCCAATGACTGTCACCCCTCTGAACAGACAACAGTCTCCTGTGTCTTGATTTTGTCATACCGGTAGTGCTGTGTTGGATTGATTTGAACGGTTCTTGCCTCAGGAACAGTTGGTTTGT
>JAABUP010003549.1_pt1 | contig 27387 bp, 32 predicted proteins | sample 5559201 | NCBI WGS metagenome assembly JAABUP01 (sample SAMN10711887, study PRJNA513373) | rock metagenome | isolation source: Antarctica rocks | place: Antarctica | reverse complement strand
GTCGTCCCAGCCCCGCGCTGCACACCGCCGACGAGCCGAAGAACGCAGCGACCGCGATGCCGAGCCGGGTCGTCGACAAGGTGAGATCCCGCCCGATCTGCACCGCCAATGTCCCCGTGAGGAACACCGGAAGCAGACCGACAGTGGTCGCCGCGACCGTAGCCAGCATCGGCGGCAGCCCGAACCAACCATGCGGCCGGGCGCCGCTGTGCCAGCTACCGGTCACATCCTCAGACCTCCTCGGGTGTTATGCCTCCGACCGGAAACGATGACGGACTCGTGACCGGGCGAAGGGTCCTACCGTGCGGGCGGGTCCCCCCGAGCGATGGCGCCCATCGACTGCCGGTGCAATGAGACGATGCGTCCTCAGATCCCCACCGCCCGCCAGGCACCATCTCGGACCCGGCACCGCCCTGGGTAGATAGCACACATTACCCACAGTTGGTCGGTGGCCACTTTCCGTCTGGTGCTACCAGCACAGGGCCCGCTTCGGCGACCGAGTAGGGCTCAGCCGCCCATCGCTTGGTCCCACTCGTGCAGGTCGCGGGCCTCGGCTGCCTCCTGGAGCGCATCCATGGTGCCGGCCGACTTGTCGGCGCCGAAGACGGCACTGCGCCATCCGCAGGAGCACACGACTTGGGTTCGCCCCTCGCCGAGTTCCACGATCGTGGTGCGGTGTTCCATCGTCGTGGCCGCTCCCGTCCCGCTCGACCTCACCGTGCTATCCCGATTCTGCGCCGGGAGCGCCGCGCTCGGTTGGCGGGCTGGGGGGGTCTGGTCGTCGGGGCCTGATCCGGGCTGCACCTGGCCGTCACCGTGGTCACACGCAGCGAGGACACCACCGGATTCGGGGTGCTGGCCCGCCGCCGTCGGGGGCCCGCCCGTGCCCTGTGGTCCCGTGTGTGGGGTTGACGGGAGTGGCACACTCGGGGCGAGGTGAGGGTTCATGAGTGATCAGTCCTACGCCGACGTCACCGAACGTTTGTTTCGTGCGTTCGCCGCGGTGCACCCGCTGCCCGTGATCACCGCGGTGGTCCAGCAGTGCCGTGTCGACCTCGACTGTGTGCCCTGCGGGGCGGTTCCGGAATTGCTGGAGCGGCTGGCCCACCAGCGGCTGAGCGATCTGCAGCTCGCACCCTGAGGACCCACCGAGACGAGTTGCCGCGAGGGCGCTGTCGGTGTGCCCGGAGGCGACCGGTGATGCGGCGAGTGGAGAGGCTCCCAGCGTGGTGATGACCGCAGCGGTGAAAGAGGAGTTGAGCGGGCTGCGCCTGCCCACGTTGTGCTGTCGGGGCGCCGAGGTGGCGGCGCTGGTGCGGTTCGCCGGCGGGCTGCACGTTGTGGGCGGGCGGGTCGTCGTCGCGGCCGAGGTGGAGGCCGGTGCTCTCGCCCGGCGGCTGCGGATGAGTATCGGAGGGATGTATGGCTATCCCTGCGAGGTCCGTGTGCTCCCCTCGGCGGGAGTGCGCAGGGGTGCCCGCTACCTGGTGCGGGTGCTCAGCGACGGGCCGGCGTTGGCCGGGCGCCTCGGGCTCCTCGACTCCGTGGGGCGGCCGGTGTGGGGGTTGGCGGGCCCGGCGGGGACCGGCCGGATCTGCGACGCCGCCGCGGTGTGGCGCGGGGCGTTTTTGGCGCAGGGATCGCTGACCGAGCCGGGTCGGGCCCCCGCCCTGGAGGTGAGGTGTCCGGGGTCGGAGGCAGCGACGGGCCTGGTGGGGGCGGCCCGGCGGCTCGGGGTCACCGCCCGCACCCGCGAGGTCGATGGGGCGCACCGGGTCGTCGTCCGGGACGGGGCGGCGATCGGGGTGCTGCTGAGCGCGATGGGTGCCCGCGGGTGCGGGCGCGTTGGCAGGCCCGCCGGCTGCGCCGCCAGGATCTGCGCGGCGCCGGCAACCGACTGGCCGTCTTCGACGAGGCGAACCTGCGGCGCACCGAGCACGCCGCAGGCGCCGCGGCTGCCCGGGTGAGCCGCGCCCTACACATCCTCGGGGATCAGGCCCCGGATCACCTGGCCGCGGCCGGGGCCTTGCGGTTGCATCACCGGCACGCCTCGCTGGGTGAGCTCGCGCGCCTCGCCGATCCCCACTGAGCAAGGACACCCTCGCGAGCCGCATCCGCCGGCTGGTGGCCCTGGCCGACCGCGTGGCCCACGAACGCGGGATCCCCGACACCACCACCGCTACCGCCATCACCCGCGACCTGTGACCCGGTCGCTGTCGTGGGTAGCGCTCGGGTTGCTGATTCCACGGCCCGGGAAAATATGCGGGGCCGGTGGTGTGCCGGGGCCGGCTGGTCCCGAGACGGCCAGGGGGTCAGGGAGCACAGTCGCGGCAGATCGGCAGGCCTGCGCGTTCGCCGGCGTCGCGGTGTCGGTGGTAGACGAGTGCTGTCGTCCACGTGGTGTACGGCGGCGAGGGTGAGGGTGGGCGGTTGTTGTGGATAGCACACGCTATCGACGACACACCGGGTATCTTCTGGTGGTGGCCTCCCCTTCTCCCCCGACCCTCACCGAGGCGGTGGAGCAGTGGTTGACGGTGAAGAGGGCCGGGCGGGGGTTGAGCCCGCACACCGTGCGGGCCTACCGGGCCGACGTGGCCACCTTCGCCGCGCACCTGGTCGGGGTGTCCCCCACCGACCGCGGGGTGGCGAGCCGGGTCGCACTGTCCCAGCTGAGCCCGGGGGCAGTGACGGCGGCGTTGTCGGCGATCCAGGCCGGTGGCGCCGCGGACAAGACCCGGGCCCGGCTGCACGGCACCCTCACCGGGCTGTTCGCCTATCTCATTCAACAAGGCCTGCTCGAGCAGGACCCGTTGATCGCCGCAGGGGTGGAGCGGCCCAAGGTCGGGAAACGTCTCCCTCGCTATGTGGACAAGCCCGCGGAGTTCGCCCGAGTCATCCGGGCGGCAGCCACCCCGGATCCGGGGGCGCGGGATCCCTGGATCGAGCGGGACCTGGCGTTGGCGGGATTGTTGGCCGGCACGGCCGCCCGGGCCGGCGAGGTGTGCGCACTCACCGCGGGCGACCTTGTGCTGGGTGGTGAGGAACCCTATGTGCGGGTGATCGGCAAGGGCAGCGTCACCCGGGACTGTCCGCTGAGCCCCGAGCTGGTCGGAGTCCTTCAGAGCTACCTGACCACCCGCGAGGTGCGGACCGGTATCCCGGCCCGCACGAAGGACCCGGTGTTCCTCAACACCGGGTTGGCCCCGTTGAGCACCGCGGCGTTGGATCATTCCGTGCGACGGTGGTTCGCCCGCGCCGGCGTACCCCTGCCCCCCGGGGCGGCCGCGCACGCCTTCCGGCACACCGTCGCCATGCAACTCATCGGATTGGGTGAGTCCGCCACCGTCGTGCAGGACCTCCTCGGGCACGCCTCGCTGAGCTCCACTCAGGTCTATACCAAAGCCGCCGGCCGGCACGTCCGCGCCGCCGCCAACGCACTTCCCGTCCGCCACCTCCTGAACCCTCTCCCCGACCGCTGAGGTGAGCACGGCCAAGTAGGGCGTTGCGCCTGCCCGGCGACAGTCAGTGGGCCGTGGGCCACCGGGTCGGTTGTCTGATGCTGTCGTGAGAGCCGGCACAGGAGTAACGTCATCTCTGTGCCAGTGTGCAGACATTCCCGCGACATTCACGGGGTGGTTGCGCGGCAGTGTCTGAGGAGGAGGGCAGGGTGGTGGTCGCAGTGGTGACTGTGCGCTCGGCAGAGGCTGCCGCGCATGCGCGGGCGGTGAAGGTCGATGTTGCGGGGGTGGCGGCGTTTCTGGTGGAGAACCTGGGGACGACGTTGACCGCCTACATCGCGGGGGTGGACAAGAAGACGGTGCTGCGGTGCGCACGGGCCGAAACCCAGCCGCGGGCCGGAGTCGAGCAGCGGCTGCGGGCGGCGTTTCAGGTGTTCCAGTTGCTGATGACGGTGGAGTCCCCGCACACGGTGCGGGCCTGGTTTACCGGAATGAACCCGCAGCTGGATGATCTGTCTCCGGCTGAGGCAGTGCGGGGCGGGCAGGACCGGGCGGCGCTGGCGGCCGCGCGGGCGTTCGTCGCCGGCGGCTGAGCCGGACGGGGACTGGTTCAGCGATGGTGGCTTCGCACGTGAGCGGCCCCGTGCTGCTCACCCCGGGTTCGCGCACGCTGTACCGGGTGGGACGCTCCGATCGTCCGCTGGCGTCCTCGCAGATCACGGTCGAGGACGCCGCCCAGCCTCGTGCCGGGAACCGCTTCGACGTGCTCGGGGGTGGGGTGCTGTACCTGGGCACCACCGCGCAGGCCTGCTACGCCGAGACCTTGGCCCGGTTGCGCCCGACCGCGACCATGCGCGCGCTGCTCAAGAACGAGGACCCCGAGTTTATGATCTGTGGGGCCGTGCCCCGCGACTGGCGGACCCGCCGCCTCCAGCTCGCCCTTACCGTGGCGGACAGCCTTCCCTTCCTCGACGTAGAACATCCCCGCACCCACGAGTACCTGACCGCGGCCCTGCCCGAGCAGCTGTCCGGGTTCGGGATCACCCAGCTCGACGTCAGCGATGTCCGCGGCCGCAACCGTCTCCTCACCCGCGCCATTGCCTCTTGGGCCTACGCCGCCACCGATGCCGACGGCCCGCAGTACTCCGGTATCCGCTACCTGTCCCGCCTCGGTGAGCATGAATGCTGGGCCGTGTTCGATGGCACCCCCATCGTCGAGCTGGAACGCACCACCATCGAGCTGACCAACCCGGCCTTCGCCGCCGTCGTGGACGAGTTCGGGCTCCGCCCCTTCTGAGGCGACAGACGCGCGGCCGCACCCCGTCGGCCCCGGGTCGAGAATATGGCGGCAAGGGTCGTAAACGACTCCCTCGCCAGAGGATTAAAGTGCCGAGAATTAACCTTATGACATAACGTACTCTGCGCGTATTGCATCTGATGCACGACTACCTGCCCCGGGTCAGGATGCCTTCGAGTCGTGGGCGACGCGGCTGCGCGGCACCGCCAAGGCGATCTTGGCGATGACGGGATCAACCTTGTCCAGTCCCCCACGCAACTTGACGAGGGCGCGCGCAGCGGAGACCTGGTCGCGGCTGACCGTGATCGTCTTAACCCGATCTGTCATGGCTGATCTCCCTGCTCGTCCGCCCCTTCATTGCTTTCATCGTCCTCCAGGAAAACGACGGCGTCTAGTTCCGGGCCGGCAACGACCAGCCGCAGATCGGTTCCGTGGGGATCAAACCGGGCTTCCTCGGTGAGCAGTGTTTCGGCCAGGGCGCGTTCCTCGACGCTGGCCAACTCGCTCTTGGCGAGCTGGACGAGCAACGTTCGGCCGATCATGCGAGACCGCACGTCGGCACTCTTGATAGCGTCCAGGGCCGAGGTGAACCGCCGCCCCCATTCCTCGCGGCGACCCTGGCCCTCTCGCTGACGGGTTCCCAACCACGCACCTACATAGGCCAGGCCGGCGCCGAGGAACGACGCGACGGGCGTAAGCCAGATCCAGCCACTCACGATCGGCCGATTCTCGGACCGGACAGATCCCCACCGGAACAGTCGATGATCATGCGGGCGCCGAGTGGGTCTCCCCCACCGCGCCGGCCCAGCCCGCAGCCCGGACGCGGATACACAACTCAAGCAGGTCGGCTTCGTCGTCCCACACCGCACTGACGGGTCCGTTGCCATCGGTGAGAAAGGCGCGCACCGCAGAGTCGAGGTCGAGATTGGCGGACCACCACGCCGATGCCCGGAGCTGGGCGACGAGATTGTCCAATGATGCCTCGAAAGTCCCGTCGAGCCTGCTGTTTTGCCAGAACCTCATGATGTTGCCTCCCGCCTCTCAGGTTCGACGACCAGACTGGGACGGACATACCGACGCAGAGCCTCATTGACCAGTGCGGAGCGAGACGGCGCTGACCAATCGGCGACAAGCCGATCGAGCGTGACGGCATCGGCCGCAGCCATCCGCAACTGCGTCTGCACCCCTGGTTCGGTGCGGCGGTGGACGGTACGTGTATTTCCAAACAGTCGACCGGACGCCGGCGCAGCCACCTGCCGCTGCGACCAATGCTTCGCCAACTCACCGGCGTTGGCTTCAATCGCCCGGAGAGTGACCACTCCCTGGGTTAGCGCGGTGCGCACAGCAAAGGCCCGGAGATCGCTGATGACCGAGACATCGAGGACCACGGGCACAATCCGAATCTCGGCCACCGCGACGTGGTCTGCGCTGGCCTCGGCCACCAGCGCCGCTGCCCGAGACGAACGTGCGCTGGCCTTGCTTCGTGTGCGGGCGGGGTCCGCCGACTCTCCAGCGGCTGAACCTCGGGAGGTATCGGCGTCACCCTGTACCGGAGCCTCCGTGGCCCCGTCCTGGGCTGCCGAGACGGGACCAAGCAACCCGACCAGTCCACCGACGTGATCAGGTGCTCGAAACACGTCGCCCACCTTGGGTCGGTCTGCGCTCATTGGGAAACTCCCAGCGGCTCTGACCGCCGCGCTTCCGCAGCAGCAATGGTTTCCAGCACCTCGCGGGCAAGCGCCGCGTAGTCACCGGCGAGGCCAGAAGCGTCGCGGCTGAGCAGGTCGTCGCCCGCAGAAGCCTTGGCTCCGGTGCGCAGCCGAGACAGTCGCCGCGCTCTCTCGCGTAACTGGCCCTGCTCGAGCTCATGGGGTAACAGTCCATGACGGCGCATGTCGACGGCCGCGCTCTCCAGGTATCGGATGCTGGCCTCGAACACAGGGGCGGCACCGTCAAGGGTGTCCTCCAGGGCGTCGCGAACGGTGCCGCGCAGCCGCTTACTTCCCGCTCGCACACCGAACAGCAGCACCCCCAGCAAGGTCAGGTCCGGATTAGCGGTGCGGGCAGAGGCGAAGCGGGATGCGACGGCCACCAATCCGTCAAGCGAGGCATCATCGGAACGAGTCGGAATGATCAGGTAGTCCGCGGCGGAGAATACGACGTCCTGCAGAACCGGTTCACCGGGCGGAGTGTCGATGAGCACAAGATCGTAGTTGCTATGCGCCGCTGGCCCATCGGGCCGGATTGAGTCAAGCGCCCCCCTCAGGCCGGACAACGACTCCCCCCGCGCCATCCGGGAGATGTAAGTCGCGGGCAAGTCATAAAGCGCCGGGCCACCGGGGATGCAGTCCAGGTTCGGGCGGATCTCACGAACCGGCGCCAACGGAACACCGTTCTGGATGGCCATCGCCAAATTCTGACCATCAGACGAGGTGTAACCAAGGTCGCGACGAAGGTTGCCCTGGGGATCGGCATCGACAGTCAGCACCCGGTAGCCAGCGGCGGCAACCAGGCCAGCAAGACCAGCGGTGAGGCTCGTCTTGCCGACTCCCCCCTTGCCGTTGGCAATCGCAACTACACGGCGCATGGCACAGCCTCCCCATCGATTGTTTTGTGGTCATTGTGGTGCGCCACAGTGCACACCACAATGCGACACACCGTGCGCATCATCTGTTTTCGCGTGTGAGCCAATGCAGTGCCGAACACCTAAGCGGCCGGTGAGACACCTGGTGAGACACATGAAGAGAGCTAACAGGAGCAACACAATGGGCAACGGCTTACGACCCACCAGAGCCAACACCTGGTCAAACACCTGGGACACCACCTGTGGCGGTCCAGGTTGGCGCACCTGTGGTAGCGGCGCAGGTACTACCTAGCGTAATACCAGTGATGACACGTGACACACCAACGTTTACACACCGCTGTGGAGCTACCGGGTTCCATACCTGTCGGCATCCCTGCTGCACTACCTGTCGGCACACCTGTCACATCATCTAGGTTCAACCGGTCGTCGGAACGTCCACCCCTGCTGTCCGTGCAGACGATCACGCAGCTCCGCTGGTGGTCGACCTCACAGCGGGTGGTCGCTGCGGTCGTGTTTGTTGTGGTGTTTGTAGTTATCGGTGAGATCGGGCAAACGCTGCCCCGGCGAACGTCGGACGCATGTACCCGCTGGAGTGGTGGAACTGGGTGACGCTGGCGGTGTCCGCGGCCTTCTACGGTGGCGGGCACGTCGGGATCTACGCGGGCAATGGCAACGTCGTCCACGCCCTCGACTACGGCCAGCCCGTCAAGGTCGCCCCGATGCGGTACGTGATTTCACCACCGCGCGACGCGTCTGACGCGCCGCCGGTCGGCCGCCGAACAGTCCGTGGACGTGTTCGGAGCCCGCCCCGGGCCAGCACACCTAGTCCCAGGCCGGCGGCCGTTCTGCGGTGGTGGATCAGGGTGGCGAAGACCACGGTGTTGGATTCGTAGTTCTTGGTTCTTTCGCACGCCCCAAAGTTGTCCATGGACCGCTCGAACCCATAGGCCCCGGCCGTAGGCCGATTTCGGCACAATGTCGGCGAGCAGCGCGTTGCGGGCGGGCACCCGTAGCCCGCGGGCGGTCCAGGCCGCGGCCCGCAGGACACCGACTTGCCAGACGCTGGTGGCTGCACCGGTCGCAGCGGCCAGCACCGTGGTGGTGGCATAGCCCCCGACCGCGACCGTGCGGCGTCGGCCCGGGTCGTCTGCAAGTGCCCCACCCCCGAAGCGTGCGGCGCCAGCCAGGGCATCGCTGATGCCTTCGATCATCCCGAGGGCGACGGCGGGAGGTCAGCAGGCTCGGCAACAACGCGGTCGGGATCTCGTGACCAACACATCAGCCAGGAAGCTCGCCGAGCCAATACCGGCCACACCCGGACTCAGCCACCGTTGGGCAGAACCAACCACAGTGTCGGCGTCATCGTTGTGTGCTGACGAGTTTGCAGGATCCGCCGGACCGGCGGGAACGGGCTGGACATACCCGGCAGTGTGCCGTGCCCGGGCCATGATCAGTGGCCAGCGGGGGGATTACGGCAGCGACGGCGGGGCGCGCAGCGCACCGGCGAGGCTGTCCAGGGCGCCGTCGACCACCCGGTAGAACGACCAGCGGCCGCGTTGTTCGCGGGTGAGCAGGCCGGCGTCGACGAGTTGTTTGAGGTGATGAGACACGGTGGGCTGGCTCAGGCCGACGGGGTCGGTGAGGTCGCAGACGCAGGCCTCGGCGTCGGCGTGAGCGGCGATCAGGGACACCAGGCGGACTCGGGTCGGGTCGCCGAGGGCCTTGAAGATGCGGGCCAGGCGTTCGGCCGCGGGGGGGTCGAGGACACCGCCGGTGACGGGGCTGCCACGTGCATTGACATCCATCGATACACAGTCCATCCTCGATGCATCGAGTTCCGTCGATCAAAGGATGTAGTCATGGCTGATGCAGACGTGCAGGAGCAGGTTCGGGCGCGCTACGCGGCGGCAGCGGCCGCGGTGAGTGCCACCGAAAGGGACGCCCTGGCGGTGGTCGATGCCGACCAGTGCTGCACCCCCTCAACAGCGGCGGAGGCCAACGCCTCGTGTTGCGGCGGTGGGGGTGCGGTGGATGCCGCGTTCGGGTCCGCCCTGTACTCGGCCGGTGAGCGGGGCGAACTGCCCGTCGAGGCGGTCGCCGCGAGTCTGGGCTGCGGCAACCCCATGGCGGTGGCCGAGCTGCGCGCGGGGGAGAGGGTGCTGGACCTGGGTTCGGGTGGGGGGATCGACGTGCTGCTGTCCGCCCGCCGGGTCGGGGACACCGGGTTCGCCTACGGCGTGGACATGACCGAGGAGATGCTCGCACTGGCTAGGACCAACGCCGCCGAGGCGGGTGCGCGCAACGTGGAGTTCCGCGCGGGCACCATCGAGAACATTCCGCTGCCCGACGCCGCGGTGGACGTGGTCATCTGCAACTGCGTGATCAACCTGTCCACCGACAAACCCGCCGTGCTCGCCGAAATGTTCCGTGTGCTCACACCGGGTGGTCGGGTCGGGGTTTCCGATGTCGTCGCCGCGGACCACCTCACAGTGGCCGACCGCGCCGAGCGCGGCTCCTACGTCGGGTGCATCGCCGGCGCCCTGACCCGAGCCGAGTACCTCGACGGCCTTCCCGGAGCCGGGTTCGTCGACGCCGAGGTGGTCTTCACCCACGAAGCAGCCCCCGGCATGCACGGGGCGATCGTCCGGGCCACCAAACCCGCGGCGGGGTGCTGCCCGCCGGCCGAGGAGCAGGCATGCTGCCAACCCGAGGGCAAGGCCGCGTGCTGCGGCACCGGCCAGCACCCGGTCGGGGAGTGCGGCTGCCGATGAGCGACCTCGTCTCCGAAGCCCCCGTCACGGACGCCGCCCCTGTTCTGCAGCGTTTGTCGCGGCTGGACCGGTTCCTGCCGGTGTGGATCCTCGCTGCCATGGTCCTCGGGATCGGTCTGGGCCTGGTGATCCCCGGTCTGGCCGACGCGTTGGACACCGTGAAGGTCGGGTCGGTGAGTCTGCCCATCGCCGTCGGTCTGCTGCTGATGATGTACCCGGTGCTGGCCAAGGTCCGCTACCGGCAGCTGGACCGGGTCGCCGGCGACAAGCAACTGTTGGTCACGTCGTTGGTGTTGAACTGGATGGTCGGGCCGGCGTTGATGTTCGCCCTGGCGTGGTTGCTGCTGCCGGATCTGCCCACCTACCGCACCGGGCTGATCATCGTCGGGTTGGCCCGGTGCATCGCGATGGTCCTGATCTGGAACGACCTGTCCTGCGGGGACCGGGAAGCCGGTGCCGTGCTGGTGGCCATCAACTCGGTGTTCCAGATCCTCGCCTTCGGCCTGTTGGGCTGGTTCTACCTGCAGGTGTTGCCCGGCTGGCTCGGCCAGGTCAACGCCGGGTTCTCCATCACCACCATCGTGGGCAGCGTGCTGGTGTTCCTCGGCATCCCCCTGGCCGCCGGGTTCCTCACCCGCACGCTCGGGGAGAAACGCAAAGGCCAGGACTGGTACGAACATCGGTTCCTCCCGAAGATCGGCCCCGTCGCCCTGTACGGGCTGCTATTCACCATCGTGGTGCTCTTCGCCCTGCAAGGACACACCATCACCACCCACCCGTGGGACGTGGTCCGCATCGCCGCACCGTTGTTGGTGTACTTCGCGGTGATGTTCGGCGGCTCCTTCGCCCTCGGGCACCGGCTGCACCTGGGGTACGCCAAGACCGCCACCTTGGCGTTCACCGCGGCCGGCAACAACTTCGAGCTCGCCATCGCCGTCGCGATCGGCGTCTTCGGTGTCACCTCCGGTCAAGCCCTGGCCGGGGTCGTCGGCCCCCTCATCGAGGTCCCCGTGCTGGTCGGCTTGGTCTACGTCGCCCTGTGGCTGCGCCGCCGCCTGCACTGGCCGGCCACCCCCGCCGCACCGGTGGCGGCCACCTCGTGAGCGCCACCCCGGAGGTGCTGTTCGTCTGCGTGCACAACGCCGGGCGTTCCCAGATGGCCGCCGCCCTGCTCGCCCACCACGCCGCCGGCCGGGTGCGGGTGCGCTCCGCCGGCTCTGTCCCCGCCCACGAGGTCAATCCCGCCGTCGTGGCGGTGATGGCCGAGGTCGGCTTGACCTATCGGCCGAGTTCCCCAAGCCGCTCACCAGCGACGCAGTTGATGCCGCGCACGTGGTGATCACCATGGGCTGTGGGGACGCCTGCCCGATCTACCCCGGCAAGCGCTACCTCGACTGGGATCTCACCGATCCCGCCGGCCTGCCCGTCGAGGGGGTGCGACCGATCCGGGAGGACATCGACCGCCGCGTCCGGGCGTTGCTCGACGAACTGGCCCCGGCCGGGTGAAGTTCTAACTCCGACCCGCCGCCGTGGTGGCGTCTTCGATCATCGGGCAGACACCACCCGCCGTACTTTTCGGGTCGTCGGACCGATCGGCCCCGGTGTGGTCGGTGCGGCGGGCGGCAACCAGTGTCGCGCGCAGCTCCCGTAACTCGCGCAGCGTGTGGTCGATCTCGGCGATGCGTTGCTCGAGCAGTTGCCCGGTCCGCTCGCACGGCGCTTGACCGCTGCGGTGGGTGGCCAGGATCTCCGCCGCCGCGTCCAGGCCCAGCCCGAGTGAGCGGGCCCGGCGGATGAAGCGCACCGTGTCCACGTCGGATGCCTCGAACACCCGGTACCCGGCTGCGTTGCGCGCCGCCGGCGGCAGCAGCCCGCGGGCCTCATACAGGCGCACCGCCTTGGTGCTCACCCCTGCTGCCCGCGCCACCTGACCCACCGTGAACATCCAGACCCCTCCCGAGCTGCCCAAACCTCGTCCTTGACGTTACCCCGGGGGCAAGGTTCTACCGTTCGTGGTGGAAGTAAAACCACCACTTCGAGGAGCATCATGGCGTTCCGTGAAGGCCAGGTCTACCGCTGCGTCGACCCCACCTGCGGGTGCGAGGTCACCGTCACCAAGAGCGCACCGCCGGACTGTCCCGGCACCGCCAACCCCACCTGCTGCTGCGGGAAGGAAATGACCAAAGTCTCCGACTGAGCGCCACGTCGACCGGCGCCCCCCGCGGTGAGCATCATGCCGCGGGGGGCGAGGTGCTGGCGGGTGGTCATGGCGAGGCGGACCTCGCCGTAGGGCAACGGGTGCAGCAAGTTCCATGGTCATTCTCTCTATCCGCACCGACGGTTTCGGCTGAGGCCGGGTCGGCAAGCTGTGCGGTGCGACCGGTGCCCCAACGATCGTCATGAGGATAGATGTGCCGGGGGTATGTGGTCGGGACACAGCAGCTCCGGGGTGAGTTGCCACCCGTCGGCGGCCAACCATTGCTGCACGGGTTTCGGTGGGTAACCGGCGTCGATCGCCGCGGTGGCCAAAGCGCCGGCGAGGATGGGTCCATCACCGCACACCGCACACGCGAGGTCGAGCACGGGTCCGTGGGGTTGGCAGCGTCGGCAGTGCCGGCGGGTGAGGACTTGCCCAGGACGGGCGGGGTCGCTGCAGAGCCAGGTGACCGCCAGATCGGCGCGCTGCGTGGTGGCCAGCGGTGGTCGCCGAACGTCAGCGGCGCGCCGTCGGACTTTGGGCGCGCCAACTCGGGCGGTGGCCATGCTCGTCTCGTATGACGCCCCTTCACCGGCCCGGCGCCGCTGCCACCCGTCGGCGACCGCTCCGGCTCGTCGAGTCGTCCATTCGACGAGTGTGCAACCGCACCGGGTTCCCCGTCCACAGCTCGCAGGGCGCACTCCAACGACTGACGCGCATGGCTCACCTTGGCAACGACACGAGCGGGCACCCAATGGCCCCGTATGACCATCCCCCACCGGACGCTGCAACTTCGACGGCGCCGCGACCACACACACGATTCCCGCCGCAAGCAGGAACCTCGCCAGCCCGAACCCGGTCGGACCAGCCTCGTAGACCACTCTGACCAAGCCCGGCAAGGACCCGCGCCAGGATCTCATCATGGTCGGGAGTCAATCTGCGGCGGTGAATCTCGCCGGTCTCACCATCGATCCCGCACGCAACGACCGATCGTGCGTGCACGTCCAAACCAACACTCGTACGCTGAATCATGAGCTGGGGCCTCCCACATCTGTGGCTCTACCGGCCAGGACCACCCTGACGGGCAACCCACGATCACATGTGAGGCAGGCCCCAGCCGCTTCTCCCCATACCGTCTAGGTTCGAAGGATGATGAAACTTACTGTGACTATTGACATGTAATAACGTCCGCCTTTAGAGTGACAGGCATCACAGCGCGCGGACCATCCGAGAAAGGGCGACCTCACGATGGCCGATAAAATGGATGCCGTTGTCTGCCACGGATCCGAGGACTACCGCTTCGAGAAGTGCGACGTCCCGGTGCGTAAACCCGGCGAGCTGCTGATCCGGGTCGAGGCCGTCGGCATCTGTGCCAGCGACGTCAAGTGTTTTCACGGCGCTGTGAAGTTCTGGGGGGACGACAACCGACCGGCTTATGTCGAGACCCCGGTCATCGCCGGTCACGAGTTCGCAGGCGAGGTCGTTGATCTCGATGACGAGGCGCGCTCGCGATGGAGCGTCGAGATCGGCGACCGCGTCGTGAGCGAGCAGATCGTTCCCTGCTGGCAGTGCCGCTACTGTCTTCGCGGCCAGTACTGGATGTGCGCCCGTCACGACATCTACGGCTTCCGCCAACGAACGCCGGGGGCGATGGCCACCTTCATGGCCTTTCCAACCGGCGCGCTCGTGCACAAGGTGTCCAAGGACATTCCGGCCACGCACGCAGCATTCGCCGAGCCCTTGTCGTGCTCGCTGCACGCCGTCGAACGCGCCGGCATCTGCTTCGACGACGTCGTCGTCGTTGCCGGATGCGGCCCGATCGGCCTAGGCATGATCGCCGGTGCCGCAGCCAAGGGCCCCCGGCACGTCATTGCGCTGGACATGTCCGACGCCAAGCTTGAGCTGGCAGCGCTGTGCGGAGCCGACTTCACCGTCAACATCGCGGACACGGACCCGACCGAGCTGGTCAACAGCCTTACCGAAGGCTATGGCGCCGACGTCTACCTCGAGGGCACCGGCCATCCGTCAGCGGTCGCCCAAGGCCTTGCTCTCTTGCGCAAGCTGGGCACCTACGTCGAGTACAGCGTCTTCAAGGACCCGGTCAGCATCGACTGGTCGATCATCAGTGACGACAAGGAGCTCGACGTCCTCGGCGCCCACCTGGGTCCCCACTGCTGGCCGGCCGCAATCGCGATGATCGAGTCCGGGCGCCTGCCCCTGGATCGAATCTGCAGCCACCAGCTGCCACTGGAGAAGTATCACGAAGGACTGGCCTTCGTCGACGACGGCACCACGTCCGTCAAGGTCTCGCTCATCCCGTCCTGATCGCCACAGCTCGGTCAGCTCACCATCAAACCAGTGGAGCGTCGAATGTCACCTCACATTGTCAAACCATCCGACCTGAGCCGTCGCGACCTGCTCAAGCGGGTCGGCTTGGGTAGCCTCGCGCTCGCCGCGACCCCACTGGTCTCGAGTTGCGTCGTCGAGTCAGGTGGGGCCAGCGGCTCAGGTGGAAGCGCGGCAGATGACGTCAACGGTGCGTTCGACTGGAAGCGCGCAAAAGGCACCACGATCAAGATCCTTCAGACCAACCACCCGTACCAGCAGGCCTACACCTCGCTGCTCAAGGACTTCACCGAGCTCACCGGCATCGAGGTGGAGCCCGAGCTGATCGACGAGGCCAACTACTTCACCAAGCTCAACACCGAGCTCGCCGGTGGCGCCGGCACCCACGACGTCTTCATGACCGGCGCATACTTCATCTGGCAGTACGGCCCACCGGGTTGGATGGAGAATCTCACACCCTGGCTGCAGAACTCCTCGGCGACCAGCCAAGAGTACGACTTCGAGGACATCTTTCCTGGCCTGCGCACCGCGACCAGGTGGGACTTCAAGTCCTCGCAGCTGGGCTCTGGTGGGCAGTGGGCGATCCCGTGGGGGTTCGAGACCAACGTCGTCGCCTACAACAAGAAGCTGTTCGCGTCCCGCGGGATCAGACCCGCCGAGACACTGAGCGACTTCGTCCAGCTCGCCAAGGACCTGACCAAGCCGGACCGATCGCAGTACGGTGTCGCCTTCCGAGGCTCGAAGTCCTGGGGGACGATCCACCCCGGGTTCATGACGATGTTCGCTCGCGAGGGATTGAAGGACTACGTGGATGAGAGTGGGAAGCTCACCGCTGCCATGAACTCGCCGGGAGCGATCAAGTTCACCCAGACGTGGGTGGACCTGGCGAAGTCCGCGGGCCCGGCAGGGTGGACAACCTACGGCGCGCCGCAGTGCACCACCGACCTCGGCAACGGAGTCGCTGCGATGGTGTTCGACGCTGACTCCGCGACGTACCCGATCAACAAGAAGGGTGGCAGCAAGCTGGCCGGCAGCATCGGCTGGCACCCCGGCCCTAAGGGCCGCGACGGCAGCCTCGCCACGAACCTGTGGACGTGGTCACTGGCCATGAACTCGGCTTCCAAGAACAAGCTGGCGGCCTGGCTGTTCATCCAGTGGGCAACCAGCAAACAGCCGATGATCGACGCGATCCGCGGCGTCGCGGCAGGTGGCCCGGGTGCGTTCGCCGATCCGCCTCGTCAGTCGGTGTTCAACTCGACCTTCAAGCAGACGCTGGGTGACTTCACCGGATACCTCGACACCTTTGAGGCGGTCATCGACTCGACCAAGATCCAGTTCTCGCCGCAGAAGCACTTCTTCGACACGACCGAGTCGTGGGCGGCAGCCCTCCAGCAGGTCTATGGCGGCGCCGACGCCAAGAATACGCTCGACGACCTGGCCAAAGCCAACACCTCCGCCGTCAACGCCTGAGCCGCCCAGTCGCACAGAATGTGAGGGACCGACACATGAGCACAACGACGCAGGCCAAGAAAGAGGAGCCGAGCAGCCCGCCGGACGCTCCGAGTTCCGACCCAAAAAGAGTGCCGGCGGGGCACCGATCAGCACGCCCGTACCTTCTTTCGGTTCCGGCAATCATCGTCGTCATCGGAATCTTGTTCCCGTTCGCATCGGGCGTGTGGTACTCGTTCCTCAACTACACCGCTGGCGTCACCTCAGTGCACTGGGTGGGGTTCGACAACTTCAGCTCGGTCTTCGGGGGCTCGGCTGTCTGGCACAGCATCTGGGTGACCATCCAGTATGCAGTCGTCGCGACAGTGGTGGAGACGATTCTCGGCGTCGGGGTGGCATTGCTGCTCAACCGGTCGAGCCTGGTTGGGCGTGTCCTTGAGAAGGTTCTCATCCTCCCCCTGATGATCGCTCCGGTGATCGCTGCCACGGTCTGGAAGCTCATGTTCAACCCGAACTTCGGGATCTTGAACCACGTCCTCGGACTCGGATCGAACTTCAACTGGCTAGGCAAGAACAACGGCCTCTACTCTGCGATCCTCGTCGATGTCTGGATCTACACCCCGTTCGTCGCGATCTTGGTGCTTGCCGGGATCCGCTCGTTGCCGAAGGAGCCTTTCGAGGCGTCGGCTGTCGATGGGGCAGGGGCTCTCTACATGTTCCGCCGACTGATGCTGCCGATGATGTGGCCCTACATCCTCGTTGCGGTGATCTTCCGCCTGATGGACTGCTTGAAAATATTTGACGTCGTCTACGTCCTCACCACGGGTGGCCCTGGAACGGCGACCACCACGTTGCAGATCAACGCGTACGAGGACTCGATCCAGAACCTGGACTACTCCCGCGGAAGCACGTACATGTTCGTGCTCTGGGTGCTGGTCTTCATCGTCGCGCGCTTTTTGGTGAGCGTGCTCGGCAAGGCGCAGCGTCGAGCTGCCGGAGCGGAGTCCTGAATCATGGCTCGTCGAGAATTGATGCCCGGCCAGAAGCGGGTGAGCACGGGCGGCATTGCCGCGGATGTCCTGATCGTGGCCTGGTTCGTGTTCGCCTTGTTCCCGATCGTGTGGATGATCCTGCTGTCGCTGAAAACCTCAGCGGATCAGACCAGCACCTACTTCAGCTTCGCGCCGACACTGGACAACTACAACACGGTGCTGAGCAGCAAAGGCAAGGCCCTCACCAGCGTCGACTTCAAGACCGCGGTGCTCGACAGCGTCCTTACCTGTGTCGGGGCAACCCTGGTCTCGCTCATCGTAGGCATTCCCGCCGCCTACGCAGCAGGTACCCGCAAGTTCCGCGGATCCGAGGACCTCATGTTCACGATGCTGTCGTTCCGGTTCGCGCCCGAACTGATGGTGATCGTGCCACTGTTCGTCATCTACCACTACCTGCATCTCTTCGACACGACGTGGGGGCTGATCTGGGTGCTCCAGCTCGTGACCATGCCGCTCGTCGTGTGGATCATGCGCTCGTACTTTCAAGACCTCGCACCCGATCTCGAACAAGCGGCACTGCTGGACGGCTACACGCGTCGCCGGGCCTTCTTCAAGGTGGCGCTGCCTCTGGTGCGCCCCGGCATCGCCGCATGCGCCCTGCTGTCGTTCATCTTTGCCTGGAACAACTACATCTTCCCGTTGATCCTGACCGACAGCAACGTCACCACGGTGACCGTCGCGGTGACCAAGTACCTCGGCGGCGGGGGACAGGCCTACTACAACCTCACGGCGGCCGCGGCCCTGATCGGCGTCCTTCCGCCTCTGGCATTGGCGTTGTCCATCCAGAAATATCTGGTCCGTGGCCTGTCATTTGGGGCGGTGAAGTCCTGATGTCCGCACTCAACCTCGAGAATGTCCACAAGGCATACGGCAAGAAGGCCGCCCTCCAAGGAATCGATCTGGACGTCGAGGACGCCGACTTCTTCGTCATTCTCGGCCCCTCAGGGGCGGGCAAGACGACCACCCTCAAGAGTGTCGCCGGTCTGCAGGAGATCGACCAGGGCACCGTCACGATCGGTGGCGTCGACATGACCGGCGTCGAGCCCTACGAACGCAACGTTGCGATGGCCTTCGAGTCGTACGCCCTGTACCCGCAGGACACGGTGTCGGAGAACCTGGCGTCCCCGCTGCGGTCCGGCCGGTTCGGTGAGTACTCCAAGGCGGACATGCAGAAGCGGATCGAGATGGTGACCACGACGCTCGGAATCGATCACCTCCTCGAGCGATTCCCGCGTGAGCTCTCCAACGGTCAGCGCCAACGTGTCGCGCTCGGCCGGGTCCTTGTCCGCCCGGCCGGGATCTACCTGCTGGACGAGCCCTTGTCGCACCTCGACGCCAAGCTGCGTGCCGCGATGCGCATCGAACTGAAGAACCTCGGCTCGATGTCACACACGACGACGCTCTACGTCACTCACGACCACCAGGAAGCACTCGCCTTGGGTGACAAGATCGCCGTCCTGCGCGATGGCGTCGTCGTCCAGGTCGGCACACCACTGGAGCTCTGGCGGTCGCCGCGCGACGTGTTCGTCTCCCGGGCACTCGGCCAACCCGAGATGAACCTGCTCGAGGCAACGGTCGAGGACGGGCAGCTGGTCGCAGCCGGCGGCGCTGTCACGATGAGCGCGCCGAGCCACCTCGGACTCGCAACCGGTGACGCTGCCTACCTCGCTGTGCGACCGCGGGAGATCGAGCTCGCCGGCACGTCGCCGGCGGCCGATGCTGGCTGGGTCGAGGTGCCTGGGAGGGTTCGCCTCGCTGAGCGACTTGGGCGTCAGATCGAGCTGGCGGTCGCTGTCGGCGGCACCGAGATGATCGTCGTCATCGACAGCGATGACGCGCCCGCCGAAGGGGAGAACGTCACCATCATGCTGCCGCACGACCTCATCCTCGTCTTTGCCCGCGAGCCAGGCGCAGACCCCGACGACGCGCCGCTGATAGGCCCCATGGGCGACCCGAAGCTGGTCGTCCACGCTCGTACCGGCCCGGCCTGATCATCCGCACTCTGTAGGAGACCGACCATGACTGAGAGCCTGACGCTCGAGAATCTCAAGAAGACCTACCTCGCACGGGGCCGCGAGCCGGTCGAGGCAGTGAAAGGAATCGATCTGGCCTGCGAGCCGGGTGAGCTGGTGGCACTGCTCGGACCGTCGGGGTGCGGGAAGACGACGACCCTGCGGATGATCGCCGGTCTTGAAACCGTGACCAGCGGCGAGATCAAGATCGGTCCACGCTCGGTGGGGCAGCTCCCTGCAAGCAGGCGCGATGTCGGCGTCGGGTTCGAAAGCTATGCGCTCTACCCGCCGCTCAACGTACGCGAGAACCTCGCCTACGGGTTGAAGGCCCGCAAGGTCAAGGACGCCGACAAGATCGTCGACCAGATCTCGGACCGGTTGGACATGAGCAACCTGCTCGACCTTCGTCCGGCCGGCCTTTCCAGCGGTCAGAAACAGCGAGTTGCGCTCGCGCGTGCGCTGGTCCGGAATCCACCCGTCCTGCTGCTCGACGAGCCGCTCTCACACCTCGACGCCTCGCACCGCGCAAGGGTCCGTCGGGAGCTGAAGAAGCTGCAACGCGAGTTCGGCTACACCACCATCGTGGTGACGCACGACCAGTTGGAGGCGTTGAGCCTTGCCGACCGGATAGCTGTCATGAACCTCGGGGTGATCCAACAGTTCGGAACGCCAGACGAAATCTTTGACGACCCGGCGAACATGTTCGTCGCCGATTTCGTGGGAGAGCCGAAGATCAGCATGGTCGAGGGCACAGTCCTGCGTTCCAACGGCGAGGTTCATGTGCGGGTGGGCCGATGCACACTTCGAACCTCGGTGAAGTCTGCGATCGATGGCGACGTCGTCACGGTCGGACTGCGGCCGCAGGACTTCGACATCGTCGGGGTCGAAACCGAGCTGGCGCTGACCGGATCGGTCACCGCATTCGAGGACCTGCTCGAGTTCGGGAGCGCGAACATCCAAGTACCGGGTGTGGATGGCCCCGTGAACGCCCAGATCCCCGCGGGGATGGTCTGGTCCAACGGCGACCAGGTCGCCGTCACCAGTGCGCCGGAGCGAGTGTATTTGTTCGACACCGAGTCGGGGGACCGAGTCCGGTGACCCCGCTGAAGATGCACGCCGGCCTAGATCACTTCGACCAGATCGCGATACGCGGCCAGATCCGGATGCTCGGGGGGCAGCTCGGTGGCGAGCACGGCGATCTGCGACCAGTCGAAGCCACGGGCGACGCCGTGCGCTCCGAGCTTCGAGCTGTCGAGACCCAGAATGGTCTCCGCCGAGGACTCCTGGATCGCTCGCTTGATGTGAGCCTCGTCCAGGCAGTGCTCAGTCGTTCCCACCACGGTCGCGCCGAGCGCACTGCAGAAGAACCTGCTGCTGTGGATCTCTCGCGCATTTCGCATTGCCAGCGGACCCACCAAGCTCCCCGTGCCGTGCTCGTCGAGCTCCCCACCGGTAAGGATCGGGAGCAGACCGTTGCGGTGCGCCAAGCTCTGCAAGCCGGCGAACGTATCTGGTCCGTTGGTGACCACGATCAGGCCAGAGGCCTCACGCAGGTGCGCCACCAGCGCGAGAACCGTCGAGCTTCCATCGAGCGCGACCGCCCCGTGAGTGGGCAGCAGCCGGCTTATCTTGCTCGCGATGGCGGACTTGGCCCGCGAGTGCGACTTTCGTCGCTCGGAGAACTGCGCAGAACGCACGGCGACCGCACCACCACGAACACGCCGAGCATCACCAAGCTTCTCAAGGTCCGCGAGGTCACGCCTGACCGTCATCTCGCTCACACCGAGGACCGTCGCCGATCCACGCAACGAGACCTTCCCGACGCCTTGCAGCTGCTCGCGCAGCCACGCGAGTCGCAACTCGGTGGACAGCGTGCCTTCGGTGGTCACAATTCACCTCGCCAAGGCCTTGCAAGAATTCACACCTAATAACAGAACCGTAACCGATGCCCACAATTCTCTCACGAAGGTGATCGTCATGTCTGAAGGTCTGACACCCAAAGACGCCCTGATCGGGCGCAGCAACCGGCTCGGCTCCGATCCCAAGAACACCAACTACGCCGGCGGAAACACCTCCGCCAAGGGCACCGAGACCGACCCGGTCACCGGCGAGGACGTCGAGCTCCTCTGGGTCAAGGGCTCGGGCGGCGACTTGGGCACGTTGAAGGAGGCCGGCCTCGCCGTTCTCCGCATGGATCGGCTGACCTCGCTCGTCGACGTCTATCCTGGCGTAGACCGTGAGGACGAGATGGTTGCCGCGTTTGACTACACGCTCCACGGCAAGGGCGGCGCCGCGCCGTCGATCGACACCGCCATGCACGGGCTGGTCGATGCGGCTCACGTCGATCACCTGCACCCCGACAGCGGTATCGCGATCGCCACCGCGGCCGACGGCGAGACGCTGACCGAGTCGATCTTCGGCGAAAAGGTTGTCTGGGTCCCCTGGCGGCGACCGGGCTTCCAGCTCGGTCTCGACATCGCCGACATCAAGTCCAAGAACCCGGAGGCGGTCGGGTGCGTCCTCGGCGGCCATGGCATCACGGCGTGGGGCGACACCAGTGCCGAGGCGGAAGAGCGATCCCTGTGGATGATCGACACCGCGGGCGCCTACATCGTCGAGCACAGCCGCCCCGAGCCGTTCGGATCGGTCACCCAGGGGTACGAAGCGCTCCCGGAGTCCGAGCGTCGCGCCAAGGCCGCCGCACTGGCCGGCACGATCCGGTCGATCGCGTCGCAGGACAAGCCCCAGGTCGGCCACTTCACAGACTCCGACGTGGTCCTCGACTTCTTGTCCTGTGCGGAGCACACACGCCTCGCCGAGCTCGGGACCAGCTGCCCGGACCACTTCCTGCGCACCAAGGTCAAACCGCTGGTTCTCGATCTGCCGGCGGCGGCGTCGGTCGAGGACTCGATCGCACGGTTGTGTGAGCTGCACGTCACCTACCGCGAGGACTACCAGGGTTACTACGACCGCAACGCCGACGCGGACTCGCCGGCGATCCGTGGTGCGGACCCGCTGATCGTCCTGGTGCCGGGTGTCGGCATGTTCAGCTACGGCAAGGACAAACAGACCGCTCGCGTCGCCGGTGAGTTCTACGTCAACGCGATCAACGTGATGCGTGGCGCCGAGGGCCTGTCGACCTACGCGCCGATCGATGAGTCGGAGAAGTTCCGGATCGAGTACTGGGCGCTCGAGGAGGCCAAACTCCAGCGCATGCCCACGCCGAAGCCGCTCGCGACCCGGATCGCGCTCGTCACCGGCGCCGCGTCGGGCATCGGCAAGGCGATCGCCCAGCGGATCGCCGCCGAGGGTGCCTGTGTGGTCATCGCCGACCTGGACCTCGAGAAGGCGCGGGCCGCTGCGGCCGAGATCGGCGGCCCGGACGTCGCGGTCGGCGTGCAGGTGGACGTCAGTGACGAGAGCCTCGTGCAGGCCGCGGTCGATGCGACTGTGCTCGCCTTCGGCGGGCTTGACCTCGTGGTCAACAACGCTGGGCTGTCGCTGTCGAAGCCGCTCCTCGAGACCACGGTCGCTGACTGGGACCTGCAGCACGACGTGATGGCAAAGGGTTCGTTCCTCGTATCGCGCGCTTCGGCGCGCGTTCTGATGGATCAAGGGCTCGGTGGCGACATCATCTACATCTCGTCGAAGAACTCGGTGTTCGCCGGTCCGAACAACATCGCGTACTCGGCGGTCAAGGCGGACCAGGCCCACCAGGTCCGGCTGCTCGCGGTCGAGCTCGGTAAGCACGGGGTCAAGGTCAACGGGATCAACCCCGACGGAGTCGTACAGGGGTCTGGCATCTTTGCCGGAGGCTGGGGAGCCGAGCGTGCCGCGGTCTACGGCGTCGCGGAGGCGGACCTCGGTAAGTTCTACGCCCAGCGCACCATCCTCAAGCGTGAGGTGCTGCCCGTCCACGTGGCCAACGCCGTCGTGGCGCTGTGCGGACCGGACCTGACGCACACGACCGGGCTGCACATACCGGTCGACGCCGGTGTCGCTGCCGCGTTCCTCAGGTAATGCCTGTGACGGGTCCAGCGTCTGGTGCAGTGGCAGCGGTCGATCTCGGTGCGTCCAGCGGGCGTGTGGTCCTGGGTCGGCTGGGTGGTGGGCGCGTGGACATCTCGGTCGTGCACCGGTTCGCCAACGACCCGGTCGAACTGGTCGACGGACTGCACTGGAACATCGCCGAGCTGTATCGCAACGTTCTCATCGGGCTCGGCATGGCGTGCCGTGAGGCTTCAGGCATCGTCGGGGTGGCAGTGGACTCCTGGGCAGTCGACTACGCGCTCCTGCGCGGAGATCGCATGCTGGGACTGCCGTTCCACTATCGCGACGATCGCAACGAGGCCGGGGTGGCCGGTGTGCGCAGGAGGGTTGTCGCCGAAGAGCTCTATGCGCGCAACGGTTTGCAGCACCTGCCGTTCAACACGGTCTTCCAGCTCGCGACGGAAGGCGAGTCGCTACGGGCGGCGAGCTCGCTGCTACTGATCCCGGACCTGATCACGTTCTGGCTGTCCGGGGAGAAGATCGCCGAGGCGACGAACGCATCGACGACGGGATTGCTCGACGTCCGCATTGGTGCGTGGGACGAAGACCTGATCTCACGACTCGCCTTCCCTCGCGGGCTGTTCCAACCGATCGCCGAGCCGGGCACGATCGTCGGTTCGCTGAGGGTGCCGGTCGTCGACCAGATCGGCAGTGGCGGCCGTATTGCGGTCGGCACGGTCGGTTCGCACGACACGGCGTCGGCGGTCGTCGGGGCGCCGATGCTCACCGACGACGCCGCCTACATCTCGTGCGGCACGTGGGGCCTCGTTGGTCTCGAGCTCACGTCACCTGTGCTGTCGGAGGAGAGTCGTAGGGCCAACTTCACCAACGAGCGCGGCGTCGACGGCCGGGTGCGCTACTTGCGCAACGTGATGGGGCTCTGGCTGCTCAGCGAGTCGATCCGATGGTGGGAGAGGGCAGGGGAGACGATCGACCTTGGTGACGTTCTCGGACAGGCCGCCGCGGTCGACGAGCCAGTGCCGGTGTTCGATGTCGACCACCCCGACCTTCTTGCCCCGGGCGACTTGCCCGGCCGCATCGCCCAGTTGCTCGCCGATTCCGGACAAGCAGGGCCGCAGACAATCGCCCAGACGGTCCGGTGCATCGTGGAGAGCCTTGCCCGGGCGTTCGCCACCACGCTCGACGAGGCCGAACGCCTGTGTGGGCGCGGTATCGGCATCGTCCACCTCGTCGGTGGCGGAGCGCGCAACGCGCTGCTGTGCCAGCTCACCGCCGACCACGCCGCCCGCACCGTCCTCGCCGGACCGGTCGAAGCGACCGCGCTCGGTAACGTGATGGTGCAAGCACGTACACACGGTCTCGTCTCCGGCGGCCTCGAGTCGCTGCGATCCATCATCGCGTCAAGTAGTCCACCGACCATGTACCATCCTCGACCCGTCCGGGAGCCTCTTCGATGAAACGCCGCATTGCCCGTCTGCACGATCTTCGACCGTTGCTGAAGTTCAAGCGCCCGATGCCCAGTCCCAAGAAGCGCAGGCTCCAGTCGGCGTTGAGGATCCCATGACCTTCGCACGATCGCGGGACTGGGCGAGGTGAACCTGGGATTGGTTCCGGGGATGGGCGGCACCCAGCGGCTACCCCGCCTCGTGGGGCTGTCCAAAGGCATCGACCTGATCGCCACCGGAACGTCGCTGTCCCCCGGACAAGCCCTCGGGTTGGGCGTGGTGGACCGACTCTGCGATGACGCGGCCGCGTGTCGAACAGCAGCGGTCGACTATTGCGCCACCCTGGCTGCGGGACCGGCAGAAGCCGTCGGACGCGCCAAGACCGCCATCAACTACGGCTACGCTCCCCGCTCGACCTCGGCTTGGCCCTGGAGCGAGAGGCGGTCGCGGGCGACTTCGCCTCCGACGACGCCGCCGAAGGCATCCAAGCTTTCGCCGAGAAGCGAGAGCCCACCTTCCAACGGCACTGACAGACCACGAAAGCCCCCAACGGCCCCGCGGCCGACATCGGTTCCCATGATGGACAACACCGGCCGGGGGCCGTGGTCGATGAGGAAGCGGTGGCCGAAGATCGGGATCAGCGGCGGTTCCGCTGCCACGAGCTCGGTCATCGCCGCTCTTCCACTGGAGGCGCTCAACCGATAAGCCCCGGTGGGTTGTGGCACAAGTGGCTGGCGTTTCGCGCGTCCAGGAGATGCGTGGTTCAGAGGTCGGCCGGTTCGAGGTCGTAGGCGAGCCGAGACCAGGGGTAGTAGGTGTGCTGCGCGCTCCGTCGGGCACGCGTCGAGCGTGGGTGCAGCTCGTGGTGGAAGTAGTCGACCAGGTCGACACCGTAGAGGCTGACGTCGATTTGGTAGACGGAGAACACCGGGGAGCCCGCCGGGGCGGGGGCCCCCGGCAGGTAGCGGTGACCCCACACTGGGATCAGCGGGTGCCACCGGGCCAGGTGTCGGCGGGCGACGGTCTCGATCTCGTCGTCGCTCTTCGGTCTCTGACCCCAGGATCGCGGCCAATCTTTGAGGGTGTGCTGGACGTGCCACACGGCGCTGTCGTGGGGCCACGCGAGGCGGCGATGGATGTCGGCATCGTCGTCGCGGCGCCAGTCCACCCAATTCGGCCCTATCGGGACGGCGAGCGCGAGCAGTGCGCGGTGGGCATCGCCGAAGCGGATGTCGTACCGCGCCTCGACGTCGTCGATGTCGCCCTCGCCCAGCCCCGGATCGAGCATTACCCCTGCGTCTCTGAGCACCGCGACGGCCTGCTGCGCCAGTGTCATCTTGACCCACCCTTCTGACGTTGCATGATCGACGTGCGGCTGTACACGCGGAGGCCCAGCGTCGCGCATCTGCCACCCGGTGGCACCGGGATTGGCACAGCGGATCTCTATGCAGAATTGTCAATAGGCGCATGAACGGTCGTTTTTGACCGGTCCTCGAGGGCCGCTTTGGCCGAAAATCATCCGGAGCTTGACGGCGCCGACGGTCGATTCGCGCCGCGATCTCTGGCGGACGCGCTCTACGCAATCGACAGCTGGGCACCTGTTCTCACTATGCGGAACCGACGGGTCGGCCGCCACCTGTCAGCGGAACGTGGTTATCGACGTGCGGCAAGGCGGCCTCGAAGTCGTGTCGTGGGGTTGTCATGGGCGCCGAGCCTGGATCAACCACGCGGCGGAGTCGTATTGCACGCCGCCGCGTCTCTCGTGGGAGCGCAGCGACGTCCGGAGCGACTCCTCGGCCCGAGCTCGTTCCGCTGCGGGCATGCCGGCGAGAGCGGCGGCGAACTGGCCCGCGAGGAAGGCGAAGGCGTCGTCGGTGTCATGACCGAACCACATTGGCTCACGCACATCGGTGAGGGTGACGTCGACGAACCCTGCAGCGTCGAGCACGCTACGCACCTGCTCGGGGTCGCTGAGCGAGAACGGGCCCGCACCCGCAGCCTGCGGCGGCGCTTGCCCTGGATCGAGGGCAGCCCGGAATGCCGTGATCCAGTCGTTGCGGTCAGCGGCCTGCCAGGTTAACAGCACCACCCTTCCGCCGGGTCGCAACGCGCGGCGGAAGTTGGCGAACGCCGCCGACACATCCCCGAAGAACATGACGCCGTGCCTGCTGACCACCAGGGCGTAGCACTTCGCAGTGAACGGATAGTTCTGCGCGTCGGCGTGAACAAATCTGACGTTGCTGAGCCGCTCCTGCAGTGTGCGCTCACGGGCGAGCTCGAGCAGCGGGGACGACAGGTCGACACCGAGCACCGACCCGCCGCCTGCGCCGCGACCGAGGCCGCGACTAAGCAGGCCGCTGCCGCAGCCGACGTCCAGCACAACCGATTCCTGTCGAACCGCTGCAGCCTCGACGAGGTGGGCCTGAAACCGAGCGACGCCATCGTCGAAACGATCTGCGCGATCCCTCCAAAACCCGCCCTGATCACCATCCCACGCAGCGAGCTGAGCAGCGTTGACCTGCGCCACGGGTACGTCCATACCAACCACGATGACACACCGAGAAGGCGACGCAGCCACGCTGCCCCGCAAGGGGCCTGGCAACGCTCAACGGGCTTAACCCCGAGTCTCTGTGTCAAAAACGACGCTCCTATAGGTCCGTGTCAAGAGGATCTCGCATTGCCCCGGCTGGTTCGGCGTCTCCACGGGTGGGGATGGCTACTCTCCGTTCATGGGTATCTGGTTCCAATCCGTCGCGCTTGCCGAC
>JAABUP010003548.1_pt1 | contig 27397 bp, 36 predicted proteins | sample 5559201 | NCBI WGS metagenome assembly JAABUP01 (sample SAMN10711887, study PRJNA513373) | rock metagenome | isolation source: Antarctica rocks | place: Antarctica | reverse complement strand
CAATTCCCGGTTTTTCGGAACTTGGTATATGAGCTGACGGCGGGTCAAGTAGGTACAGGCTTTGCCTGGAAACTATATATATGCTGCGCAGCGGCCACCCCGGTCTCCGGTACCAGGGTTGCTTCGGCTTGCACCCGGAAACCCCGAATGGCATATTCTCTCAAACTGCGTGTTGCATCAGGTGCAGATAGCTGTAAGGCTGAAAGCCCAAGCTCAGCATACGGCCAGAAAGACCAAACTCCAAGCTGGCAGTAAGGTCATGTCACAGGCTTGTGCAAAGCCAAGAAGGACCAGAAGCAACAACACGTCAGTGGCCTGCCGGTCTCGTGAGTGAAGCTGCAGCGTCAGTTGGTGTGCTGCAACTGCATGCAGGTGCAGACCAGCTGACACCATGTCATTGTGTGGCAGAATACACTGATTGGCACTGATTACAGTTGCCTTCCTGACATATGCATGACATGGAGCTTGCCCATTAGAATCACACCATTGCAGTGCATGTCAAGTGGCCTCTCAATGCGAACATTAAGTTTGGTCTTCGAAAGTCCCGCGCAAAGAGGTTTAAGCTATTCAGTGTCACAGCCGACAGCAGCCCTGCACCCATGAACACTGCTTCTCAGCGTGTCGCTGGCCTGTCGCAATATGTGCGTTCCCGTGCAAACGACTTGTTTGCTTGTGGATTGTTGAGCGGTGCGGCAGCGTACAGATGTGCTGATATCAGATCGATCCACTTTCTTTCGCAAACAGTTGATGGCAAAGGCTTTTGCTAATGATCGCCTGCGACAGAAAAGCAGCAAAAGCATGGCTGTACTGGTGCTTCTCATCGCCAGCAGCGCGTTATCAATACTTGTCTCAGCGATGGCACATTCGGGCGAGGAAACGGCGACTGTGCGAGACATAAGCTGGACTGTCAGGCTGCAAGCGCGGCTGAGAGATCTCGAGCCTATTGAACATGATAATGTTGAGGTGCCCGAAGTAAAACTTCCTTCTCTTGAGGAGTATACAGCTCTGCACTGCAAAAATGTTACTGAGGCATATAATGCCTTGCTCGACCACAACCTGCGCCATTGGAGCAAAACGGGCCTGACTGGTCTAGAAGACCACAATCTCACTGCTCAGTACATCTACACAGCAGACAACAAGCTGTACATGAGAAGGGGGGCAGACAGGCGGGGTTTATTGCCAGCTTTCTTCAACCTCCTGAAGCAAATACATTTGAAGGCAAGGCTGCCAAACATGACGCTGCCTTTCAACAGTGGAGACAACCCCAATCAGCCCTTAGACCAAAGGAATCTGCCAGCTCCTGGTGTTCCCCTACCTGTCCTTTCCTTCTGCACACGACCCACACACACTGACATCCTGTTTCCTAATGTCTTGGAGGGTGATGTCAGCAGGCGTGATGACATCCCAAAATATCAGACACATAGGCTTCATCGTGCTGTCTGGCGAGGCACAACAGATGCCTTCCAGGGATGGAGTAAGGGCAGGAATGCCTTACTGCAGCTAGGCCTGGAACGACCAGAATTGATTGACAGCGGAGTCTCCAGGTGGTCTGCAGAACTCATGAATGGAACTGTGCCCGACAAGCGCTTTATGAAGGAGTCTTTGACGTTTGAAGAGCAGGTTGCCATGTACAAGTACCTCATTTGGGCCCCAGGCAACTGTGCCAGTGTTCGACTTGCATTGCAGCTTGCGTCAGATGCTGCTGTGTTCAAAATTGACAATGATGAGTCGGAGTGGTATTATCCTCTGCTCAAGCCTTTTGTGCACTACATTCCTTTGGAAGCCAACAGCACTTTTGTGAATTTAGAGGAGATGATGTATTGGGCTCGCCATCATGAAGATGAGGTAGCTACCATGATTCTTGAGGCAAATGCTTTTGCAAAGTTGTATCTTAGCCCTTCTGGTAGAGACTGTTATACCGTGCAGCTCCTTCAAAGGCTGCATGGGTTGATGCTGAACAATTTTGCCTTGCCTGAACTAGCTGTGAATGTGACTGAATGTGACCCGCTTGATCATTGTCCTGAGCCGCCGCTGTACGAAGTTGATCCCGGGGATGAAGCTCTTTTAGATGACACTGATGAAGTAGCTCCTAGGGACGCATCTGTTTAGGCTTTGCAGGTTTGAGAGACTGTAGCTAACTTTGCCTTCCCAGTGATCCTCTGACATTGCGTGTTTTGCTATGAATAAAAGGTTTCTCTGATTTTCTGACCCGTCATTTCAGTTTACGGTTTTGCAGCTCAAGAAGTTGTCTACTGAATTTTCAATAAGTGACCCTTTAGCAGTTCTCTGCCTTGCTTTTGTTTGTCTCGGTGTTTTTGAGCTCGAACAGAAACATCAACGACACCTGCAGGCCCCAGTCACACGATGTGCTCATCAGTCAAACAGTTGCTAATCCAATTGCATGCATGCTTGCAGCAAACCATGGTGAACCAGTTGGCACACACCAAGGCTATAACTGTGGAGGCATATTGCTATGAAGCAGTTACTGCTTGATTGACTTGCACATGCTGAACGCTTGCTTTTGACCAAGTACTTTGCCATGGCTATGACACTCCCGCATCACAAAAGGATTCCTTGAATACGATTTTCCACTAAGGGTTGGTTGCATCACGTTCGTGTGTACATTGTTCCGCATGACAGCTGCAGCAAGCTTAACTACCTGATCAATTACCAATGTCACAGCATTCAGGCATATGGCAGGTTAACGTGGCAAGTAAAGGTGTCATGTCAAGCAGCAGTCACGTGTTGTAGTACAAAGACGCTGTGAGGCATGTATAGCCCATTAATTTCAAAAGACAAATTGTAGTGAATATGCCCATACGCAATGGTGAAGTCCATGGTGGCAAGGTTCATCTGTCTTTAAGACACCTCCCAACACCTTTGACTCATGCCGCTAATGTTTGTGTACCACCACGTGGTAGTGAGCGGCCTGACAGGGTATGATCAGTAGGCAGCTGGGGCGCCATCCTTCCTTGGATCACTTGCACCAATCAAGGTGTCGTGGTCAGGATCCACAACAATAGCTTGCGTGACTGCAGTATAGCGACCTTCTGTCACATTGTGTCCATGTGCTCTCAATCCCTGTAAGAATGGCACATCAACCATGTTGCCTGTTGCAGTGTCACTCACTGCCTGCATCTTCTGCTTTGATGAAGTGCTTTGTGAGTCACTGCCATGCTGTCTACATAATCCACACAGGGCTTGTGCAGCCAGCTCAAGTCCGCTTGTTACTGAAGCATTGCACCCAATGCAGTATGACTCTTGTAGAAAGCGCCGAATAAGAAGTATGTGATACATTTTAGTAGTTAGAGAACTGCAACACTTGCATGTCCTTCTGGCAAAAGTCGAGCACAGCAAGACAGTTGAGTTGGTAGGTGTACCTCCACCTCAGCATGTGTCACCATGAAGCTGGGTCCAGTGACACTACTGACATTCCAGTGCTCGGCTCTGACCAGGTCTGGCAGCAGCTGATGGTGAAGGCGAGCACCAGACACAGCTTGCAAGGGATCCTGCCCCAATGCCAACAGCCTGCAAACGCAGCATCCCCTCACACCCATCTCCCCATCAGCCGCCGGCAGAAAGCATCCTGTTTCACAGGCTGTGCAATCTTGCCAGGAAGACATGGAAGCCTGTAATGCTTGAGAAGTGTCGCAGGCTTCACAGGGCTTGTGAGTCAAGATCCATGCAAGTCACTGAACCCTAATTTCAACCTTGAAACTTAATATAGCCATGCAAGGCACTGATACATTGATGGCGCATGACAGGCAGCTGCCTCACCTGCAGCCCTGCCGCACCAAGAACACATGCGTGTCACCAAGGCTCAGAAGCGAAGCCACTCAGCTGAATGAGATACTTTCAAGCTGAGCAGATCACAGTGGATAACGACACTCGTGAGGCACGAGGTGCTGTGAGTTGCCAACATGATGCTGCGCCAGTGTAGTCATAATACACCATGGTACCATGGCATACCTGATGATAGTTTGCAGAACAGCTGTGATGATTCTGGGCCCTCCACTAGCCCCTAGGGCGCCCACCAAGCGGCCCTGGCTGTCTTGCAGCAGGGTTGGGCACATTGAGCTCAGGGGCTTCTTGCCTGGCCTGATGAAGTTGGGGGCGCTAGGGGCGAGGCCGTATACATTCTCCTGGTCTGGTGTACTGAAATCATCCATTTCGTTGTTCAGTATGAATCCTGCATGGTGACAGCACAGACATTAGACAGACACGTGACCTGGTGCTGGGCACACATATTGTGATATCTGTCAGTGTGCTGCGTCTGCACAACTTGATGTGACTTGAAGCGCCAATTGCTGGACATAGGATAGAGTAACACCATTAAAGACCATGCATTGATCTCACAGACTGCCAAGCTGCCATGGGACTGACAACGAGGTGCATAGCATTTCAACCACAGTCATGCATGCAAACCAGATCAATCACACAATCTACACCGTTACCAACCTGTTGAATTTGAAATGGTTTTGGATCCAAAGCTTGTGTTGATGGTCGTGGTCATGGCAACTGAACCTCGCTGGGAGTCCACCACTGACAGGTGAGACGTGCCATGGTCGTCTGGGTTCACTGACTCTCTGTATGGCCCTCCATAAGCTGTGAAAGCCTGCGTGGAGTTGTCTGAGATATCTTGCCTACAACAGCAACAGCAGCATTGCTTGCAGCTTGCTACATCAGCACTTCTCAGATGCTATCAACGGTACCTGACTGTTGTAGGCCCCTTGCAGTGATACAGCATGCACAGCACCGCCTGAGGTAGTCTGCTTGCAAGGCGGCGCAACTAAGGGTTCAGAATGTAACAGCACAACATTTTGCAACAGTAGACCCTTGGCCACACCCTCAGAGATGAAAGATGTGGCCACTCACTACGTTGTTTCAAATGGTGAAAGAGCCAAATCAGCTCAAATGAACCTGACACAAAGTCGTGAACAAAGCAAGATGTAGTGAATACACCCAAACCAATAGCGTGCAGTACAGTATGTGCACTTGTATGGCAGCCGCTTGTGCCCCACCAGCAAGGTGACAGCAGGCATTCCAGAAGCATAAACTCACTGTAGCTGGTTTGCAAAGCGCAGTGACAGCATGTCATGCAGCACCGGGTCAAGATCCAGATAGGCGTTGTCAGGCCCAGGGTCACCCAGCTGCATCCTCAAGGCAAAGGCATCCTTCATGGCTTCCACCAAGTGGTGACTGCCCAGTGCATTGGCACCGCCGAAGGGCGCTGCAAAACCTGCTCACCAAAAGCGCATGCTTTGCATGGAAGTTACCGTGTATATTACCTTGTCAGTCAGCCTGGAGTGTAGCTTGTCAGTTAGCCTTGTAGGTCAGCTGCAGTGTACATGGCCTGTTCACAGTTTCAACTCAGGCACCTGATGCTCTTCATGCTTGCTTGCAGCACATGCTGCACTTCTAGACATGCTAGCTCAGCAACAGCCTTGCACACACTCATGATGACTGCAGACATGTGGAAAGGGTGAGGCGAGGTTAAGGAGGGTGGGGTGTACGTACCTTACCTGACAGTATATGGAGGGCTAGGATGACAGTTGCACCTGATGAGGGGGGAGGGGGCACCGCCAGCTCATACCCCCACACCTGTGCCACCCACACACACTCAGCCAAACAGTCACATTGTGTTACATAATGATTGACAGATGATATTCCCAAAAGCTCTTAAGCTATAAACAGGCACTCAGGCTACAATGCACACATGCACTGTGCTTTTGACCTGTACGCTGTTTTATAATTGCCATGCTTATGCGTGTACCATGTACAACAGGTGCATTGGACATGTCATTTCCAGGATATTCCACACACAATCGAGTCATGGTCAGAGCCAGGACTTCTGTGGACCACCAAAACAACAACATTCTGCAGGTTCCAAAATTGCAAGGTAGGTATGCGAGGGGGTCATGGACCTGGATTTCCATGATGCAGAATGTGCAGAAATGTGCTGGCGTGACCAGAATCTGATGGTATGAGCACAGCTCAACAGAACGTGCTTGAGCAAACAAGTAGATCCTCTACATAACAGAAGTCCACAATTAGTGTGCAGCCAGTCCATCATTTGAGCATCTGCAGGCATCACACTGCAGGACAGCTTGGCATCCTAGGGGGGGGGATGTATGCATTACTTTAATAGGTATATGAGATGTAATATGGGTTTACAACGTGTACCTGTGCAGTGATTGGCTGCTTGACCACAGGTTGTGCTGAGAGCAGGTCCTGGGCGGTCACAATGCCGCCTGCAGCCCGGATCTCACCTGCCAGAGTCTGCAGACACGCATAAGTCATTCTGCTGGGGTTGCCGAACCACAGGCAGGCCTACTTTGTGTCGCCACTGCAGTTGTGACAATAAACCCGATGCAGTGTCTGTGACGCATTTCTTGACCAGATTTTGCAGTCTATGCATGAATTTAGCCTCGATGACTCCCAGCAACTGCCAGCCAGGAGCCAGACAGCACAACGTGCAGCAGCTGTGTTCAGTTGCCACCACATCCAGTGCATCAGTGTCATTACAACATTGATGGTCTGTGATGTGCACCTGGAGAGCTTGTCCAGGTTATACAGCATTGTGAACATTGATAGGGATGCGCTGCACATCGATGGCCATTCAAAGGTTCACTAGCAAATAGGCTGTCAGTGTCGTTCACACTTCTCAAAATGCAACAAATTGCAATGTAACACAATGTAACATAACAGAACAAAGTGGAACATAGTGTAATGCAATGCAATGCAATGCAATGCAACGCAATGCAATGTGATGTAATGTGACAAATGTAAGGTAACACTGTGAAGCGCAACGTCAGAGTGAAGCCATGTGTTGCCTGGCCAGCTTGTCCAGTGTAGACAGCATCGGGACCCTCTTCAGCAATACGCTGCAGAGTTGCAGCCAGCTGGGGGCGCGCACAGCAGCTCTCATTCACAGCTGGAGGTCGCCACCTGGGGCCGTCTTGGATCATGAATGTCTCGTACAAGGTGGGGTATGGCTTCAACCTGCATTCTGCCACCTTGTCATTGTAATAGCACAGGGGCAAACACCTTTGTTGCAATAGATCGTACAAAGTAAAGTACTGTACAGCTTCTGCCCAACGGTGGCCCACAACAAACACTGCATGCACAGTCATGCTGTACAGTCCATATGTTGCAGCCATGCAGATATACAGTGAGCCCTATGGATGTATGGCATCCAAAGCAGGTGCCGCATCAGCCTGTCCAAATGCCCCTCTGGAAATATCAAGCCCATTTTCAATAGCTGTTCTGCGCTGTTGCCTGCATGCATGAGGTCATCGCTCAAAGCAGTACTGACAGCAGGCACTGCTCACCACTCTCCATCACCAATCTCGTCAGCAAGGTATGGATGCAGGGGAAACCCATTCTGGGCGAGGGGTATGACAGGGGTGACAAGGTCAGCCCAGGCAATGCTGCCGTGGCGCTGGTGGGCCATCCACAAGCCCTTCAGCTCCAGAGGCACTGCAATGGCCAGGCCACCATTCACAGCAGCGTCAGGATTGCCTGCAATCCAAATGCAGAGTGAGTGGCACAAGATCATATTAAATGCCACAGCAGTGGAGCTTTCATGGCCATGCATCAGAAAGGTTGTAACACAGCTTTGGTAGAAGATGCAGGGCCCGCTCAGTGACTGATGCTGCTGTAATGATGCTCAGCTTGAACACAGACCTTCTCAAGTATATTGCAATATTCAAAACCTTGATCCAGCGCTGTACTTTCCCGTGTTTGGTCACAACATAGCTAGCTCAGCCTATGCCATACTGTTAGGGCTGCAAATGATCAAGTGGTAAGCAATATCAGCATACTACATATCATGAAAGTGGCATGCATCATGCTGTAATCGCCAGCCTGCCCAGCCAGCCCCAAGAGTTAGCCCATACAGGTTCAGACACATCTGCTGAACAAGTCTCAACAGCACAACAAGACCAACAGCAATATGACCAGATTGGTATGCACACCTGAGAACATGGTTTCATTGGCGGCCGCCGGGGCTGGCTCCCTAGCATCTATGACTTCTGTTGTGCCATTGGGCGAGGTGATGAGCATGAAGTGGCCTCCTCCCAGGCCTGATGCTGCAGGGCTCATGATGCCCTGACACAACGCTGTGGTAATGCTGGCATCTACAGCATTCCCACCTTGTGCCAAAATTGTCACCCCTGTGCACGCCAGTCACAATCTTTGTCATTCGGAAAGGTTTGTGTTGATAAGAGTAAACAGAGAAAGCCAATTTGATCAAATGTCTAGCGTGAATGCTTTGTGCAGACAGATGCAGCTGTTTGTTGTAATTGTTGTGAAGATTGGCAGCCTGCAGAGCAGCCTGCAGACCAGCCTGGCTTGAAGCGGCGTATGATGGGATGAGAGCATATCCTGCAAAAGGGAGCTGTGTTGAAGCAGTGATGAGATGTCACAGAAGCATCACCACTGCAGCACACTGCAAAGCATGCCCAGAACAAATTGGTGCTGCCATGCAGCTGTGTGCAATGAACACCAGGCATGCACAACTCAACAGGCAAAGTGGACATTGACAGACTAGTGCAACATGCCACATGTCATTGTATGTGACACAAGTAAGAGAGCCTACCAAGAGCAGAGCAGTCTCCCTGGTCAGCAGCCACCATGCCATTCTCACTGCTCACCATCCTTGGTCGCCCCTTATAGTCATACAGCATAGCTGAATCATCGTGAACACTGCCTGGACACAACAGGTTATAGCTGAATGCCATATTTGAAGCCTCAACTCCAGCTTAGAAGAGGAGGGCAAATGTGCAACTCAGGGCGCTGTGTTGCATGCTAAGGGCAAGCTGTCAGGCTGCTGCTGTGTACATGACATACATTGCAATTATGGAATCCGTGACCTGTGCCAACCTGACCCATGATGCTGCCATGTCAGATGTGCATACGCAGCAGAAGAGGAGATGGACAGGCTTGACATCAGACTTGCCGCATATTCCAGTAATTGTTGCCAACACTATACAACACTCTGTGTTATCGGCCGAAACACCAATGCGCATTAAGATGCAACCCATGGATACATGTCTTACACGATACAGAACTCAACAGGTGTGAATAGCTCTGAGGTGTGCGTGATACAACTTCTACAGGCATTAGCGGCGCACTGAACATCACTGAAGATATGTCCAGCATCAACATGACTTCAAAACTCGGCGTTGACAGGAACTATGTCAAGGTTTGCAATAAGGTTACAAAATGAGAGCAGCAAACTACCTGCAGCACTTGTTGAGTTGACAGTTTGCCCACCTGAAAGGACGTCACTGCTCGTGCCAGCCCCAGAAATTGTGTCGCCTTTGGGTGCTGACAATGTGCTCACAAGGAAAAGGATCAGAAACAACAGGGTGAGTACAGCAAAACCTGCAGGTGCATAATTTATTGTTTGATACTCAGTGCAAGTGATCACAGGATAGCTGAGGACTTGAGCAGCAGTTGTGATACTGCAAAATCACATGACAGCAGAATGCTGCACAACAAGCTGGCATGTGGCGGAGTAACAATATCTACCTGCAGTTGGGAAGTTGAACAGCGGATGAGGCCGTTCTTGAAGAAAGTGGACAAATCGGTCCCACGGCCTGGAAAAAGGACACAATATCTGCAAGGATAGCACAGCTATAAAAGAGATCAGCTTGGCATATCTCGAGCAACACCTTCGTCTGGCAAAGTCAGGGTTGGCCAAAACACTGGTTAGATTAGACTGGCCGAAAGGCAGTGTGTCGTCCGTCTCGTCTTCATCCAGCAAGCGCACGTCACTCATTTCAACATCTCTCTCCCCATCGCCGTTGTTTCGGCTCATCGCGTAGTCAGACATGGCTCACGGTGCGACAATGGGCGACCGCGAGGTCTCAAAGTCACGAACTTGTGCGCGCGACCGGTGCATGAACCTCAATCGCAGCAACTTTCCGTTCCTTAAAACGGTTGTGTGAGATTAGCTGGGGTCACGGGCGCAAACATTTTGTACTTTACGTCAACGCTGGTGCGGCGAGTTGCATGCTTTCTCGGCCGACGGGCTGTAAGTTGGTTTTAAGGTACAAAAATTCACTTCCAATTTGGACGTTTACAGAGTCTTGTGATCAGGTAGGTGCGTGCTGCAACTCGCGACGAAGTGTTGTGCTGACATAATCACGCAGCTCGCTTTCTGGACTGCCGTTTCGTCTTCTAAAGGTAACTCTGCAAAGCTAGTTCTGTTGTTGTTCCTGAGCGCCCGAATTTGTGATTTGTGAACGACCATGTCTCACAGGCGCACAGAGGAGACGGAGCTAATTCTCGTGCTTTGGGCAGCGGTCAAGGGAGTGCAGCAGTTCGTGAACACAGCCGATGGGACTGCACAACAGCACTTTGATCGCAGAGAGCTTCTCCGTCGGTATCAGGAGGGTACACAACCAAAGGTGCCCACAACTCCGCAGCCAACACAGGAGTCTGCTTTGTTGGTGCTGAAGCTATGGCTGTCGGTGGAGAACGGCCTAGGAGGCATTCCAGAGATCCCAAATGGCACTAAGCTCCTGCTGGCAGCAAACTGTCTGCCATTTCTCAATCGCACTGGCTTTTCGTTGCCTGTATTTGGACACCAGCCCTTCATGATATGGGAGCACAAGCAACTGTATAGGCTAGTGACAAGCACATTTCTGCACAGCGACCTCAAGCATCTGGTGGCAAACCTTGGCAGTCTGGTACAGTCAGGGAGCTGGCTAGAGGCAAAGTCTGGTGTCGCAAATTTTGCAGCATCAGTGACATCACTAGGCTTGGCTGCAAGCTTTCTTGACGGTGAGACTTTTGTGTTGCGCTCTTGTGAAAATGGTCACAATGCTCAGACTTGATCCTGCGGTACATGCAGCGCTATACAGCCGCATTTCCTACCAGCGATTGGGTGATAAGCAAGGCTACTTCTTGCAGACTTCTGTAGGGGCATCTGGGCTATGCTTTGGCTTGCAGGTGAGCAGCTTCATATGCAGTTTGTCTGCCTGATGTGTCATCTTGTCAATCTCATGCATGTTCTTTTGCTGTACCAAGTCTGTTTGTCAGTGCTGACAACAGCAAGCAAACAGGCACAATTCCCTCAACATGCAGGCATGAGCTCACAACATGCTGCAACAATATCAAAGCCTTCTTGATTGCATGGGGTGGGTAACAGGTGGTGGCAGACTATACACGACAAGGTGCAGCCAGTGTGATGAACCTGACTGCCATTCCAGTTCGCTTCTCCTGCTGGTCAAATCTGGTGGTCACCCAGGCTCTGTTATCATGTGATCATGTCAGCTTTAAGGGGCATCTGAGCGGCATCTTGGCTGGTCTGCTGCATGTTTTCCTGCCAAAAGCAGGTGGGTCAAGAGTCAGAACAGAACATGTATCACAACTGTATGTCAATGCATGATGAGAATGCTGGCAACAGACCAATGAGTGATGAGCTGCTGTTTGCTGTAGCACAATACTGTGTTCTATTGCCCCAGGGCTACACAGTGTATGACTTCACTTCACATGTGTGTACATTGCATGTGTGTATGAGGCAGCTGATACGCAACCAGAGCAAAGTGACATTGTTCCAATACTGACTTGCTGCTTGCTGCTGGCAGTGAAACAGCTGCACAAAGCCAGCAGAGGTCAGAAGCACCAACCACCACAACGTCAGCCCTGGCACAGCTGGCTCTCAGCACACACAAGGTCACAGTCTCCTCTTGTTGAAGAAGTCAAATGGTCAGACTTGCCAGTGCACGCTGTCTGCGCTGTGCTGGCAGTTGGAGGACACCAGTTGCTGCGCATTGCGCGCAAGAGACGCCAGAGAGGCGCAGCTGGTGGCAGCGGTGGTGGAGGCAATAGCAGGGGTGGTGGTGGTGGTGATGGGCATAGTGGAAGGGGTGGTGGTGACAACTCAAGGAGACACGCTCACGGACGACAAGGGCAGCCTGCTGTCAGTGACAGGTTGCAAGGCAGGGGCAGATTGAACGGCAATCATCCACGGTTTCTGTGACGTGCTGCACATTCTGGCTGAGACTGACTGCCAGGAAGTGCTTTGGTCTAGCAGCACATTGTGACTTAGATCCTTTTGGCAGCAAGAGACTGTCAATACCAATTTGCCAATGCCTGTTGGTCTGGTCATGGTGTGCGTAACAGCAGTGCAGTATATTTCCTACAATTTTTGGCATGCTCACTTTGTCAGTAGCAAGGTATTGACGTGACAGCACAACACGTCAATTTTCAGATGTGCAGTGTACCTTGTTCAGTAATTTGTTGGTACTAGACAGATGGACTAGCAATGGAGTCAGGCAGTGTGCTTTGTACAGTAGTGATTGAATTGTATGTGATGGGCCAGCACACTGAATTGGCAGACTGATTTTCCCGGCAGCAAACTTTGAGACAGGACAAGATACACAACTGTCTTGTTCATGCACCTAATGATTGGTTTGTACATAAACTCAGAGTTTCTAACCAGGGTTTGAATGAAGTACATGAGCTAGATCCTGCCCAGAGTCTCTTGTGTATTGCTGACCCTGCCAAAGCCAGTGGTCTTCCCCAAGGTCAAACATGGGCCTCGTAGTCTGCCAATTGTCGTTTGGCCGTTTTGCCAGGAGCCAGCATCTTGCAAGGGCGGATAGGATAATACCATATTATGCACACATTGTGATGGTGGTGTTGCTGTTGCAGATGAAATGCACATGCTTCATGAATGTCCAGTTCTTCAGCCACATAGGCAACACTATGTTGCTGCAGTTGCCACGAAAACCAATGTCGTTGCGTAGCAGACCCAATCACGTCCAGTGACTGCCTGAATGGCCTCTGACCTGCCTGAGTTTCCAAATGCCGACTTACCAAATTGGACACACTCCGAAACCAGACGTCAGGTAAGCTTTGTCAAGGCTTCAGGAACGGCATCTGGGCATGCTGGTGCTTGCTGTCAAAGGCTTCTTTCTGTTCACCTCTGCAAAACACTCCTGTAGGCCTGGCATAACGCCAGTTCCGATCTACCTGGCCGCCTGTGAGGTACGCTGTGAGGACGTAGAGAGCTCGGCGCACCTTGCATCACAACACCGCGACAGGCTCTATCATCACCGTCACGTCTGCAATGGCAACAACGCTAGGTCAGCTATGATATCGTTGTTGCATCGTGGGTCGTCAGCTGCTGACGTCTGTGTTTCTTGCAGCCACACCGACATCAAGCTCAGATGCAGTCCATAAGCCCATCAAAAACGTGCTGATAGCTTGTGGTAGGAAGCCTCTTTCAGCCCCTTGGCAAATGAGCCCAAACAATAGCTAATCCTCACACTGCATGATGTTTGCTCCCTGCAAAGTCTATGCGCCCATTAGACGGCCAATTCGTTCCAGTTGCTCACATCATCTTCAAATTGTGCAGCCATGACAGCAGAGGCGTTGCCAATGGTGGAAAGTTTAGGTCTACAGCCTGATGAGCAGTTTGCTTCCCCTGCACCCTGCCTCAGTTGGTCCGGCCAGCACTTTGGCATGCAGATACACATAGTGCAGAATGGTGTGTGAACGCCCTCTGACTGATGTGCAAATGCAAGCACTGAAAGTCAGGCTTTTTGCTGATCTGGCACTGTTTGATGACACATGCCCTGTCTCCTGGCCACAATCGCTTTTGCACTTTTCTCCCCTCATGAGCTGGCACGCTCAATCACCACATCCATCTGCTCATTCAAAGCTAATTTCGAACAAAAATGAATGCTTATCATCTGCAGGAGACAGAGATGTGCAGCATCTTGGGATCTAGTCTATGACAGCCATTGGCATGCCTGCATCGCCCTAGTACTGAACTTGAATCTTGTAGGCAAAGACAGTGAGCACAGTGTGGACAATGTGGGCACAGTGCCGGCAGCGCTGAGCACTTATCTAGCCTGTCAGAGGTTCCAGCCAGACCTGATCATCAGCGTGGGAACAGCTGGTGGCTTCCAGTCACAAGGCGCAGCCATTGGGGATGTATTCCTGGGCACTTCTACTGTCAACCATGACAGGCGAATACCAATTCCGGTATGACTCTGAGGATCACTATGCAGGCAATGAGTGATATTACAGGGTAGGTGAGTAGCACTGTTCACCTGCCCATATCATGCAACAGCACTGCCTGTGTGCAATACAGCTTCTACTGATGCCTGCAGCTGCTGCATGCATGTGTGATGCACAGTGAAGAGAACATAAAGTTGGTTGCACATCAGGTCTTACAGATTACTTGATATTTGATGTAGGGAGATTGTGTATGCAGGGCTTTGACAAGTATGGTGTGGGGGCTCACACTGCAGTCCCTACAACACATCTGCAGAAGGCCTTGGGACTCAAGGTGACTGCAGCAGCATTGCACCTGGCACTTGTGCTTTCAGCCCAAACTACTTGCAGCCATTCCAATCGCTGTAATTACCATTTACATTGCATGGTACGGATACTGCTTGTCACACTCACCGCTTGCCAGTCTTAATGCCCCTGGTGTTAACGGAACCATGGGCTTATTGTTGTGGGTTCCTACGCAAGTCGACTGCAGCGTGTCTCTGCATGCACTTTGACAGTGTGTTACATGTGGACCAGGCGGGCATGGTGTCATCAGGCAACAGTCTGGACTACACCGAGCAGGACATGACCTTCATGACCAGCAACAAGGTGGCTGTCAAGGAGATGGAGGCTGCAGCTGTGGCCTGGGTGGCTGCCATGTTCAAGGCACCCATGTTCTGCCTCAAGTCTATCACCGATATTGTTGATGGTGAGCTGTGGCAATGGATTGTTGCTGCTTGCATGCCCATGCAACTTTACACCAAGAGCGGATGATGATCCTTGAGCATCTGGCATGCCTCTTTGCATCAATGTGATTTAAATTTGGCTGCATAACAATCGAGGATAACACGACACAGTGCCAGGCAGATCCAGGGCACGGCATGTATGCAATGTGTGATTGGTTGCCCAGCTAGCACAGTGTGACAAATGATGTTGACAATGCAGGAGGCAGACCGCCTCAAGAGGAATTTTTAGAGAACCTACAGCGTGCGGCAACTGCACTGCAAGAGGCCATCTTGCCGGTGCTCAAATTTGTTTCTGGCAAGACAGCTGCAGAGCTTTAGCTAAGGCAAGAGTGACTGCTTGTTCTGACAAGAGACACTAATGCTGTGGGGCGTGAGCTGGTCTGAAGCTACCAAATTTCAAGTGTTTGCGGAACTCTGTGCCTCACTTTGACACAAGACTCTGACATTGTGCCTTAGTTAATCAACACCGACTCTGTGCCTTATCTTATCAAAAGACAGTGACTGTGTGCCTTTGTTCTGACAAAGGACATTGACCGTGCTGCAATCACCAGCAATTTATGCACCCTGGTGTCGTTAGGTACAGAGTGCACATACTGCTGTGTATTGCTGAATGTCTTGCATCAGTCAAGAAGCACTGCGGTGGGCCTGTTAACTGCGCCGAATACATATCATGCACCCAGTGAACTGATGCTTGTGAAAAGTTAGACTGCTGTCAGTGATACTGGATGCTCACTGCAATTGCAACAAAGTATTAAAACCTAGTTTGGCTTTGCTGAGAAACACGATTTCTGTACAGCTTGCAGTATGTCAGCACTCAGCCAGCCCCTGTTGTAATACAATACTTCCGACATGCATATGAAACCCCTACATGTACACACTGATCCCGACAGTTTACCGAGCTTTGCTGAAGAGTGCGGTTTCGGGAATTGGTCATCGGATTCATACCACCAAGAAAAAACACGATTTATTAATGTCAATTCGTGTGCACTTCGAAATCCATCGAAAGAGGGCATGTCGTATTCGCTGCACATCTGTTGCACAACTGCAACAGAGCTGTCCACAGATTGTATCGCATAAACGCCACTGTATGCGTAATTGCAAACAATCTGAATGACTGAACACACAGGCAAATGACTGTACTCATCAGCAAAAGGAGCTTTATCAGTGCTGATGTCTCAGAATCGCTTACTCCAACTTCAAAGCAGGAATATATTCAACATGAGGGTCCCTTGCATCAGTCATGTGAGACTGGGATACAGCTTTGGACCTAGACAGTGCAGGGTTCACAGTTCGAGGCCTGGATGCTGTTGAGGCTGTGTTTGCTCTGCTGTTCAGCATATGATTCTGTACCCTGTCAGCTCCAAGACTGTCAAGGCCTGCTTGCTGAGCTGCCATGTCAGATGCCTCAACCTGCAGGTGACACACATCTGCTGTGCTGCCTAGCTCCGCAAGGATGAGGGTCATTTGCAGAATACACAATGCAAAGCAGCAAATATCGGCTGCACGGCGGCCCTGATCGCTGTCTTGCAAATGTAATCCAAGAGTCATCAAGATGTGATCAGTAAGTGTACCTGTGATCTCACATGGGAGGTCATGTGGAGCACCTGCTGAGTCAACTCAGCAGTTTGAGCTGTGAGCTGGCTGTAGCTGAGCTTCACCTTGTCCATGCTCTCTAGCAGTGTAGTCTTCTTGTCTTTGCAGATCTGCACATTGACACTGTTGTGCTGACCAACCGCACAACACAAAGCACATGGCTTGAGTGGTCTGACTGCACACTGGTTTGATGGTGGAAGGCCAACAGCTGCTCTGGTCTATTCAGAAGGCAGATGCAGTATTACAGCAGGTCTAGTAAATGTGCTTGTTTCATTCCAGCTCTGTACATTTACATATGACTACAGGATGCAGCCAGAGACGGTAACTGAAGGACCCACAGAGTGCTGTGGTTTAGACTTTAGGGGCTTTGTGCTTTCAGACGCCTCATGCTGTTGGACAAAGACTTCAGCTGTGGCCATTGAGACACAAAACCAATGTTACAGCAAGTCTGCCAGGAGGACAAGCATGCTTTCGCATGTGCATAGTATCAGTCTGAGGCATGCAGCACTGCGCATGCAACCAATGCATCCAGTACATGAGCCACCTCACAAGCAGAGCAGCGCTGTTGTGCAGCAATTGGTGTGGCACCCCGCACAAGGGGATGAGCTGCATTGTATGGGTCTACATCAGCAAGCACAGCAACATGCTGATGCATAGCACTTGCAACCTCTTCAGAGACATGTTATGGAGCGGGAGCTAACAGTGTCACGCCAGCGTGTCCAGGTGCTGATTATTCACCCTGTTACAGATTTGCACCAGCTGTTTGGTGTCACAGCAATCTCTTTACAAGCTCTGGTCTTGTGTGCCCTTCAGCACCAAGCCAATAGCTTGTAAAGAGATCACACCGTTACAAGTCACCAAACAACTGGTGCAGATCTTTCATATCTTGTTGCTCATGGTAAAACACTGCAGAGCAAGCCTGGACATGTCGCCGAATGGGTCAGTGTATTGAAGCAAGGCCTATACCTTGCTTTATACACACAACATCAGTGAGAAGCAAATACTCTCATGTCAACACACAGGGCCCCATGTTCCACAGGACAGCTCAACAGTCAACACATTGGAGCATGGCACACACCACAAACCTGCATCAGCACTTATAACAAATCATGACAATGACAGTGACAATGATCAGACCACATCATGGTCCAATACCTCCAGGTCAGCAAGCAAGGCGGTGTTGATGACTTGGCTGCCGGCATCCCTCAGCTTCCGTGTGGCTACAATTGCCTTGTCCCGAACCAGCTTGACTCGAGACAGGTCGTCTCTGTGAGTCGACAGTGCAGCCTCCACCGAGTCAAGCTCCACTTGCATGCCTTCCTTCTCCTTCTGAGCAAACTGCAGCTTCTCCTTTACATGTGTTAGAATCTGCAGGAGGCAAAAAACTTGCATCAGACCATGCTTCTGCTGCATCGCTTTACAATGTGCCATACATGCAGTGCAACTGTGCTCTGGCAGTCTTGGGAGCCCAGTCTTGTACCTTCAGCCATGCATCAGCTCCAGGCTCCCATTATGGTCACTAAAGGGCGTAACTTTTACTTTCTTTTCTGCCTACAGCTTGTGCATGATTCAGTCGCGTAACGTATGTCACACTACAGGTTGTTGCATACAAGCGTCAAAGCAAGAGTCAAGACGCATACAAAGTCAATCTGGAAGGGGACACTAGATCTGTATGGATTTAGGGAGGCCCTGCAGCCCTACAAGACAATGTGTCATACATTATGTGCTACATATAATTTGCTTGTGCTGTATGCTGTTGCAGGTAAAGCACTGGACTGTCCAATGAGTGCATGTTTGGGACATGTCTTGATGCTGCAGAACAAATGTGCACCAGCAAATGAGGTATTTGGATACCTATGCTGGAGACACAGTATGAATTAGGTCTAGGAGAGCACTTGTGTCAATGCGAATATGCAAATTACTCCTTGTATTATCAATGTCCTCCAGGAGAGCACTTGACCTGCTGCATTGATGGCAGAATTTGATGATGACACTGTGACGACAAAAGAAAGCAGAGCTCGCACATGGCTGCCGTTTGTCTTCCTCAGAGTGATTAATGCACAATCATGAAACACGCCACAACAGGAGCAAAAGGCAATCATTCTGGCTGTTTTTGACATAGCAGAAAACCGTGAAATGTCATAAGGAGAGAGGCAAAGGGCAGAAGAGCAACACCTGAACAGTGGTGGCAGTCTTCTTCCTCAACTTGGCCAGCTCCTCATTCCTCTCCTCGATCTTCTCATTCAGGCTCTGGTTCTCAATCTTCAGCTGCTCAAAGTCGATTAGATGCAACCCTTCCGCCAACTCCTCCTAACAAACATTCATACGATTCACAATCGTCTGACACGTTGCAGTTGCTTTGTGCATAGGTGCATACAGATGCCTTGCAGTGGAGAATTGCTGCATTTGCCATTCGGGTCAGCTGGTCCAGTGTGTCAGGACGACAGCCTCCAAGCGACAACATCCATACACATTAACTACATACAGAGTTGCACGCAGGCAGCGCAAGGCCTTGATATCTTCCCCAAGCCCACATTCGGCCAGCAGCTTCCATTAAGCATGATGGAATTGCTTGCTTGGCTCGCTCTGCTGATCAACAGGAAATAATCCAGCACATTGACTGCAGCATGACAGCAGCAGCGCGCATGCATGTAAGCCAGGGTCAAGCATACCTTCTGCTTGACACGGTGCTCAATCTTGGCGAGCTGAGCCTTGAGCATGAGGTGCCTGAGGCGCACTTTCTGCAGCTCAGCATCCTTCATGGCTTCATGCTGAGTGTAGTCAGACAGCACCTTGTGGGGTATGGGTCGCCCCGTCTTGCTGTTCTCTGCAGCCTTGGCCACCTCTGTCAGGAAGTGGTGGAATGTGCTGCGAAGCTCCTCACTCTTCTTCAGCTTGTCCTCTAGGGTAGCCTGCACCAAGTTGCAGTTGATTCATCCAGTACGGCAAGTGCTGTAATGACATTGCTCAATCTGCATGTACATGTGCCAGATGTGCTGCGTCGCCTCACATGCTTCTGCTTCACAGCTGATGTGCACTGTGCATACGAGTGGAAGCAAACAGCAATACCCATAGCGTCCCTACAAGACATTCTTGTTTGATGCAGCCTGGTCCGCTATTGCAATAACAAATTCCAGCATTGTCAGGCGCTAAGTTGCGTCACAAAGCTCTGCAGTTCACTCGGTCTTTAGATCAGAGGGCACATCATCAGGTGTGCTGTGCTGTGCTGCGCTGTGCCATGGTGTGCTGTGTGTTGCGTCAGCGGTTCTGGTATCAAGTGGACAGACAGTAGCTGAGCAAAGACGCGAAAAGCAGATGTGCCGGCCTGCTGAGCCTGGTCCACTGTTCTGCGCCTGGCATGTTACCAATCTGAGGAAGCCTGTCCTGACAGGCTGGGACCGAGTATGCTGTATAGACAGCAACTCTGTAAGGACTGGCACAGCCTGTTGCAGTCACCCATACTATGAGGGAAGCAGCCTAGGTCATACAATGAACAGTGTGCCGCCAACTGCTGCTGTGCTGACGTGGTGCACACCTTGACGGGCAAGGCCAGTCACACAGCATGCTCTCACCGGAGCTCAGCATATTGTCAAACCTCCAACCAAATTTCAGCAGGTAAACACGCTGTTGGTCATGCTGTGTGAGACTGACAGCACACCTTGCCACGGTTTTGCATGGTGCAGTCACCTTGAGGGACATGGTCTGGGAGAGGAAGTGGTTCCTGATGCGCTGCTCTTCTTCCGCCAGCTTGGCTGAGGTGGTGAGGGCTGACAGGTAGGCCACATCAAGGCCCTGCCTGGAGTCCCTGGAGGGCATGGACACCAGGCGCCCCTTGTTGCGAGCCTCCAAATACTGCAGCAGCACCCAATCCAGAAACTCAGTACATCTTGTTGTTCAGCCATGTACAATTGTGCAGACAGCTAAGAGCTGTTCAGTGCCTGTCCAACAAAGGGGCTAGGATTTAATGATACCTTAATGCATGTCTCCATGGGAGCCCTTGGATACAATAGCAATGGTCATGCAGATCAGTGAAATGATGCTCTCTTTGCAGCAATGATGCAGACACCCTGTGTGACAAGAAGGGGTCAAAATGGTGGAGGAGCCCTTGTGCAGGCTATATTAGTCACTTTTCAGCTGATGTCGAGGAGGAAAGGATGGAGTCTTGCCTGATGCACTTTGTTTTGAAGGCTGGCATTGCGTTCAGCCAGCATGCGCTTCTGTTGCTTGAGGGCCTCTATAGTCTCCTCCAGCTCCTCCACATCCCCTTCACCCTCCCCTTCCTGCTCCTCTGGCACAGACGCCAGATTCAGCACATCTGCTTCTGGCGCCTGCACAAAACGGGCAAGTATTTTTTTCGAAAGGGACTTGAGGGGTGGTATGATCAAGGGGGTAAGATCAAGGGGTGAAGATCAAGAGGGTGAAATCAAGAAGGTAACTTTATTATAGATGTGTCATGGCATCCAATGTAGCCTTGAGCTCTCATTTGCAAAGCTTACCCAGCATGAGGTGAGCAATATTTAGGCCTGGATTGACAACAGATGCAGCGTATTGAGGCAGATGGGAGTATGAATAAGCTTTAGCTGGCAGTCAGCAAAAGAGAGTGTTACCTTGAAATCGTCTTCAAAGCCCTCAATCTGGGAGGCAATCTCCTGGGAGGAGGGGCGGCTGCTGGTAGCCTCTTGAGCTTCCCTGGCAGGAGTGGGTACCCTTGCCTGTATACAACATTGCATGCAGTGAACTTTGTGGTCATATGTCAAGGAGTGTCAGATTTTGCACATTGAGGAGCGTATGGGGGTGGCACAAGGCCTTATAACGGGTTAAGGTTTAGGGTCCAGTTTGCCAAACACATGATGATGGCCAAGCAGGTGTGGACATGCTCATTGGGACAAGCTTGGCAATACCACAAAACCGCAAAGCAGAGCCCATTTAAGCACGCTGCAGACTGTCTGTGAGCTATGCTGGCTGAGTGATGTCTGATTCATTATAGAGAACGAGCCAGTCACATTGAGCAATAGCAGACCTGCAGCAGGCCTGTACTGCGCCAAATCGTTTATGAATTAAATTGAACCAGCAGCATGAGGTGCGTGTTGAAAGCTGCTGATGCAAACACAAGGAGCAATGCATGCTTGCTCCTGATGTTGCAGAGTCTGTAGTTAGTTGTGCAACGGCTGTGATGAGCGGCTGACCTGAATCAGGGCTGCTGTGCTATTGGGGTCAAGCTGTGCGTCATCTGAAGTCTGTGAGGTGCTGACTGCTGCAGGATCAGCAGTTTGGGCTTGACCACCCTCAGTGTTGTCAGCAATTAGTGGTGGTTCAATGCCAGATGTAGCTGCAGCATCTTCAGGTGCTGCTGGCTGGGATGCCAACATATCATCTAAGCTGGCATTGGCATCAGATGGGATGAGCCCTTCAGCTAGGACCTCCTCGCCTGTGCGCTGCGTTTCTGTGTCAGCTGCAGACATGCTGGTGACACTTTCTGCCGCAACTTGTGCGACCTCACTATCTATCTGAGCAGCTTCTGGAGACGATGCTGCAAGCATCTCCGTCGTCTCTGATGGTGTTGTCTCAGCCACCTGCTCGGAACACAAGACACTGCAGTGACAGTCACTGTTCAGGTTGAAAAGCAGGTGGAGTGCCACAGCAAGCATACCTCTTCTGCAGCAACAGCAACGCTGGACTGGACCTCTGCTTCAGAGGACTGCGCAGGATCATCTCCCATTATCCAACGACCCAAGGTGGGTTTTGCAATAGACCAACAAAGCTTTGGTGCCGCTCGGTGACCACAGGCCTGGGCAGGAAGCCAGCACCGCTGCAAAGTTGAGGTTGGCACAGCGCCAGATATGTGTAAGCGATCAGGCCAATGGCAGCACAGACGGGACGGTGCAAACAGTGCAATGAGCACGTCGAGGTGCAGGAACCTCATGACTTTGAGCCTGACTTAAAAGCCTCAAAGCCTCCTCCTCGCCACTTATGATTATAATATGCCTTCTCCGAAAGCGCAGTGTCTCGGAAGCGTCACTTGAGCCTCGTTCGGAATGTCTAGGTGAAACTGCTATGATCACGAATGTACATCATTCGCTTTTCTCACACCAAAGTTCAAGGCTATGCTAATGGCTTGAACACGGCGAAGACGTCCTGCTCGCTTCGTAAAGACTGGTTGCTTCACCTTGGTGCTAGAGACGCTGTTGAGCCGCGACCACTGGTCAGTGAAGCGAGGTGTGAGCGAGTTGTGTGCACGCCAAAATTGCGGTCTGACGATCAGTTACGTGATGCTCAATTGTCTTGGTTGTTCTTGGTTTGATCTGTTTCTGCGGTTCTGCAGGCTTGAACGGCTGTACGTCTGGCCAAACTTGGCACTTCAGCAATTTGATGCGACCTTGAAGCTGCCAGATGTGGTCGCTGGTTGATTGGATGTGGTCGATGGCCAGCTGCAACAGTGAACACGGGCTGCAGTCACCCATCCAAAGCCCTGAGCACCTTCATAGCACTGAAACGGAGACAGTCAGCAAATCTTCAGAGAATCCAGCCATTTGCAGTGCTATATCCTTGTCACAGTGGTTGCAGAGCCCTGCCAGTTGTGCTGACGTGAATGGACTGCATGCCTACGAGGTTGAGCAAGCAGAGCGCTCAGCTTTTGAGAGCTTTATGCAAGGGTACAGTTTGCTGTAATGTTGTTGCGGCAGCAAACTCTCACGCATGCAGTACAAGGAAAGTTCAGCCATGCAGCGACTGCCACCCTGACTGAACCAGCATGCAGCATCAGACATCTGTAGGGACACAGGACAGGGTCAACCTGCCATTTCATCAGCTGCAGCAAGAGTCCATTCAACTGAGGTTGCATGTTACCTCACTCTGGCACATGTCAACTTATTGCAATCTGATGACATTGTAGCAGCTGTTGCCTTGTAGCTTTGCATGCACCATTGCTGTTGGAAAACAGTGTTTGCTCACAGCATCTACTGCATCGAGCAGCCGAAGTCGGTTTATGCATGCTGACCTTGATATATATTTCGTGATGCTTTGCCATCAGATAAGCAACATTGTAATACAAGCATTGTACACCAGTATGCTACACAGCAGCATCTAGACCATCAGCATGTGCATGCATTTCAACCGCATCATCCTGACTCCACACTGACCTGATAAGCTTGGTGATGGTGGGTGCACATCCAATGATATGGTAACCCAGAAAACCCCGCAATTGCGCTCCTCAAATGTCTGCGTACCCTTTTCGACTGTCACATGGTAGTCAAGCAACAACATGTCATGCTGCAACACCTGCTGATACCTCCATACAAACTTCGCGAATTCGTGTCCTGTGCAGTGGGCACCATGGGCTGCATAGTCTTCCTCTAACAATGGGTAGTTGCTCACATCTCCAGTCGCTTCCAAAGACAAAGCAACCACCCTGTGACTTGCCTCCATTGCGACGACCTTTGTGCCCTCGGCAAATGGGGAGCAGTTCAACACTCCAGAGTTCATGTGCTGATACTTGGCTGCAAGAGCAGCTTTGGCCATTACACATTCATCATCTGTGCCATACGCTACTGCTAGCAGAGCACGCTCAGCAGCGGCAATGTTCTCAATGCCAGCTTCACTGCGAAGAGACTCCAGCACCATCAATTTTTGACTGGACGCATCTGGCACCAACAGCGCTGCTGCTGCAGAGGATGATGTGGAACTCAGGTCATTTGTGGCTCTGCGCAGCTGCCGGGATAATCCTGCAAGCTGTTGCGGATAAAAATTACTATCCGTTTTAAAGTGCTGAGGCGAGAGCAAGAAAACTTTTGAGTCTACCTGATAGTAGTCTGCTTCACGCAGGAGCTCTGCCCGAGTGTTGTAGTTCACAGGGAACACACAAGAGCCGTCCCTGAGATAGTTCAGGATGTACTTGAAGGTGTCACCATCTCTATCGATGATGTAATGGCCATCCTTATCTTGGCAAGAGGGAGGTAAGGTCTCGTTGAACATGCGAGTCAGCATCGAGTTGGAGTCTCGGGTCAACGTGGAGTGGCTGGTCAGAAAGATACGACCTCCTACGTTGAGCCCCACAAAACTAGATTTGTCGGTCATTCCTGAGATGAACTTGAGTGCTGTATGCTTTGACTTGTGACACCCTCTGTCACAGGCCGGCAATGCAGGTGGTGTTCTGTCATACAAAGGATGTGCGCTGCCAAGGGCACCGTTCTCACAGGGCATCGACGCGTACCGGGTACCGGTAGCGCCTTGCATTTGCTGAAGCGCCCTACGCGGTATACCCCGCTTCAAGAGATAACATTGATGCTGAGTCTACAAGAGCTAGAATAGATACAGGTTGTAGCATCATGGCACAGCACAGAGTTCCCCCTGCTCTGACGCCAGAATCTGGGCTTTGCACTTCTGGAAGGCGAGCACACAGCTTTCAGATCTTATACCGAGATACAGTCACGGCAGGAGGTGCAGCTGCGACTTCAGCTCAGAATGGTGTGCAAGCAGTTCAACGACGTGTACGCAGTTCATATGCACCGGCTGAATCTCCCCTTCTCCTTTCCGACCCGCGCGCTGCCCGGTTTTCTGGCTTGGTTGCGGCAGAGCAGGGTCTCCATCACCGTCTTTGAGGCAACTTGCCGCACTTCTGCGACGGACGCAATTCTAGGGGCTTTCGTCTTGAGTTCTGCTCCCCTGAGAGTGGTTGATCTGTCCTGCGTCAGTAGCTGCTCGGTGGAGTTGTTGTCAGCTTTCCATTGCTTGAAGCAGTGTTCCCTGGGCGGTCAAGAACTCAGACAAATTCAAGACCTGTCTCCTCTTCGAAACCTGCCAAACCTGACAGATCTGCTGTTATGCGGAATTTTCTTTACACTCAACAGGCTTCAACACCTGACATCCCTTCAGCTTCAAAACACTGTTGCAAAAGCCACAGACAACTGCAACTTTGCATCTATACTCCAGAAGCTGATGCTGGAGGACAGTCAATTGTATGGCTTACACACATGCGGACTGTCAGCTGCACATCTCTGAGACTGTTGCAGCTGAGCGAGTCTGTGCTATATGACCAAAGTGAAGATTTGCAATTGTTAACGAATCTTTCAATCATGCCTATAGGTAGGCCCCTTTCTTCACAGCTTCATACATTGCACTTGCTGACTGACAACGATCAAAATGAAGACTGGCTGTGAAATGGATTTATGAACTTTCATCTCTTGAGGACATTGCTATTGAATGCAATTATTGCGACTTTAACTTGTTGGTGCGGTTGACAAACTTGACAAATCTCACGCAGAAAGGTGATCTATTTACATGCATAAATCTTGACATTGAATGGCATCCTCTGCAACCTTTGCAGTGTCTGTCCTTCGAGAATTTTATTGTGGTATGTGGTAAACGTTTTGTCAGCCTTTTGCAGCTGGAACGGCTGACACATGTCTGTTTTGATGGCATCACTCCAATGGATGCTAATTGCGCTGCGTTTTTTGCTGCACTTGTGTATCATCTTGCCACATCACGCCCCCAAACAAAGCTGAGACTGAATAAAGTAGCTGCTCTTGACTATTCTGGGCTGTAGGCACCTTTGTCGTGTTGCATGACAAAGCACTTTGTAATGAAATATCTAACCTGCTCACACTCACTTTCCTAGGCAAAAAACAAATGTCATTTGTCAATGCGTCAATGCCTCTGCTGCATATTGTCGGGTTGAGCAGCTTGCAAGTGCTCAATGCGCTCTGTATTTGCAGTGCCAGCCATACATCACTACAACAACAGTGACTTGTCTCATTCTTCATATACACAAGCCTGCTATGCCAGCCACCATGCTTATGAGGGACTGGAAAATTAATGTTGCAAAGGATTCGTCAGGGCTCTGAGAAGTGTCAACTAGACACGGCCCAACCCATGCAACAATCCGACACTGCTGAGTCCCCCAACTGGCAGGCATGGCTGGTCTGCAGCCAGTCCTCTTGTGTTCCTGTTTCCTTTCTCAGATGTTGTCTGTTGGCCTTCCGTTGGTCCCCAAGACACAAATGAGATCCAATCTATCAAGGAAGACACAAATGTAGTGGCTGTGGTAGCAGTAGTAAAGTAACACAGTGCTGTGCTGCTCAATATGACTTTCAGACAAGAGCTGGCTTCGTGGTGGTCGCCCGGACGCCTCCAGACCGCTCAAGTGCCTGAAATTGGTACTAAAGCACCAACATCAGACAGGGTGAAACTTCCCGCCGCAGATACAAAACCCACTCTGATCACTTTCCTGAGACACTGTGGTTGCCCGTGTAAGCCCGCACGGTTTCGATACCGGCACGTATCATACTGATCATACCTTCTCCTGACTCACCCTCCTGTCGCAGTTGCAGAGAAGACATTCCGTTCCTTCCGCTCAGCTGCAGAGTCCCGTCCAGACCTGCACTTCATCGCTGTGTCTCACAGCGACACAGAGGCCACTGATAAATGGCTTGCTTCTGTTGATGGTGCTGGCAAGGTGCAAGTCGTTGTTGATGTAGAACGTAAGTTGTATGCTCAGTGGGGCCTGGGAGTGTCAGGCTTTTGGCATGTACTGAATCCTTGGAGCATGTGGAGTGTGTACAAAACTGGCAAAGAGGAAGGCATCTGGAACAAGCCTACAGAGAGTGGTAACAGGTGGCAAACAGCCGGCAGCTTTGCAGTAGACAAGGAGGGATTGGTTAAGTGGGGCAAGAGAGCAAGCACAGCAGATGAAGCTGCAGGCTTTGATCAGGCCGTTCAGGCGGTGACAGCATGGTCAGTTTAAAAGCTGCTGTTACACATACCACCCCACGCAAACATGTCAAAAAGACTTGTTCTCCCAGCCTGCTGAACATAAGCTGATGCAAACTTCTTTGCATTGCTGCTTGCGCTTTATCTCTGCTGCCTAGCTTTCCAGCAGAGTGCTCTCACCGCAGGGCTTGTTGTGTGACACAAAATGTCATCGTCGCCATGTGCAAGCAGTCGCAGGTCATAAGTCAATCTATCTGCAAGAGACCACTTTACTTTTGCTTCAGATCCCTGTGGTGGCAAAGTGCAAAGCTTTGCCTGATTGGTAAACTTTTCATCAC
>JAABUP010003547.1_pt1 | contig 27415 bp, 44 predicted proteins | sample 5559201 | NCBI WGS metagenome assembly JAABUP01 (sample SAMN10711887, study PRJNA513373) | rock metagenome | isolation source: Antarctica rocks | place: Antarctica | reverse complement strand
AGCTGCAAGCCCTCCTCCACCATCTCCGCCCCCTGTCTCACCCAATGCCTTCAGCCCACCACCCCCTGCATCATCTCCGCCTCCACCATCTTCACCTATCTTCAGTCCTCCTCCTCCACCTACTGTTGCAGCCAGCACCACATCTCCAGCCAGCACCACAAGCCCGTCGACATCCACTGGAAGCTCCCCAGTCAGCTCAGCATCTCCAGCAGGTACGAGTCCAGCATCGGCTCCTGCACCTACAGCTACCTTGGGTGTGGCAGTTCCAGTCTCGCCCATAGCTACACCAACGCCTGAGTCTTCACCTGAGCCTGCCTTCAGCCAGACTGCAGGTTTCACAATTACATCAGAGGCTGAAGGGCCAGCTGCTGAGAATTATACATTTGGTCAAAGCCCAACACCAGGTAGCTCTTTCTACATGCACAGGAACAGAAGCTGTTTCACACGTGTGTTGCACATGGCTGTATGCTGCAATGTATTTTGAGGTACAAACTTGCTTCTGCAGCTCTGAAGTGTGTTTCTGCAGAGTCGCCCAGCACCCCAGAGTCCAGTAGCAGCAGCCCAGAGCCCAATGCCAGCAGTCCAGAGGTGTCTGCCGGGACCTCCAATGTGTCAGGGTGCTTGTACACTACATACATGGAGCATTATGGATCTGCTCAGCAGCTGGCAGTCACCAACATGGAGACAGCAGTCATAGTGGCATCATTTGACTCCAATGTCACAGCCTTGCCAGCGTCAGCTGTTGAGCTACAGCTGGACAATGGGCAAAACGGCACTGTATATGATGTGCAGCCCTTCCCAGGCCAGGCCAACGTGTTTCTGATTGAGGTATGCGTGCAGGCATTTTGAGCCACTTTGCAAAGTGAAGAAGGACTGTTTTGATGGGTCAGTATTTGTGTGCAGGTACAACATCCTGCCAGCTATGAAGGCAAGGTGACTGTCAGCTTGCCTCAAGATGCTGCTGTGCAGCCCTTGTCTTACAATGTAGTCAGCCGACCTCTGGTGGTACAAAATCTGGGATTTGATGTCTGCTCTGCAGCTTAAAATGGTTACAGCAGAGGACAGACTTTTCAAGCCCAACATTTCATTTCTACTTCGTTTCCCAAATGCCCACCATCTATTCATTGTCAAGAGCCTTTGTTTAAAACGTGCTGAGAACGCAGGCAGCAGCGTTGCAAACCATGGCAACAAGAGCTATGCTTTGTAGCGTGTTTTGTGAATAAATGATGCAAGTTTCGTTGTCAGTATATCAAATACTCAGCAACTGCAGGAATAGATGACCTTTGCTGGTTTCAGCTCCAATTGTATGATTGCTGTCAACAAGTTGCTGCCTATACGCCAATGGCCAAATCCTGATGTTGCTCAATACATACTACCGGTATGCTGCCCTTGCCATCACTACTCACATGCATGCATCGCGCTCATTTTAGTCACATGTCAATCAGTACATGTTTATACGCATGCTCAACCAGCACTGCTGCCAGACCTCAGGTGCATGCAACACAAGTCAGCTTCCTCCAAACAGGCTGGTTATGAGCATGTGTGGCAGTTGAATTTCTACTCAACTTCAACTCACGAAGACAGTAAAACATTGTTCGACAATTTAAGGTTTACCACGACAGTTCTGACCTACTTTTCTCCATCCACGACTTTGAAAACAAGAACCATTCTCGGTGCATCCGGATCAGAGAAAGAAACATCCTTTTGCATGTCCCCATATGCTGCATGCAGCTCAAAAGCACACAATTCAGCAAGCAGTATCATCTCTTGATAGGTGTAAATTCGCTGAGGGACTGTCTCTGACAGGACTTTTTCCATTTTGCCTTTGCTGTCAGCTTGATAAATAGTAACTGTTCTCTGAAGCACCTGCACACTTACACATTGACCTCAGAGTTGCTGAAGTTTTCAGTGTCATCGAAGAATATGACTCAACATCAGTGGTAGGCAGATCTAGTCTACAAAAGAACTGTAACAGCTTGTGCATGACTTTACCTGCTCAATAGCATCAAACTGATCGCCAGACTTGCCATACTGAACAGCTAGTTCGCCAGGGGTGCCCAATTCTTGAGAAGGCTCATTACCATCCTCACCCCATTCGTCCTCTTGCATCAAAGATCCATCAAAGGCATCTGCTGGATGTGCCAGCTCTATCACGAGCAACCCATCAGGTTTGAGTGCTCCATGTATACACGAAAGACACTCTTGTGCTGACAGGGAGTCAAGTAGATGCCCAAATGTGCCAAACAGCATGTACGCCATATCAACCCTCTCCTGCACGTCAGCTCAGGACTTCAATAGGACTGCACAGCTGACAGTCTGTACAGATCATATGACACAATGCTGTCAGGCTTGTGCGTCAGGCCACAGCAGCTCACAAGGCAAAAATCAGCTTCAAAAATTCAAGGGACCTGAAGAAGAAACAGTTTCATGTCTCCTTGCTTGAATTCTATTGAAGCTCCAGCACGATGGGCCGCATCTTTAGCATATGCCAGCATTGCTTGTGAGTTGTCCAAGGCTATGGCAAGAGAGCCGGTTTTCTGCTGAAGAAGGGATGCATGCCTAGCGGGTCCGCACCTGGTTGCCAACACAGCTGTCAAGCCAACATGTGCTGAGCCTTTGTGCTGGTGCATTGCTCACTATTGACTCACCCTAGCTCAAGGAAAGTTCCTTTCTGTTTGCCTACATGAGAGCGGAAAATCATTTCCAGAAACTCAACCTGTGTGGCAATGCAGCACTAAACAGCTGAATTTCAGTACAGAGGGATGCATGATACAGACTGCTGTGGCCCTTGGCTTGGCCTCACCTCTTCGTCAAAATTTCTGAAAGAGAACGCCTTGTCATACAAGTCAGGAGTGCTGTACAGACAGCTTTCCTTGACTGCATGGGAGGTAAGGCTTTTGATACTGCAGCAGGCATCGGCACAGCGTTTCGTCTGAAAGGAGCCACGTCAACAAGCAAATGTTCAACAGCCAAGGACGGCTCAGCTGACTTGTCCAAGCTCGCACCGCTGTGTACTTTGGAGTTGACAAGTCAGTTGGCGCACAGCTTGAAACTCTCTCAAACTCTGCAGCCGCAGCGACTTTGCACGACTACAGATCTGAACAGGTATACGGCTTGCAATTGCGGCTGGCAACTTCTGAAGCATTGTAGAGGTGCAGGTAGAGGTGTGCAGACTTCATGTTGACCGGATACTGCATGAGACTGCAAGTGCCCCCAACCCCTGCCCAAACCCTAGACCAGAGTGGTAATCAGAGCCTCTTGGCGGTTATCAGGTCCTGACACATTACCGGTATACTGTGATACTGGGACATGGATACTGTGAAGCATGTCACGAGTTTGACTTCGCAAACAGAGCTAATGACAACAACCTTGTTTCAGTGTGACACAACGGCTATTCATGGTTTCTTCTGTACATGCAGGCTGACAGCCTGAGTGTATTTGTACAGGTTCCAATCTGGTGTTCAGAATCTTATCAACAACAAGTTTCAGACAGCCACAGAGTATTCAACTGGTTGTCTAAAATAGACAGCAGCCAGCAAAGTGCATGCACTTGAATGTCAAGTGTTGTGTGCTATGGAGAACAAAATATTGCAGGCGTTGCAACTCAATTGAGCCTGCTTCCAATCAGCAAGATCCTGCTCATGTGAAGCTCTGAGCAAATGATTCTGCATACGTGAGATGCCCAAGACACAGTCAAGTTCAACATGGGTCAGTCCGGTGTCATACATCCTCTGTCGGTCTGCTAAACGGCTGCACAGCATTGGCCCTACTCACACGCCGAAGCGGACTCTGCAACACCACAAACTGTTTGAATGTCAACGTAACACACTACATCTAAGGAAGGTCTCACATGCATGTCCACATTTGGTGATACAGCAGTAGTGTTCGGCATCAGGGTGTCAGAAGAGCAGCTGTGAGTGCTGGTTTTATACAAAAACTAAGGTCAAAATGCTACAGGGATTCAACACATCAAGCATATTTGTTTCAGTCTGACCTGCTGATATTTGGAGGCCGAGACAATCTCCAAAGTCTGAGACACCCGCTGATCCAGCTCCATGCGGGCATCACGCTCATTCTCCAACTACACATCAACTGCCATAATTACTGCCTACTGTTACTGTACTAGAGCACCTGACTGTTTCTGGTGTCTTGGGAACGTGCCTTATAAAGCTTTGACACACAGGGATGCGACATATGTTGGATGCAGGAAGCATGCACAGAAATTGGCTCCGTGGTCTGAGCGTATGCAAAGCGTGACATTTGCACCTTCAAGGTGCAGGTCAGCATAGCCCGCATATTCATACATGAAGCAGGGCATCAAACTGGCAGGCCTGACCTTGATCGCAAGCGCAATGATGCGCTTTTTTAAGTTCGCATCTGTTTGCCGCAAAGCCTCATCTGCATTGTTGCTGATTGGCTGGATCGAAGTAGGAATAGCCACAACACTTGCACCAACAGGTGATAAAGTGACTGCCGTTGGTGCTGTGCGTGTTGGCATCAAGACTGCTGTGCTTGTAGGCACTCGCACTGCCATGTGGATGTTGAAGGCAGCAATTGCCAGCAAACCAATGGCAAGCAGCAATGACAAGTACAGATCTGCAGACCAGGCCACAATGACAATGCAGCCATTTGCGTGGCTGCTTAATGCAGAAAATCTGGTTTAGTTGCTGTTGGGCAGCTGCTGGGCTGTGTTTTGCAGTGAGAGGCAACCACAGCTCATACTCTTTGCAATATGGCTTGTGTATGTCGTGCATAGGAAGCTCACCATCAAAACCATGTGGTGGTGTCAAGGTAGCAACACTGTCATTGCCGCCTTTGTAGAAGCATGGGTACTCAAAGCCTATCTGCGCACCGCAGCATTAGCCTCAGCAGGAGCCAGGGTACATTTGAACAAGGCAATGAGCAGAAGCATGCCTGGTACTGCCCAGTGTACCCTTCCCGCTGTACAAGTGTCCCTTGTCTTTGCGGAGACTGATCTGGGTACAGATACAGATCAGCAGTGCCACCTGGGGTATGCTGGTACTTTACCTGCAAAAGAGAGTTGTTCCAGCCTTATACATGCAATGCGACTGATGAGTACTGTTACAATGGATGAATGCTGACATGCAAGGTGAGCTGAAATCCGTGCAAAACATACCGTAACACACCCAGTGTCAGTGTCAGTGCTCAGCACAAGGCAAAACTGTATGGCATACGCTGGCTCTCTAATAGCCCGAAGTATTTGTGGTGCACCCAAGCCAACCATCTCTACAACAAGCGCAGCCAGAGCAGCAGCTGCAGCTATCAACCACAGTCTGCAACGCAATCTCAGGTGAGTAATTGTCTGAAGAGGCTACGATGGAGTCCTTGAAGCAACAGTGCACATCAAGGACCTGTGAAAGCGGGCCATGACCACGTGTCAGCGGCAAGGTTGACTTGCGACCTGCTCAATACAACTGGATGACATCCCTTGAGTGGTGACGAGCACGAAGCGGCTGCTGGTGAACGTACAGACGGGTCAAGTGTCTTGTGCCGAGTCTTACAGATGATGAAACACACTTGTGAAATCGTGGACGGCAGACGCAGCGGGCGACCATCGCTCACAACAGGACGCAACAGCCTCGATGACTTATGACCTCGATGACTTATGAGGCCGTGTGCGAGTGTGCGGTATTTGATTAAACATGCAGCTGGAAATGCCTATTATTATGGCTTGACCAAGACAAAATTCCCGGAGCCAAGTGCTAGTGTGTACATCGTATCAAACCTTACTGTGGGGGACTGGGTGTGACCTGTAATTGAATCTTTGTGTTCGCGTACAGATCAAAGCGCCTGTTGCAACTTCAGTCAGGCCTTCCGCGATGTCGGACAGCAAATACTTTTCAACTACAAAAAAAGGTAGGCCATCACCGGCTGTCCACGATACTCTTTTGAGCTCTGCCACTTTGTATGTAAGTCTCATGCATTATCAGGTGAGATACATGAATACAAGGAGGACCTGGCAAGCTTGGACAAAAGCAAGAAGAAGGATGCAGTCAAGAAAGTCATTGCTGCTATGACCGTTGGCAAGGATGTGTCCATGCTGTTTCCCCATGTGGTCAATTGCATGCAAACCGATGACCTTGAGTTGAAAAAGTTGGTGTACTTATACCTGATCAACTATGCCAAAACTCAGCCAGACCTGGCAATCATGGGAGTGAACACGTTCGTTAAGGTTAGCTATTGTGTTGGCCTCAGATGTCTATGTGTTGTGAGCCTTGAGATGCTTCTGGTCTCTGCTGTCTGGCAACAGTGTGCAACTCTGCACTCATACAGACAAGCCAAGAGTCAGAACTCATCAGCTTGATTGCTGCAGGATACGCAAGATCCAAATCCCTTGATCAGAGCTTTGGCAGTTCGCACCATGGGCTGCATCAGAGTAGACAAAATCACAGAATATCTTTGTGATCCCCTTCAGAGGTGTCTCAAGGTTTGTTGCTGTTTGTCAGCAATTTGGTCAATCTGCCACTGCTGCCTACTTCTGGTCACATGGCACACAGATGCATCAGGAATGACATGGTAAAATCTGTGCAGGATGACGACCCATACGTGCGCAAGACAGCTGCAGTCTGTGTTGCCAAGCTGCATGACATCAATGCAGAGTTGGTGGAGGATAGGGGCTTCCTGGATACTCTTAAGGTCGTGCTCCTTGCCGCATCTGCAAGCAGACATGCCTATGCTCTGTATCACATTGGGTCAACAGCTGCATGTTCTAATTTGTTTCTGCGTGTTCCAATTTGTTTGGGTAGCTACTATGTGTAATGAAGACCATGACTATCTGAGGTGCAAACATGCAGCCGATTGGCCCTTTGACGCTGTTGTTCTCTCTCAGGATCTGCTTGCAGACAGCAACCCAATGGTTGTTGCCAATGCTGTAGCTGCCTTAGCTGAGATTCAGGAAGTCAGTGGCAGGGATGTCTTCCAAATCACAAGCCAATCCCTGTTCAAGCTCCTCAGAGCTCTAAACGAATGTACAGAATGGGGCCAGGTGAGAGCACCTTACCTCTGCACTCATCTGCTCAAGCTTAGCTTATTCTGTACCTGTGCGGCGCAACTGTGCAAGAGCACTGCTGATACTTGGATGCAGAAACATCCAAGTATGAGAATAGGTGCTGAGATCATGTGGTGGGAATGACTGTATGTAGACTATGCAGGTCGTCAACACCTGTTTAGATCAAGTGCAGAAAGCTTAAGCATGATGTTGCTGTGACAGGTGTTCATTCTGGACAGCCTGGCCACATACAAGGCTCGTGATGGCAAAGACGCTGAGAGCATAGTGGAGCGTGTTACACCACGTTTGCAGCATGCCAACTGTGCTGTTGTCCTATCAGCTGTCAAGGTAGCAACACTACCCACTGATCATTTTGTCATTTGATGCTGTCAAGCTGCTGATGGACACACATCTTAGCCTGTCAGCCTGTCCAACTATTGCTTGAACGGTTGTGCTGGTCCAGATGTTGATTGCAGTGAATTTTGTTCACTCTTTTGGAGCTCATCAATGGTATGTGAGAAAGCACTTGTGTCCTGTTTGTCTGTGGTAGGTGAAGGAAGACACTTTCAGAGAGTTCTCTGGTCATTGTCTGGAATTATACTCCTAAGCTGCTTAGTAACATTACGGTGACTACACCAGACATCAATGCGTTTGAATGGCCAAAACGGGGCAGCACTTCAGACTGGATAGAGTCACAGCTTCAAACTCTCAACACCTCCTCTAAAAAGGAGAGCTGTAACACTGTCCTGTAGCACAGCCTGCTGTTCAGCAGGCCCAATTGGAGGCACATCTTCAAGTTGCAGCCAGGCGCTAGAAGCAGTCATGGCTTGTGCTTGTTTAGGTCATCCTGAAGCAGCTGGATCTGATTGAGGACCAGACCACAGTGAAGACGCTGCACAAGAAGATGGCACCGCCGCTTGTCACCCTGCTCTCTGCTGAGAGTGAGATCCAGTACGTGGCACTGCGAAACATCAACCTCATTGTGCAGAAGAACCCAGGCATTCTTGCCCATGAAGTCAAGGTACAGCTGGCACAAGCAAGACAGCTCTTGCTTCACACACTCTTGAGTCACGTCATCCCTTGATCTTGGCCAGCAGTCCAACACAGCCCTCAGGCACCAGCACCAATATACTGTGATGCTTCTGTCACTTGCTGATATGACAGCATTGTTAGACCTGCACAGGCCTGACTTTACCTGCTGCACAGATGCATTGATGCAATCATGCGCTTCAGGTGTTCTTCTGCAAATACAATGATCCGTTGTATGTCAAGATGGAGAAGCTGGAGATCATGATCAAGCTGGCCAATGAGCGCAACATTGACCAGGTTAGCAGAATTGCCTCTGTCAAGTGTCTGGTATGGACAGCTATTTCTCAAGCTGTGCAGCACCTGTTCATCTCAATGAGTGGAGTCAGTCTCCTCTTCTGTCCAAATCACATCCTTCTGCAGTGTCGTGTCAAACTTGTACAATGCACTACTCAGATTTATTGTGTGATGAACATGCAGTCATAGCTGAGGCAGCAAGGCTGAGGCATGCATGGCTGTCACTTTCATGCATGAAGATTGCACCCACGGCATTGCACACAGTCTAGCAAGCAAAGCACACCCTAGCATTTGTCATGCAAATGAAAGACAGCATGTTGGTTGCAGGTTCTGCTCGAGTTCAAGGAGTATGCAACAGAGGTGGATGTGGACTTTGTGCGCCGAAGTGTGCGTGCCATTGGGCGATGTGCTATCAGCCTGGAAAGGGCAGCAGAGCGCTGCATCAATGTGCTGCTGGAGCTCATTCAGACCAAAGTCAACTACTTGGTGCAAGAGGCCATCATTGTCATCAAGGACATCTTCAGGAGATATCCCAACAGGTCAGCACATGAGCTGCGGTTTCAAGTAGTCCACCGTGTTTAGCAGGCTGCGTCTTAGGGCCTCTTATCACCTGTTCCATCTCTGAGCACAAATCCAATGCACTTGGCTAAGCTGACATCCCAGCAGCTGACAAGCGCCATATCTGTGTGGGTGGGGTTGTGAAGATGTGTGTCATCCACAAGCATATGCCAAGAGCAACCAAACAGATTGCAGATCTGCGTTCTTGTTGCAAACACCGACAATCAGCTTACTTCAACCCTGTGTTTGTGGTACAGGTATGAGAGCATCATTGCCACTCTGTGTGAGAACCTGGACACTCTGGACGAGCCTGAGGCCAAGGCCAGCATGATCTGGATCATCGGGGAGTATGCAGAGCGCATTGACAATGCAGATGAGCTGCTGGAGCAGTTCCTGGAGACCTTTCCTGAGGAGACCTCCTTGGTCAGCCTTGCACATATCTTCCTCTTTCAGCAAACTGTTCTCTCACTCACATCTTGCAGACTTGGTTGGTTGCAATATGGTGTATCAAGCAATCCCGTGATGACACTCAGTTGGCTGTGGCTTGCTCTTCCAACAAATGCCACAAGTCTTGACACAGTCCATCACCCAGCTGATAAGTCAATCAGTGCATACTTGGTTTCATTACGTACGTGAGCTGTTGCACTGTATGTCTATTTTGTGACATCTGTTGGACATGCTGTTGGACATGCGGCAGGTGCAACTTCAGCTAGTGACTGCCACAGTCAAGCTGTTCTTGAAGAAACCCACAGAGCGGCCTCAGCAGATGATCCAGCTGGTGCTGACATACGCCACCCAGGAGACAGACAACCCTGACCTGCGTGACAGGGCGTATGTATACTGGTCAGTCCCCTGCTCGTGTCTATATACACAGTTGGTCATTACGCTCTTATAAACCTTGCAAGCATTGCTCATGACCTGCCTTGCTTGGCCCTGACGTTAGTCTTGCAGACTCTGATGGCTGGCCACAATCATGAGCATTGATTATTCAAACTTCTTTTTGGCTCCCAGTTCTGCTTCTGATCTCCTTCTGATCAACGCACCAGTCAAAGCATTGGCACACAGGAATGTGATACCTTCTGATCAACGCACCAGTCAAAGCATTGGCACTTAGGAATGTGATAATCTGCATGCAGGCGGCTGCTGTCTACAGACCCGGAAGCGGCTAAGGAGGTGGTGCTGGCTGAGAAGCCTGTCATCGCAGACACCAGCAGCAACCTGGAGCCTGCATTGCTGGACATCCTGCTGGCCAACCTGTCCACTCTGTCATCCGTGTATCACAAGCCTCCTGAGGTCAGCCTTGGTCCTCAATCAGTTGCCCAAGTCTGCATTGATTTGTCCTTCAGTAACCTGAAGCGGCAGACAATGCTACAGCCAAAGCCCAGACAATCTTGCCAATCTGCAAGCCCACACAATTTTGCCTTCAGCACACACCCTGGCTTGATCCAGCACAGCTTTTGAGAAACAAGACAACACATTGCTGAGCTGCACAAGCAATGTCATTGGCCCCGAGAGGTTGAGCAGCCACTTTTATCAGAACAGATTAAGCCCTGGCTGCAAGATCATGAAGTGATTGTGCGCTCCATCTTGCCTAGCATTGCCTTCCTGCGATGTTCATGTTGCTTGCCTCTTACAGGAATTAGCATTGTGGTTATTGACCATCTCTGTTGTATGGGTATGCAGACATTTGTGAGCAGGACCAGGCTAGCAGTGCAGAGGGCAGAGGACATGACAGCCACACCCTTTGAGGAGGACAATATCAGCGTTGTGCCCTCTGACCAAGGACAGGCACCTGGTGAGCCTGCCTGATATGCCTGCACCTCCTTGCATGTGCAGTCAGTGCAACAAGCAAGCTTGCTGTTGCTTACACAGCTGCAGAGTGAACTGTGAATGTCAACGTAACTGAGCTGCTTTGTGAGCTGCCCTCCAAGAGGCAACACCAGCCATGTAGTTGATGATGATCACAATGTGTGTTGTCTACAATCTGTGTTGAGCATGGTCTCAGATCTGAGCTGAATGCAAGTTGTGTGTTCACCAGGCACAGCATCCAGTGTGCGGCCAGATGGGCAGGCAGCAGCAGCGCAGGCACACCAGCAGGACTTGCTTGGTGATCTGCTGGATCTGAATGACCCAGAGCCTGCTCCTGCAGCCGCTGCCCCGCCTTCTGCCGCTAGCAACAACGGCGTGCAAGACCTGCTAGGTGCGTCAGCCTGCATTACATGCAAGCTTTCGTCAGGGCTGTAGCATAACTTGCACCTGCATATTATGTTGCTGTGGAAGTATAACGCACGCTGCACCAACAGCTCTACCCTGCCTTCATAATTTGTGCTGAACACATGCTTTGCAGTGCCCCTTATGCATTATTTGTCTGTGGCCTTGCACTTGGCGTGTGCCACATCCTCCCTAAGCTAGACATTCCAGCATGTATGGCCTTTGCTTGCTTGTACACTCAGTCCAGCATCAGTTGTTTCTCAGTCAGACTTTATAAATTCCATTGTTGCAAACAAGGAACCACCTAAGTGCCTCCTCAAGTAGCGTGTGTATGAAACATGGCTGTGTTCAGGTGGATTGGGTGACCTGGGTCTGGGGGGTGGTCCTAGCCAGCCTCCACAGGCTAGGCAGCAGCCCTCCTTCCAGGACCCCTTTGGTGCTCCAGCCCCTAGCCCTGCCAGCGCCCCTGCTCAACAGGATCTACCCATGCTGCTGTCAGCAGACAAGGCAAAGGGCCTCACTCTGCGAGGCCAGCTTGCACGCATGGATGGTCGCATTGGTCAGTCCTTCTTGTTTCTGCCTTGTGGTAGCATCTGTGAACTCAGTAGCACTTGTGCATGTGCTAGAAAGATGGACCGTCCATGCTTCTGCTTCCTTGGTGTCAGTAGACTTGTTGCAGAAGCAACTGCTGGCTTCAATACTTGCTGTCACAGCAACCATTTTGGCATATTCCCCGCATGCTGGTATGGTGTGCTGATTAGTCTCTCGCTGTCATTTGAGTATTCACCGCTGGCTTTCCCATCATGTCTGCATTGCTTCTCGTCACACCTGTGACAACTTGTATGGCCTGCAGTGTACAAGCTGCACTTCCACAACGGCACCCAAGGCCCACTGGACAACTTCATGATCCAGTTCAACAAGAACTCCTTTGGCTTGGCGCCTGGCACACAGAATGTGCCGGTGCCTCAGCTGGCACCTGGCGCCAGTCAGACAGCAGTGCTGCCACTGGTGCAGAACCCCACACTGGTGTCCCCCACAGCAGCATCTGCTGTCCTACAGGTCAGATATCTGTTACACGTTTTAGTTACATGTGGTTTTGCAGACAGCCTCCGAGGTGCCAGAAAAGAAACGACTGCGCCTTTTGGCGTCAATTTGATGAGAAGCCAAGTGTTATACTGGGCTGCCCAGCCCAAGATGCCACTTGTAGTCGTCAACCACTTCTTGTCAGGCAAACTACTAAGCGCTGTACAATCCAGAGATTGCCGCTTTCAAGATGCTTGTGTAGCATCTATTCATGGCTGCAGTGAGCACCTGTGGACATTCTTATCCCCATCTCTTTCTGTGCTGACATTCAGGTGGCCATCCGGAACACCCAGCAAGGGGTCTTCTACTTCACAGACCAGATTCCCTTGACAGCCCTCATGGTAGAAGATGGCAGGATTGAGCCAGCAGCCTTCGTGCAGAGCTGGAAGAACCTTCCAGAGGCCAATGAGTCACAGAAGGAGCTGCCCATCAGCATCACCAGCCTGGACATGGTCAAGTCCAAGATTGAGGCTGCAAACATCTTCTTGATGGCCCACAAACAGGTACGGCTTCTGGCTGTTTTGTTTGCTGAACTGCATTGCCAGTACCTACACCGTTATGACATGCGCTTGCTGGCAGGTTAACCTGCTGCTTTTGCTGCATGCATGACAGCAAGCTCAATATCTTTGCCAAAGGCTAGTATGGGCTGTGGACTCTTGCTTGTGTAAATTGGTATACATTGCCTAGACCGATGTGTGGAGATTGCAGTAGGTCTTGAACACACAGTAACATGGTGCAGGTGCCAAATTACAATGAAGAGGTGATTTACCTGACAGGCCGTGTTGCAACTGTGAACCAGCCAACACAGCTCCTTTTGGAAGTGCGATTCAGCAAGGGTGCACAAAGTGTGAAGGCCTTTGCCAGGAGTGAACGCCCGGATGTGGGACAGCTGTTGTTTGATGTCCTACCCAGCCTATTGAGCGCATAGAACGGTGTGGGTATTGTGCATCAGGAGGAATGATTTTCGCAGCTTGGAGCAAATTGTCAACAAATGAACATCTTGACAGCTTACAGTGTGACTGTTCTTGACTGCAAAAGTTTGGTTCAAAAAATAGTGCAACGCCTTCTATCAATAGACTCACCGAACCGACACTGGTATGCTGTTGTCAGCCTAGATACTCTCATAAACCAATCACGACAATTTCGCAGTGTGCCTTTGGCTGCGCCAGCACAACAGTCATATTGCAGCGCGCTTGCTAAGTGAGACATCAACGTCCTGGTATACATCACTGCCGACTCCAGGCCTGCAGCCCATCACTCGGTGCAGCGACATCTCCCACTTTCTGGCCATTATACTGCAATTGGACCTGCAATTTGACCCTCGAGCTCTCGATCAACAAAAGTCGTCACTGTGCGGCGACGAGCAACTTGCACAGCGGTCCCGCGCAATTTGCGAGGGGATGCCGCGGTCACTGTCAGCTTCAGCTTCTCAAGCGGCGCAACGAGGAATTTGCGGAAGTCGGTCTCCCAGACACTTTCCCCGAGCGTCAGTGGCCGCAATTGCAAGCGCTCTAATCTACAGTGCTGATAAGGTGCCGTTCGACCTTGCCGATGGCCTACTGTGTAGTCGCGTATAATTATGACGCTGTCAGCAGATGAAGCATGTTTTGCAGCGCGCAAAGAGACACTCTTCCAATATTGTCCTGACACTTGATTTGGAGGAAAGGTCGGTGGTGGAAAGCGCTGCGAGTCCTTGGGAACAGGTACGCTACTGATTATGCCATAGGCACTCATGTCGTCTGCATCCTATGCACTTGCCTGCCGTGCCACTTTCATGCCATGATAGGAACTGAATTGCCTCTGCAGGTGCTGTTCCCACCAGAACAAAGGTCTCTCCAGCTCTCTAAGGTATTGTGATTAAAACCCAAAATAATCTTGCTGAACTCTTGCACAACAGAGGCATGCCTGAGCAAGCAAATCATCTCAACTGCCCGCCTGAGCAGACTGGCCATCTATGCATGCAGGTTGTAGACGCACTGCACCATGCTGGCACTGACAAGCGTGTCCAGGGCCTTGTTGCTTGCGTTGGCAGACATCTGCATTCTGGAGGTTTGGCCGAGCTTCAGGAGTTGCGCAATGCTGTTCACGACTTCAGGTTACATGCTGGCTACTGATCATCCTGGCTGTTGCATCTGCATACATGTCCGAATTGCTTAAGTTTTATTGTATATCAAAAAGCTGCTTGCCCAGGGCCTTTGTCACAAGTTTGTGCATGCATTCTAGCAGCGCTGTCATCTCACAGTATAATTGTTACATGCATGTTGACATGCAAGCAGATAGGCGTCTCAATAGGCTGTGGAAAAGTTGTCAAAAGCAACTGTGTGATAAAATCAGGGCTGCTTGCAAATTGGGTTGCTTGTGCTCAGGAGTTTGAAGCAGGATTCTGTTCCCACAGTTGCCTTTACAGATTCTTTTGGAGGGGTGGAGGCGTGTGGCACGTATGCCTACTTGCATCTGCATTCAAGCAAGTTTATGTTCATCCGGAGGGGACATGGGCTGTGACAGGTTGGTTGCTTGTCATTGTACTTGTGCTCAAGCTATTTAAACCAGTGCCTTTGAGACTGTAAATGTTCAAAGAAAGAGCAATGCACAAAGACTAGAATTTCAACAATTGCTGTGATTCCTGCTGTCGGATTATCACTCGTTATTGCTCTTGTACAACTGCTTTGTAACAGTCATAAATGTATGGTTCAAGCCTGTTCCAAAACATATTGTTGGGTAGATGCTTTGGCGCAGCTGCTTTCGGTTCTGCCATTGTTTTGCTTTTGCCATTGTAGGCCTGTGTGGGGGGCGCTATTTCATGAAGAAGCTGCTTGACAAGCTTCAAATTCGCCCCCAAGTTTTTGCTAGGGAGAATTACAAGGACTGCTACAGCCACTACACTGGCAGCAAGTTCAGCAAGCGAGAGGCTGAGGCAGCCAAAGCCTACTTGCAGGGTTGGCTGCATCAGATTGTCAGTCACATAGCTGCAGACAGGAGCCTGCACTATGATACGGTGTGCCAGCATAAGCCCTCATCAGTCTCAGTCGTTTGCTCATGTTTGCATGTTTGAATGTGTGAAAGTTCAAATGTTTGAATGCTTGAATTTTCTGCTCACTGTGAGCTTGTACCTGGGTCAGGCCATGAAGCATGATGGGCTGTCCCCTGTCAGCTGAGCGGCAACAACTCCTGCATGTCGATACCAGGACGGCATAGTCAAAACCATATCCTGAATAGCTATGAGTCAAGTACACAAAAAGACAAGGAGAAAACACTTGTCTCAGTACAACACAACTGCAACGGTGTGCGGAACAGCAGAGTGCCCCTGCTTCTGTTTTTACTGCATCGAGCATTGAGTGTTACATGCAGGTTGCAGCAGCTGTTGACGCTGCACCCTTGAGTGGTGCAGAGGCAGTGGCTCAGGGTCTCCTGACAGCCTCCCGCTACAGGTCCCAAGCCTGCAGCCACATCATAGCAGATCCTCCACCACGTCAATTCCTCAACACAGCCGCCACTGGTGAGCACTGCTACAGACGCACCCTCTCTTGTGATTGTGGCGCTCAGTTTCCAGTCAGCGCTCTGAGCAGCCATAGCAGAATGAAAGCCTTCAGCAATGACTGGCATTCAGACACATGCTTGGGTCGATGTCACACCGTATCTGGTTTGGTGACACCAGACAGCATGACACCAGTTTCTCGGGTGTCACTCACATTTGAGTTGGCAGAAGGGGCAACAGGTGGGGCCGTTGAGATGGGCACAGTGAATGTGTCAAAGAAGGTCAGCTCAGGATTGCTTGGTCCTGGAGATCGCAGCAGTGAGGTGCTTCAGTGCAAGGCGGTCTCTGTCAGTGATTACATCAGAGCATTGGATCGGGAGCAGCAGACGTGGGCTGTGACTAATGTCATCAGAGCAGGGCTGCAGCATTTGCCAGTGGTCAGCAACTGGCTTTGCACACCTGCTGTAGCAGTCATCACAGCGACAGGTAAGAGCTCATTTGTGGCTTGGATAATTCTCATGTGTGCTGCCAACAATGCTGCTCAACAGCACGCATGTTCTTACTACGAGCATGGGCAGCTGATTGAGAGCGTCATTTCAAGCAACAGATGTCACAAGCTGCAGGCAACGAACAACTGAGGGGCGCAAAGAAATGATGCATTTTGCAGGCCAAACTGTTGAGTGTTGTGCCGAATGCTGCAGGCGAGATTCATACAGGCAACAGGCAGCTAGGAGCTGATGAGCAGATTGCCAGCAACGTGATATGCAGGCAGCTGCAACGGGCTAAAGCTGACAGGAGTGTACGAGCTGTGGTGCTCAGGCTAGATTCCCCAGGTTTCACATACTGTATTTGCCTGTGTATCTGCTTGCCATGCTGAGGAATCAGCATTTGTTGGACCAACTCTGCATTCCTGTTGCTTTCGCAGAAAAAGGTTGGGCCAGTAACAATGCTTTGCTTGATCATATGGCCTGACCAGGAAAGTTTCTGTCATGTTGCTCAGCTTGGCTGTCACTGTCTCCAACTTTTAAGCTTGCTACTTCTCAGGTGCTGTCTCAAGGCCTGCCCTGGGCAGCCCAGTATAAAACTTGGCTTTTCATCAAATTGACGCCGAAAGGCGTAATCTTTTCTTTTCTTTTCTTTTCTCTCAAGGCCTGTGAGCCCAAGACATGGGATTGTACTGTTGGGTGTGCCTGCTTGCAAGAGGATGTGCAACAGGGTCTGATGCCATCCGTGAGGAAGTGATGAGTGTGCGAAGGAGTGGCAAGCCTGTGGTTGTCAGCATGGGCAACATGGCCACCAGTGGCGCCTACCTCATTTCAGGTGCTCTCAGAAAAGATACCAACACAATTATTGCGCTTCTTTTATGTCACTTTGTCTACTTTACTGCGTCAATCTTAAACAATTGGTAACCAAGGCTCTGTGATGTGGAGCTAATGACCCTCCTCTTAGTCTTCTTGCAGCAGTGTTGTGTTTGCAGTGTTGCACATGAACGTGTGCAATGAGATGCTGCACAGTGTGCATGAAAGGGTAATTTCAGCGCAGGGATTGCCTCAGAGCAACAGAGTGTCATTCAGGCAAGTGGTGGACATCAGACACTAACAAGGTCAAGATAATTGTCACACTTTCCTGCAGTGGCTGCTGATGAGATTGTGGCCCAGCCTGGAACATTGACAGGCAGCATTGGAGTGGCCTTCTGCAAGCTGAACATGTTCCATTACTTCAAGCGCCTGGGCATAGATGCTCATCTTATCACTGCCGGCAGTAATGCAGACATGGCAGAGCCAACAACAGCATACACTCCTGAACAACAAAGAAAGGTGGACCAGAGCATTGACCAGTAAGTGCTGCATGTTATATGGATATATGACATACGCATACAGTGTGTGTGTATATTTTGAACTGTATACACACCTACAATGTGATTATATATAAAATATGCATATAGTGGCTGCCACACATAGGGTGTTTACGCACATGCTGTTTGCGGCATGGCATAAGTTTCTGCGAGGTAGTGGCAAACCTCAAAGCTGCTGTGCTGCTGCTAGCATCTGGTACATGCCTTTGGGGTCAGCACAGCGCTCAAGCACGGCGCTCAAATGCCTTTTGTCCCTGCCCATAAGTTTGTGCTTTGTTGACACATGCTGTGTGATCGGGAGCACGTTTGCAATCACCACAGCCAACTCTCTCGGTAAGGCATACTTACATAACGTTGTGGCAGGACTGTACTGACGTGCCAAGCCTAGTCTCCTGTTACCCAGTCGCCACTGTCAACTGTTCCGGTCAAATGTTACTGTCATCAGCAACACCAAACATAGCTCAAGGGGAATCTCCAATCTGAGATAGCTGCGTACACCTGGCAGGCTGTACCACAGCTTCCTTGCCGAAGTGGCGGCGGGCCGGCAGCTGAAGCTTGCTGAAGTGCGCAAGGTGGCGAGAGGGCGAGTTTGGACCGGGCAAGATGCTTTAGAGCTTGGTCTTGTGGACAAGCTTGGAGGCCTCAGAGATGCCATTGCTGCAGCCAAACAGAGAGCTGGCTTGCCTCAGGTGATGGATGTGCAGGCTCTGTCACTGCTGGCCAGCAGCATGAGCTATATACTTGACATGCAGCCACCCTTGAATGTGTCTGTTTTAAACCAGTAGCAATTGAGATCTGTCGTATGAGTTGAGCCTGTCTGGGGAAAAGTTGACTTGTGTCAACTGCACCTCATGCCTGTTTGCTGAGCGTTCTTTCCTATTCATCATTATTCTTAGTCCTGTTCAGGGAAGTGCCCTGAAAGAGTGTTGTTGTTGATGTCCAAACATGAATTACCTGTAGTGCCTACAAGGTCTTGTCATCATCTGCTGACAGTAAAGCTGCAGCACATGTGTAACTAATAACACCATTGGCTCTACAGGAGGAAGGCAAGGTGAAAGTGTGTCAACTAGAGCCTGAAAGCAAGAGCCTGCTGGCGCTGATCTGGCGGGCACTCCAGCAGGACACCCAGACTGGCATCACCGACCTGCCTGAGCTGACTCAGCTAATTGCGGCTGGATGCTCACTTCATGAACTGTTGGCCAGCCGCTCTGTCCAAAAGGATCAAGTGAGGGCCACCTTCAAGGCGCAGCAAAAGGTGAGAAGACCACTGACAATTGCCAGTTTAGTCATGCATTTGAGTTGACAATTTCATTGAACTGTCCTGTGTACTGAGGTGGCACATAAATTCATGTGCCATATCGAGTCTGGATGCAATCTGGTATTTTGCACATGCATGGACATATGTGCATGGACACATGCTAAGCACGACAAGTGTCGAATGAAGTTTGCTGGCGTACACAATACAGATAGCAATTTTGTGTCACAGGAGCCAATGCCCCTCATGGGCAGGGCCTTAGCCTTGGTAGGCGTGTAAATTCATGCCGGCAGCCATCGGGGCATGCCATGTACACTAGGCCAATCACGTCTAAATCAAACACCAAGTCTGCATATGCAATTGAGGAGTTACACGGTGTGCAAGGTGTCTGCCTTGCCTGTAGGGTCTGATGCAAGATGCTGCCACCGGTGCATCCAGCCACAGCAAAGCTGGTATACAGATGCTATGTCAGCTACCGAAAATGAGTTGATGAGTGCTAAATACATATGCCCAACATAGCTGGTGATCACCATCAACAAGCCTAAGGAACAGCACATTATAACTGTTTTTGCTAATTCCTAACATACATGGATACCGTCTTTCCAGTAACAAACAGCGCCCTGGACCCCAAATGTGAGTGCTGTCACCAAAGCGTTTCATCATGAAATTTTCAACAAAGCAAAGCACGAATCAAATGACAATTGTACAGCTGTCATAATCATAAAACTCGAGATAGGTATGCCAGGTGGCAATAACAAAACAGCCCAAAACATAGTAATGCTTACTGTGCTTCATCATGCGGCTGCTTTACATTTCGTGGAGGTGGGTACACCCCATGAATGAACTTGTTCTCCATGCCCTTCAAATACCCCCTGACCCCCAACAGGACCACAGCCAAAGCCACACAGAAAGCAGCACTGGCCATGACAGCACCAGGATTGCCTGACCCAACTACCCTCTTTGACAAAGACAAGAGCAGCTGTCCGCCGGCTGCAAAGACACCCTGCGTACGCTGCTGCGCTGCCGCTGCTTGTAGGGAGGAGTTTGACGCAGACAGTGCTACAGCAGCCAGGATTGCTGCGCTTACAGCCAGACTGCCAATGGAGTACTTGAGAGCTGTGCGCACTCTCTGTGTTGTGTGAAGGGTGCCTGAGCAGACCTGGCAGTTGGCGGTGTGGGACTGGAAGCGGTCTAGCAGAGCATCTCTGTCAAGCCTAGGGCCAGCAGCCTGCAAGCAACCGAAGCATGACTTTGAGCATGACTGAAAGCATGTCCTGACTATGCAGTCAAAGTGCCTGCAGTGTTGACTGCAGTGCTGTCTGGGACATTGCCTATATAACTTGACACGTCCTGTAGAGCTCTGCATAACCTCCTCAATTGAAGTTGAGACTCTGAGCAATCAAGTTTGAGTAGGGCATGACAATGTGAACAAGCTTGCTGGCTCTCTCATGCATACAGCTCCCGTGATTAAAGTCATCAAGTGCTGTGCTAGCAGCCAACATACACCTCATGCATGCAACAGACGCAAGGTCTGTGCCGCAGTATGTATGGCAGAGTCAACATGCTCTCCTAAGAGCTCTGTTGCAACAGGATCAACTGGCCGTGTGAGCTCAGTGGCAGTGTCACTGCTGCCAACGCAACACAATTTTTTCCACTGCAGCACAAATGGGGTGGGCAATTGCAATGCATTGCACTGAGTGTGGGTCCCACCTGAAGCCAGGTTTCATCCATAGGACCAAAGGGGCCGCCACCACCATACTTGTTCAGCCATGTCCAGAATGCAGTCACAAAGTTGTCAGAAGATCCTGGCATATGATACACCTGCACGACAAAACAAAGACTCTCACATGCACACAAGTTGCGCTGTATGTGTGTCCTGTCAAGCACTCCCTGCTGTGAACGGTCCACCTGCCTTTCTTGTGACACAGCAGCTTCAGCCAAAGCAACATGTCAGACTATAAGCTGTACAGCAGGGACAATCCTTCAATGAGCCAATCATGTCATGTAGCAGCAACATGCATCAGCAAAACAACAAGCAGAGGAGGGCAGCGATAGTGATGAGCCAGCCAAACAAACAGCAGGCTTGTGTAGCCACCTGAAACACAGGAGGCTCATCTCTTCTTGGTAACCCTGATCACTCAAATACTTGAATACCTTTTATACATTGTGCACGGAAAATCGGGGAAACAATTATGGTAAAAGAACAGGTAGCAATAGCTTGTTTGAAGTGGCCACAGCCTAACATCTAAATTGAACTGGTTTGTGCTGACCTGTGCACCACGCATTGTCAAATCAACAAGCAGAGGAGTGCAGTATCAATGAGCCAGCAATTCAGACAGCAGGCTTGTGCAGCGCCTAAAACGCAGGAGGTTTGTGGTGACCTGTGCAACAGGCTTTCTGCCGAGGCCCCTGGCCACAGCCAGCTCCTCCTGCTTATGCAGGAACACGACATCATCCTCCAGCACTGTGTTGTTGCCCACATGTGTGGACCACTGCGGCACAACCTCTGTACATACAACACACATCATGTCACACCACAAGGCTTGTGCAGTCAGCCATGCATGCAATCTCCAAGATTGCCTGTGTTGTGTATATCACGCTTCACACATAGGCACGGCTGCAGCGCCTGATCTCTGTGTGCATGTGGCATGTGGCAGGAATCTGATGATACACATTTGTCCACACTCATGTCTCTCAGTCATTGTCTGGTGACTCTGCTGATCAGACATGACGTGTGAATTGATTGAAATGCTTGTCCCTCTATGGGGAATGATTCCAAAATACCAGGCAGAAGCATTGTGAACCAATAGATTTATGGGCATAGGGAGACAGCTTTGACATCCGCTGTGTGACAGCATTGCTCACTGAAGAAGAATCTAGGAACAGGGCTCTTGAACTTGAACAGGTTGCGGATGATGGCTCTACATCTGCCTGGAGTGGTTGGGGTGGCATATACAGCAGTGATGTTGGAGAAGCCCTTGCTGGCTTGGGCATCTATGGTGTGCCTCATTAGGCAAGGGGCCCCAAACAGAGTGTCCTGTGCCCTGCACGCAAACGCTGTCAGTTGTTGACTGAGTCCTTGAGATGTTGCAGACGCTTTGCAGCAGAGGAGCTGTTTGATATGCTTCGCAAGGCCACTGTCCTTTTGTCATGCGTACAGGTCATGAAGCCCTTGGCCTATGCGACTTCAGGCAAATATGCCTTTGAAATGGTGGTAACAGCACAAACTCCAATCAACTGCCATAAGCAATCTTACTGAAGCACAAATTCATCTCAACTGCATCATAATACTGCCATATTGCACTGCTCTTGCAGGCCAGACTGCAAATCACGGCAGGGTGCATGTAACAGCAAGCACATACACAAAGCCAGCACATATAGGATGTCAGCTCCAGCTATAAGCTGTGACTCACCCAAGCTGACCCTTCCTAGGGCCGCGCTCATTCCTGCCAGTGAAGCCAGCAGGGGTCTGTGTCTTCACATCCAGCTTCATCACATCTGCCGAGGACCGCTTGCTGACTGAAGCATGATGCGTGAAGGGCACATGACCCACATCAAACAGGTTCTCCAGCAGAGTGGCGTAATCATAGGGCAGGTCCCGGAAGGTGGCTGAGTCAATCCAGCCCTCCTGCAATGCAACATCACAGCATGATGTCACCTCAGTTGCAGAATTGCAAGCAGGGTCCCTTGTGCAACACAAGTCTTGTTTGGCTGGTCAGCTTCTGACAACCAAATTGCCATGATCAAGCTTGATGTGAGACAGATATGCTGGGATGTACTACAAAGCCTGTGATGACAGTGGATGCCATTTGCATGAATTGGGTACATGCAGCAGAAACAGAGTATGCATGTGACATCAACGATACCTCAATCTCAGGGAGTATTGGTATGTCAGAGGTGTCTGGCTGAGCTGGGCCAGAGGCATGGGTGGATGACCTGAGTGTGTGTAACTCTGTAGGCTTCACCCAAATGAGACCTAGAAAGAAAAGAAAAGACTAAGCCTTTTGGCCTCAATTTCATGAGAACCCAAGTATGATACCGGGCTGCCCAGGTAAATGAGACCTACAGCAAGTTGGCTCAGTGTGGCATGGCCACGATACAGGTGTCAGAGTGCAATGACAGTTGGAGGCAAGCCTGGGACAGCGTCTTGCCAAACAAAATCAGACTTGCAGACTGGTTGCAAGCAGTTTCTGTTGTAGCTGAGAGTATGGATGCTACTGTTGAGGTCACTTGTGCTAGTTTACCTTGCTTGACAGCACATTGGTAAACAGTTGCCCAGGTGCGTGGATTGCTGGCATTGCCACCCTGTGGGATGGCTGTGCACTTCCCAGAGCTTTCAAAGCACCAACCATGATATGCACACTGAAGTTCTTTGTTGCCTGTAATTCTGCCCTCAGACAGAGGTATCAGCCTGTGTGGGCAGACATCAAGGAAAGCCTGCCATGTGTCACTACCATCTTGCCAAATGCACCTGCGGGCAGAAAGGCAACTCTGATCAGGCACTATCATCTGCAGGCTTCAGAAATGGCACAGCAGACCTTCCAGACTATTAGTCTCATCAAGTTCACAGGCGTACATGCATGTGGATGAGAATAAGGAGCACTTACAGCTGCTTGCCCAGAAGCGTGAATGCGTTGGGCTTCTTTTTGTCAAAGTCTCTGCAGAATGTCACAATTCAAGGCTCATGTCGTGTTGTTGACAGTCCAGCCACGCACTTTGTTTTAAGTTCTTGGCTTGCCCACCTTTCATAGCCTATTGCATACCACTGGTTGTGCCAGTCAAACCGCTGGCCCTGATCAGACTGGCTTAAAGCTTCAGGCCTGACATTTGTTGCTTCGATCGAGTCAGATGCAGCCTCTGCTGTGCCCAGAGTTGCTGCTCTGAGTGGCCCAGCCTGCAGCTCAAGCGCTGCTCTGCTGACAGACGGCCTTGATCCGCTCGAAGCTCGCCTGTGGTCGCGGGCATTGCAGCAATGAGTCTGAGACAAAGCCACAAACGGCCTCTTACGGGAGCAAAACCGTGTGACATGAGCGCTGGTGCCCTGGAGTCGAGTTTCCTGTGCTGTCTGGTGCATGATGTGCACTCTCGCCCTGACCGCTGGCACGACGCAGAGAATGCGGCCCTGCTTTCAGCCAGCACACGAGGGTAGACGATGCACGGCAAAGAGCTGAATGCCTGTCCGCGTGTGTTCGCAGAACAAAGCCTCTCGGTTCCAGTCAGCACCCACGTAATTCTTGGATCATCTCGGATCAAACGGGCATTGCAAGGCTGTGATCAGCTGCCATGCACCTGTGACTTGGTCTATATATATATATATATATATATATATATATATAGTCAGTTAGGCGAATATATATACACACAGCCTAGCTGACCACTGACCATGTATTGTATATTTCCAATGCTGTATGTTCGGTGTCAACCTACTGCTGTATGTCATGTGACACACTCTCTGCGTGCGTGCACATCAGAAGTTGTACGATACATGTGCATTGCATGGCAATTGTAGAAGCTGGTGGTTCAGCGTGAGCAAGTCGTCTGCAAACAAATCATAGCCTTTGCACACTTGGCGATGCCAGCCAAACAGGTGTATGTCACATAATCACCAGCAACATGACAGTATGCGTTGCATATGATAGACTGGCAGACAGATGCACAATTGTCTGCACATCTACTAAGGCTGCTAATTGTTGAGTGTGCTGAAGAGACAGGTATAGGCTGTGGTCAGCAAAATGAGATGTCGCAGGTGAAAGTACTACTTGAAGAAACAGCTAGAAGTGTTTGCATGTCACTGATGACCATTCTGCAAGCTTTTACTTGGCGGATCTGTAGAGAGGCCCGCCAGAGATGCACGGTCTTGCCCTTCCATACAAGCTGCCCTTTCTAATGCAGCAATGAACTGCAGACTGCTGCAGCTGCTGCTTCTGTGGGTTGATGTAGCATGCGCAAGGAAAGGCAGCTTCCTAAGAGCTCGTCCACTGAGGCCTTCAGTGGCAGCTGCTGCTTGCAACAAGGCTCTGCTCACAATCTGCTGTGCAGCCTCGCCTTCATCCATGCAAGTGCTAGCTCGCCTGTCACTGCTGATCTCATGATATTGCACTGGCGAACATGAGTCAGTAATGATGCCGACCCTTTGCAGTTCCTCTACACAAGTACGCATGATCTCATACCGTGCATGCAGCGGAGGAGGACCAATATATGCTTTGATGTCTGCACGGTCCACAAATGCTAGATCTATAGCCTCTGTGATGTTGCTGGTGGTCAAGACCATGACATTTGAGTGGGCCTTCAGACCGTCCAGCTGAGTCAGCAGAGCATTGACAGCCCGGATGGCGTCAACTGGCTCTGAACCTGAGACAGCAGCTTTTCTGGCTGACGTGAGGCTCTCTACCTCATCTATCAGCACAAACACCAAGCAGTCCTCTTCGTCAATCATCTCCTGTCATGAGCACCAGTAGCCAATGTCAATGCACCTTCAGCGTCTTGGTGCAGTGAAGCATGCTTGCGCCATTACAGCTACTTGAGATGTCTTTGGAGATGTTTCATGTACATCTGCCTTTGGACATCTCAGCTCGGATCTACCCTGTGAAGTGATGCTAGCAAGCTATGCAATGCAATCACCGCTGCAGCATGTGCATGACTGCAGCACAAGCACCAGACTGCATAATTTGACGACAAGTCAAAGAGGTATATGCACATGCACAGGTGGCTTCTGCTTCAACTGCTGACCTGAATCTTGGCAAACAGGCGTGATACCAATTTGCCGCTCTCACTGAACCACTTGCTAAAAAGGCTGTGAGCATTGACCTCAATCAGCTGACCCTGAGCATACCTGCAATCACATCTTGGTGTACAGTATTGTAATAGTGGACATGGGTCACATCAAGTGCACAATCACGCCTGACATACCTGCCTCCAAAGTGTATACTGAGCTTCTGGGCCAGGGCTTTGCACAGTGAGGTTTTGCCGGTGCCAGGTGGCCCATGAAGTAACACCACTCTGTTCCAGCTAATCAGCTGGTTGTTGACATGCCGGTCAGCAAACAGCAGGGCACTAAAGGCATACTGTAACAGGCGCGGCTTGATCTCTGTGTCATAGACCAGGCTCTCCCACAGCCCATGGAACTGTCGGGATGGCAGCTGCCATTCTCTGCAGGTGCAATACATGTTGGCTATTCAGCAGTGTCAGCCATAGTCTCAAAGACTGGTACAAGGCATGTGTCAAGCTGGGCACACAGCTGTCATGTGCACTGAAGGATTGGTACTTGCAAAATTGCAGGTTGCTCATGTCTTGTGTTCAGCGCATGCAGCCTACTCAGCTTGAGTACGTTGCTGGAAATGGCACGCTGCGCAATGTGCTTACAGAGTCAGACTGATGAGCTGCAACTCAAGTTGATCTGAAAGCTACCTGTAAGAAGCAACGCTGTCCTCGCCCTCATCATCTTCAGCAACCTCCTCTTCATTCAGCTGGTACACAACCAGTGTCAATTGCACCTGCCAGAACAGGAGCATGCTGCCAACTGGGACTCCAGCTACGCCACTATGCCTGTCGATGTCTGTTACTGTCAAAGAGCTGACATGCGCGTCAAGGTATGGGTCTGCCTCTTCTCTGGGAGGTAAGGGGATTGGTCCTTCACGGTACCAAAGTGACTTTGTGCTCAGATACTGCTCGACTGCGTGCTTGACGTCTGAAGGCCCTGCTGTGCTTGTGGGTGTCAGGCATATCTCCACACAGATAGGGACCTTGCTGTCATCCATGCCATCATGGTCTCCCATACCAGATATACACTGATCAGCCTTGCCAGTCACGTTAGGTCAGCAATATTGCTCTGAAGGATGGGACTCTATCATTATGAGATGCCAGGTCTTCGCGAATGATATGGTCTGAGCAAGCCTATGCCAGCTCCTGCATGACGACCATCACGCTGCCTGTGAACAGCTTTGATCTGGTCCACCGATCAGCAGATAGGTCTACGAGGTTAACCGAAGACACCAACGTCGTGCAGAAAAAGATGCAGTCGGATGAAGAGCTCAGACCCGGGCAGCTCAGTGTTCACCAGCTGTAGCGCAACATAGCATCATCCGTCGCGCCAAGACCTGTGTCGGGGCTTTTCCATGGCTGAGCCCTTTGATTGCCAGGGCAGTCTTTCACTTTGAATACCACGCCTGATCGAACAGTCAACGCGCTGCTGCTGCTGCTGCTGCCGCGGATGCTATTCACGGATGATTTTGTGAGACTCCACTAATGCCCCAAAGGACTTGAAAGGCTGGACGCTTTGCGCGCACAGTTATCTCTCCTGCCCCTCGCAGCTGCTCGTTCGTCGAACTCTGTCGGCTACTGGCATTTATGCCAGCTTAAACACAATGTCGCAACAGACTGCTCATGACAATCCTTCAGGCGTCCCAGCAGCTCAACCAGAGCAAGTGAGTTTGACACAGTGGGCTGACATTCCTTACTCGGTATCCCATGTTTGCCAGAGCGCAAGCTGTGTGCAGGTGGTGCAATACCTGCTGGCGCACAACTATTTATTGACAGCTTTGGAGCTGCTGGTAGAGGCTCAAGAAGCTGGCAACGAGGAGGATGTCGACTCCTTGCAGCACTTTTTCAGTGATCAAGCTAAATTCCCTGCTGAAGTTGTTGCAAAGT
>JAABUP010003546.1_pt1 | contig 27420 bp, 22 predicted proteins | sample 5559201 | NCBI WGS metagenome assembly JAABUP01 (sample SAMN10711887, study PRJNA513373) | rock metagenome | isolation source: Antarctica rocks | place: Antarctica | reverse complement strand
CTCGATCCTAGTTCGATTACTATATTATCGAAGTTAATTACTATTTTTATATTATATTTCTTCGGAGTTTAAGATAGATATATTAGCTTATACTTTTAGGGGGCGAACGTCGCCCTATAGGTTCGTACCTAATATAGATAGATTTCGTATACCCTCTTTAAATATTTATAATTAGCCTTAATAGACTCGCTATACGCTAGTAAGTAGACGTTATCTATAAAGCCTCCTATTTATATCGGGAGCCTAGTTCTAGTATATTCCTTAAGGAGCGATATATTAAAGAATAGAAATAATATCGGTAAAATCGGTAAACCTTAAGGGATCCCTATTTCGACTTCTTTTAGTTCGCTAGTCCTTCCTCTTAAAGTAATTAATATATTTCTATTTAATAGGAAGCTTACGACCTATTTAGTAATAAAGGCCGGAATTTTCTTATTTATAGGTTATAGAGAAGTCTTTTATAGGAGATATTATTAAAGGCGCCTACTACGTCGAGAGATAATAGGTTAGCTAGCTTCTTCTTATTACCGCCTTTACTATAGTTCTATATTATATAGACTATATCTATTAAAGCCTTAAGGGCTATCTCGACTAAGTATTTCCTTCGCGCTTTTATCTATTATAGTAGAAGTAAGTAGTATTTCTCCGCTAGGTCGCTAAACTTCCTTAAAACTACTATTTCTAGCGCTTTTCTTAATATATTAAGAAGTATAATTAGCCTATATAATTTAGGCTTTAAGTAATTATTCTTTACTAGTTTCTTTAAAATTATTATATTCGCCTCTTTAAACTAGGTAGAGTAATAACCTACCTCTATATAAGTCTAAAATAGGTATATAATAGCGCCTATAATCGGCTCTCCTACTAGTAACCTTAAGAATCGGTTTAAGATCCTCGTTCTATTTAGGGCCTTATCTACGGCCGAGTTCTAAATCGCCTTATTTACCTCGCGTATTATAACTACGTATAGGAGCTCTATCGGTATTAGGTACCTTACTACCGTAATATCCCCTAGGTCTACCTAGAGAGGTAGAGGAAAGAGGGTCTTCCTTAGCGCTCTTACCTTACTATCGAAGTCTATCCCTTTCCTTATAAGCGGATAGACCGTACTAGTAACTAGTATATCCGGAGCTTTAGAGCTTACCTAATTAATCCTACTAGCTCTTAGTAGGATTCTTAGTTATCTACGGATTATTAAATAGATAAATAGTATTTTTAGGATACCCTCGGATACGCTAAAGCCTAGTGCGGTCTATCCGCTTATAAGGAAAGGGATAGCCTTTCCCTCTATTCTATTCTTTAACGTTAGCTCTTTAGTCTTAATAAAATTAGATTAGAAAAGAACGATTTATAAGCTTAATTACTAGAATAAATATTCGCGGGGGTAGCTTATGCGCCCGGGCTAATCTAGTAGAAGGCGGCTTAAATAAGGGCGGGCGGTTATTTAGAGCCTATACTTTAAAGAGCTAATTATTCCGTATGCCGGAGGTGGCCAAGCCGCCCGAGCCGCGTACTGTTTTGACGCGCAGCTCTGCGTGCCTGGAATCCCGACCTAATAAAGTAGCTGTTCGAAGCGTGATTCGAACCCAGATCCCCTCTTGTCAGCTGTCTTACCTATCCAAGCTGCACAAAGGCTAAGAGGTGCATGAAGTCTGCTGCTGTACCTAACGGACCACCTTGATTTCCGCTATGGCGGACCGATACTCCTTCTCCCTCACTACCTTCTCCCCTAGGTCAGTCAAGTCCCGAGGACCCTCTAATGAAAGCTGCCTCTGACATCATGTAGTGGCAAGCTTGTACAAATAGGTGTGGGCCGAGGACATACCTGAAATAAGGCTATAATTGCTAATGGCAACAACCCAGAGTATGCCCTCAATGCCGTCAATCAGGGCGTCACTTCTCTCGGTATCAAAGGTAAAGCTCTTGCCATTGGCTCACGAATACCGTACTAATCAAGTTACACAGCAACCAATGGTGTTGTTCTCGCCACCGAGAAGAAATCCTCCTCACCACTGATTGACCCCCCTTCTCTCTCCAAGATCTCGCTCATCACACCTAACATCGGCATGGTCTACTCTGGAATGGGACCAGACTACCGGGTTCTTGTCGACAAAGCACGCAAGGTGACACACACAGGTTACAAACGCATATACAACGAGTATCCACCCACGCGTATCTTGGTACAAGATGTTGCGCGAGTCATGCAAGAGGCCACACAATCTGGGGGCGTACGACCCTATGGCGTCAGCTTATTGATAGCTGGATGGGATGACGGCGTCGAGCCCGAGACTCCAGAGCTGGCTGATGAAGGTTTAGAGACGGACGCTGAGAAGAAGAAGGCGAGAGGGAAGACTGGAGGGATCTTGAAGGGGGGACCGAGTTTGTATCAAGTAGACCCGAGCGGAAGCTACTTCCCCTGGAAGGCGACTGCAATTGGGAAGAGCGCCACAAGCGCCAAGACATTTCTGGAAAAGCGCTATAAGGATGACCTAGAATTAGAGGACGCGGTACACATCGCACTGCTGACTCTGAAAGAGTCTATCGAGGGAGAAATGAATGGGGAGACAGTTGAGATCGGTGAGCATATCGACTTGCCAAACATATTCAGATAGGCTGACTGTCACCTAGGTATCGTTGGTGAACCAGCAAATGACCTTCTGGGTTATGAGGGTGTCGAAGGAGCTGTGGGACCTAGATTTCGAAAATTGACAAAGGATCAAATTGAGGACTATCTGACAAATCTGTGATCAGGGCAGTAGAAGGCATTACGTTGCTCACGTCATTGAGCGTGCATTGAAGCAAATCGGTGAACATCATCTTTGGGGATGAAAATATTACATGCCTCTCGTCAGTCCGGATATTTAACGGAGAAGTAATCGCATAGCACTTCTCCAAATCAGCTCCGGACTATGAATTCATTTAATGACACTGCACGGTGACTCAATTGTAGCTTTCTTGCGTGACCAGAAACCTCCTTCTGCATATGTCGGAGCTTCACTTAAGAGAGGTCAAACAGAAACGAAAGTCAAGTGACGAGATCCCAATTATATTGTACCTTCTTGAATGTGTGCTGAGTATGCTGATCCAATTGCGTCAAGTTGCCATTATTGGTATGCTTCTGTTGGCACTGCCCTAGTGTCTCCAGTGTTCTTGTACAAGCTTATTCTGGAAAAGGCGCCTTACATGTATCATCATCGCTGCCGTATTATGCCGCATCATGTAGAGAAATGCCAGATGTCGCGCCAGGCAATGACTCTGTATGATCATCGGACCTCAAGCTAAATCAGAGCTATTATCCTTTGCACCTGCGGTCGCAATGCTTTGGTCTTCAGTTTTTACCGCTGCTCCATTTCCATTACTCTGCCGGTCCCCGCCGGACCTCGCTCTCAAAGCAAGCCTTTCATCGATCATCTTCGCTAAATGAACATCTAGAAGATCCCCTGTGATACTCTCGCGTCTTAATTGGGATTGTCGAACCCTTCCACTCAACGCCCGACTCGTAAATTTGAGCTCGCTCTCTAGGTCCTCGGCCGTGGTCGCGTCGAGCTTATCTATCGTGGCCGAAGTGATTCGCTTCCGAAGTGAATACAGAGAGTTGCAGATATGCTCTGCTTCCTCGTTGAGATCGTTGAGATTCGCTGCACTTTTGCTCCGACGTCGGTAATCCAACGATGGAGGCTTCACTTTGGAGTTGGGGGTGTCTTGCGAGCTGGATCCCTTAAGTAAGTAATTCTGCGAAGATTTGCGATTTTCACTTTCATTGGCAGGCAAATAGGAGGCGTTCATAACGGTTGACGGTAGGGAATTTGAGGATTTGAGTCCTGTAGCTAAGGAAAGTCTCGAAGTTTTGCGTCGGACGAGGGTTGGAGAACTTAAAGGATCGCGTATTTTTCCTAACGTATCGTTGTCGCTTTCTAGACATCTCTGAAAGCTCGAGATCTCAATCCTCGATAGAATGCGCCGTTGGGGTTGGTTCGATGTTGGGATCCGGTTGAGTGGTGGAGCTGCAACATTGGACGTTACGCTTGATGTATCGACTGGGGGGGCGGGAAAAGCTAAATCCCACATCATTACTGTACCATCGAAGCCGCAACTGACGAGGCGTTGCTGATGTTTGTCCACGTCTCCTGGCGCTTGGATAAGTGTTATGGCCGAGATTGCCGTTTGTCCCTGGGACTTGGTAAGCAGTAAACCAGAATCATAGTCATGAACCCTGATGGATCTGTCCGTTGAGGACACGCCTATTAGTACTCTAGTTTTGTTTCCTGATTCGTCGAGGTTGTGTATCTCCAGAGAACTCATCATCATGGTTTCGTTGCTTGCAGGATCTGAAATCTTAAAGCTGTGTACCAAGCGTCCTGAAGAGAGGTGATACCATTGGACCAGCCTATCCATTGTGGAAATCACGACTAAGTCCGGCTCATTTGGCACCCATGTGAGTGAGACGGGGCTCGCTTTCAGACTTATAACCCGCACACAGATGTACGCTTGTGACCCATCTTCTCGGCAAGCCATTTTGCGTATGGAGATTGTTCTATCAGACGATATCGAAAGGAGTTCGGCTGTCCTATTCGAAAATATGACATCCGTAACACTCGCTGCATGATTGTCGCAAGACTGAAGAAGGTCCCATTGAGTATTATTCTTCCGGAAAACTTGAACAATTCGATCCCTGCCACAGCTTGCAATGATGTTCGAATTTTCCCCACTGCCGATCGCAACGGCATTTATATCGCCATTATGTGCCTGATTGGCATAAATTTGATGTCCAAAATAATCACTGACTCTGAGTTTCACGTTTTCAGTTATGAAATCATAGGTCGGACTGGTTTTACTCTACCTTAAAAGGCCACATTTGTCCCCAGTCACCAGAATTTTGTCAGAGAGACAAGGAATTAGCGCCCGTATCTCGTTACTAACCGTGGCTTCAAGATCGGCGGGTTGGTCTAAGGGAATCGTAATGCTACCGGTACAAGATCCATCGAACATCCAGAAAAGTACACTGCCTTTCGCGGAGAAGGTGAGGAAATCGGGATTCTGGGGTCTAACCTTAGGTGAAAGGCGACGTACCCCGAGCACAGCATCTCCATGAGCAGGCAGACTTTTAGCATCCCGGGGCAAAATGCCAGGACTGGAATCCTTCTCAGGAGTCCCGATCCTAATTACACGATCGGAGCCCACAGTAATGAGTCGGTCGCAGACAATTCCGACTGCCAAAACATCTGGTCCCTTTTCACGAGCGGATGGAAGTGTCAGATCGAGAGGGGAGGGGACTTCCGACGAGTCTGGGAAAGGAGCACACTTCATCAAGTCATCTAGTAATGCAGACCGCACGGCGCCGCCTTCACCTGCGAACCACACAACGCCATTGTGCCGATCCAACGTAACGGAAAATATGCTGAAGTCGACTTTTGCCACAATCTCGATTTGCTGTGTTTTAAACGTGTCGTCAAGCAAACAAATATCACCGTGAATTGTGCACAATATTGATTTACAGTCGGAGACCGCAACCGAGTGGCTGAATGTAGAATCAATGAGACTTCCGAGAAGACAATTCCGACCTGAAAATGTTTTTGGCGTTGGGCTACCAGGTAACGCAACAGATCTGTTATCCACTTGCTGTCGTGTCTTCAAGGGAGACCTAGGTGGTGCTTGTTCTACCCTCCAAACCTTGACATGCCGAATACCAATGCTGACCACGCTCAGCCCCATCCAAGAGATAGAGTTTACATTGCTGCATTTGTTGCTGGAATGTAAGCTTGCAAGACCCGTCTTCGGATTGATTGAATAGATGAGTACGAAACCGTCATAGCTATTTCCGAGAGTACACAACCAACGAGAGTCTTGTGAAAAAGCAACAGAGGAGACTCCGAAGCTATGATCGCTCAGAATTGATAAGGGAACATCGGAAGGCGCGTCAGACGCTGTCGAGAATAGAAGGACTCTAGGATTATATCCTGTCTGCGTATGTCAATTAGATAAGAGAGTTGGGTACGATTGCTTCATCACCTCTCCGATGGATAGAAGGTTCCCTCTTCGACTCAGGGAGACGCATGTGGCCTCCCGTCCTCGACTGCTCGCCAAGCCATGACCTGGAGAGTCCAGTAAATGCTCTGAATTCGCAGTAGGTCCAATCCCAAAGCCTTTAGTCTTAAGCGGAGATCCATGACGGCTCCTTGCCGGGGTGCTCGGTGGGGTGGACGATTTGTAAAAAGACTGAGTTGCGTTTATCGGCTGTACATTGGGTTTGGCACGGAATAAGCGCTGGGAAATGTTTAGATGTTCGTCGACATGTGAAAGGATCACCGCAGGGCCGGCGCAGCAAACAAATACGCTATTTTCGGGATCAGCATCGAACGCGTCCGCAGAGCTTGTTGTTGTTCCAATAACAGTCTTGAGGATCAGTTGCAGACCACTCTCTACTCGACTGTGTTTCGCATGAGATGGGGTAGAGGCATTGGCTTTGGCATTTGCCGGAGAGTGGAACCTATCCTTTGGCATCATTTTATAGCTTGAAGCACCATCAATGGCGCCCATATCGGAGGTCTATGCCAATGCAACATCGAAACGCCTAGCAGAACTAGTCACAGGACTTTTCAAGCCAAAGACTGGTGGAGTTCCTCCAGTACATTGTCACTCATTCTCCTATGCCAGACTTTCGCTTTGGACGTGGTGGATAAGATTTGGCTGACACATGAGGCGAGGGCGTAGGGCCTAATTTATGTATGTAGCAGAATATGTAGGCATTCTCAGACCAGGAGAGCGCGTTATTTATCTACGAGTCATGCCTCGCAGGGGTCGTGCGGCAGCCCCATAGGGCTGAGAACATGAACTTCTGTTTTCGCAATCGATGTCTTTCAACTTACATGAATAGTTCTATCTAATTGATTCGTGGCCGTCTGATGATAAACCACGCTGCTACAAGAATTCAATTGTGAGCTTTCTCAAATGTTTCGCATGGCAACATCAAGCTAAGTGAGGCGCTACATTAGCTGGACAGCTATTCCACTGCCTGGTCAAGTACAGCGATAGAAGGCAAGCTTGCCGATAGATATGGTGACTGGTGACATACGAGATTGCCACCCCGATCTGGCTACTACATATTCAAGCTAAGGTACAGATCCCATGTCAAAGGAGCAACCGAGGAGCTCATCATCCCTGAAGTACCCCCTTTTGTGCAGAACAAAGTAGTCGATGTTCCCATCGCCTCGGTCCGCTTTCATTCAAGGCTTGCGATTGACGATCTCTCGAATGTGCAGAGCGTCGCAGATATCTGCTGCAAGTATCCGTTCGTGATGCTATTCTCCGGGTAAGTCTACGACATTGGCCAGAACGACTGTTACAGTCCTTGATAGCTTACCTACTTAAATCAACCCTATTATTCAAACGAACATCCATTGAATGACTAAAGGCCAAAGCGGCAATCTTGCTGTACATCAGATCCAGGGGCTTTTGGCCTTTCCCCCCACAGCGATTAGGATCTTCAGGCCATTATATCCCACAACCCAAAATAGTAGACAGCCGATGATCAGAGCTTGAAGATTTCGCCGTTCTATTCCCGACCGCTTAAGTCCACATTCCGGTGCGTCTTCCATTTGCGTACTTTTGGAAAGATCTGGAATGTATTTGAACTCAAAGGACGTCTCTTCCCCAAGCCCACTCTTGTTCTCCACAATAACCTTCCAGAATATCTTTCGCAGCGCCTGCACGTCTTAATCAGTAAGTGCTTTCAGTCTGACGATAGACTACCCTTACTTCGATTTTCCGTCGGTCGAGATACGGTACTGAGCGGTACACATAGCAAACAGCCATGAAAAACAGACACTGTCCGATGGCCAAGGCCCAGTAGTAAAGGCTCGGCCGACCAAGTCCAAGTGCATCACAAAGTTTGTTGCCATTCAAAAATCGGCTGTTGGCCTCAAGAAACGATACGGATGCAAAGCTAGGAGGTTGGGCCTATCTATAGTCAACGACCTACTTTCTAAAAGGAACTTATCTAGGAATCCTACAGCGAGACTTTTAATAATGTTATTTGCAAGGATTTTGGATGTCTCGGTTGGACGGATTTCTCGTAATAACAAAATTTCCATGAATCTCTTCGCTTTATCCGGGTTTTCGAACGGTTGAGTGGGAGTGCCTGTCAGGTATGCGATATAGCGCCACAAGGCAATATAGTCGATGACCTCTTGTTTTGTCATCCAAATTCCTTGACGTGGAAGCGAAAGCCAGACGAGTGTTGCTGAGAAAGTCCCTATAGTAGCTATTGAATCTAGGTCATTAATTGGTACACCGAGTTTATCGCAGTCGTAATACTCGGGTCTTTCCTTTGCTAGCTTCATGATCCTTTGGCGAACGGCGGCATGCAGGAGGCGAACACGTATAGAAGACGCAAAGCCAGCGCCTTCAGGCTGGATCGCCTCCAGCGATTGGGTGCACTGGAGAATATGTTGTGTGGTCTCAAATAGACGATGTCGTGCGACCTTGGTCGAAAAGCCTCCTGTCCGGGCCAAGGTCTCAACGACCCTGGCGGCTCCCATCCCTCCAAGTAGCGACTGGAAAGCCAGGCCAGTCAAAATGGGGCCGCCATATCTGTAAAAACAATCTTGCCCTCTTGCAATCTGTTCCCAGCAGACCCAGGGAGGCACCGAATTGACCTCCTGCCACAGCTGATTCAGAGTCTCGTTGTTACTGGCATTGTCTCGTAATAGTATGTAGAGATCTCGTTTGGGCTCTGTAAGTTTCTCAACAACACCTTGGGATGAGGCATCACGGACAGAATTACGCGGAAGCGCCGAATTAGGCGGCGGTGAAATTCGATCTAAGACTTTCAATGCTGCATCGCCCAGAGTGTCATAGGAATGCTTCATGGGGTGCATTTCCTCCTCTGTGAGATGGTTTGCTGTCAGCTGAAAAGTGTACCCCCAAGCACTTCTGGTATTCGTGTCTTGCTTGAACAATGGATTCAGCCAAGCCATGATTGAATTATGCGCTGCAAACTATGTATCAAACTTCGAAATGGCTTAGAATGACAAGTCCTTTAAATCTTCAGTCTTAAAAGCAAGCGTCATCATTTCGACAAGATCGGAGACCAAACCCAATCCAGGGCGAATCTAAAGCACGTGACCCAAGTTGAGATCTGCGGGTCACAGTAAGAGAAAATCTCAAGCTCTGCTGCCTCCTATGTCATATATTGAGCAAGGCGTCACATAACCCATGAGTCCTCAAGGCCCTCACCACCATTAGATCATCCACCCGTTGAGTCTTGGCATCTACACTCATGACCACAATAAGAAAGAATCATTAAATGTTTCACGCAAAACTGCGCCATACACAACTGGGACTTCACTCTGGCATCAAAGCCGGAAACATCACAATTGTCATGGCAACATTGAGCTCCCCTCTACACCTATAGCCACAAACGGTTCAGATATACATTGCTAATAGATGCTTGGCCTGAACACTACCACAGCAGGGCTTGCTCTGAATGCTCGTCACTGTATCCCTATAGACTGCTAGAGTCTTGGAGGGGCTGTCGAATATAGCGGCCCTGCACCGTGGGAGATCTGTCCCAAACCCTGACACCAAGCATAGATATTCCGCCCATCCTTTCGAACTCTCCTCTCGCATAGGCAAAGTGGTCAAGAGCGAAACATTTCCAGTACTACGAGAGTGACTGGATATGCAATGCACTTCTCGTAGTGCTTCTACCTTGAGAAGAGCGATCTTCTGACTGTTCGGTCCATCGAAATAGGTGTATCCAATCTATCCAGTGGTGACTTCCGCTCGGCATCAGCCCTTGATAGTCGCATGGGGGTGGTCTAATTCACACGAGATCCGTTCCCAGAGGGACCTGTGCCAATTCGACCAAGGGTCCTTTCTCACGGCTCAATTTGTTGCCTGGTCGGGCTGTCTAAGAATTCCGAAGAGCACAGTCGGCTGTCACCCAACAGCCTGCTTCATATGGGAAACTCGCCAGGCTCGGTCTTCTCGTCAAAGCCTGGGGTGGCTCCATATACTCTCAGCGGTACAGCAACATCAAACGTTTCACATGTCAATCCTTGCGCCGCGGCCTTGACGATGCCCCTTTCGTCTCTAGCTACTACTTCCAAGAGATCAGCAAGATCCTCGTCTATCTCTTCTGAATCGGCAATGCGGTTGGTAACGAATTCAAAACGTAGTCTCCACTCAAGGTTGATGCCAGATGTGACAAAATCCGGAGTGGATGTGAATGGGATCATAGGATTGAACAACACCCTCTTCGCAGCTATGGTAATTTCAAACTGAGAAGCATGGACTCGCCTAGTCACTCGTTGTATGCTAGCCTTTGAACGAAGCGCTATAGCTGGATCGATACTCTCGAAAGTCTCTAAGGCTGCATGTAGTGAAAAACATTGGACATCAGAATTCGTAAGATCGATTACCACAGGAATAGTTTCGCCTAAACGATAAGCGGGACGTGCGAGCAATATAGTTGCTACTCGATCTCCACTTCTTGTCAATTCGAATCGATTCACATTGCGCCCGGACAATGAGGTAGAGTTGCTCCTGAGTACAGCGAGATCGACGGAATCCTTCATTGTGCTTGAGCCCTTTGTCAGAATTGCGGAGGATCTTGGGTCAGGATCTGTGGGCGAAAGCAGACTGACGCCAGAGTTCTGATGAGGTCTCTCCAGAAGACTTTCGACATACGAGAGGAATTCTGGTGATGAGGAATGGTACTTAGTTGAGGATGGGCTACCGTGTGAGGCGTTACTAGTATGCTGTGGGTTTTGGAGGCTGGACACGGAACCAATATTCGAGAGGATTATATGAGGAGACATGAGATCGTGGCCTAGGATGTCACCCTGCTCTAACTTATTGTCAGATACCAATTGGGTAATATGAATTGAAGAGCTTACCGTTGACACTGCTCAATACCCGGAATGGAATATCGGCATGCCGCATCTGGTGTTGGTGAGTAACTTTAGCGGCTCGCTGTGTCCCGACGATGAGACTGTAGGAAACCTTGAGAGCTCGGCCTTTGTGGGTTGGCGGAATGCCTTTGGGCAAAGGGTGTCGATAAATGTAGCTTTTACTCTCACCTGGTTCCAGTTGCAGGTCGACAAATAGTACAGACTGGGGCGTTGAAAGAATAGGAATTGATCGTGCATTGGCCGGATTTTTACCTTCCTTTATGCTACTCACTTCATTGCTTCCGATAATTCCCCCAAAGGAGTCACCGATGTTGCCCCAACTTAGAGATCCAAGGAAACCACTCTCGCGCTTAGCTGATTCGCTTCGCACTACACCTCCCCCACCCTGGCCACCAACAATGCCTTTTTTTCTCACCCCTTCAAATGGATTTTGGTTCACTAGCGATGCGTCAAGAGTAAATGAGCCGGTAAGCTGTGCGTAACCCATCATCAATACCTCCGATTTTGAACCCTTTGTCGGTACAAGAGATGAACCCCGCCGACTGTGTGCAGGCCTGGGCAGTAGACGACTATTCTCCCGTGTGATGTACTCGGAGGCTAACGTCTCCGTTGAATTGTTGCTCATTGAATACATTTCGCCGCTGCTGCGTGGCGTGTCAGTCACACTCGCAGGAGAGAGCATTTTTGTGGGTGGATTCGGCTGTCCAGTCCCATTGGTAAAGTCATGGGACCTTGGTGACACTGCTGAACGAAGTGAGTCGGTTGGGTTCCCGATTTGCAGCGATGAGAACGGTCCTGGAGCTTTGTCTAGATCCTCAGGTCCCTGTGGAAACGTAAAACCTGCTAAGGAATTTCGATATTGCTTCATCATAGTTGGCGGTATGAGTTCACTGTCGGGACCCATAAATTGCTTTGGCCGGGGCACAGATTGTGGGTCGATCCGCTTTTCTGCCAATGACGAGGAGGATCTGAGAAGAGGAGACGGCACCGTAAAGGCTCGATCATGTCCCGGTGCTGACTGGATGGTCAGCTGTGCATAAATTTCTGTAACAATACTCGGATACCTGATTGCGGCCCGCTGTTGGAATTGATCATCCTTCTGGGCAAGACCTGCAGACTAGCTGCACGTAGATGACCTCGAATGGGCCGCCCAGAACCCAGGACTGGACTACGTGAAGGAGCCTCATCAATAGTTTCTCCCCCAATGGAGACGATGGAGACAGATCTCCTGTGCTTGTTGTTCGCAGAGCTCGATATCTTGGAAACGCTTTCTGATCTGCTGGGCATTGATACAGGCGGGCAGCGGTGAGAAGTGCTAAGCGAGAGTGACGGTTTGTGTGTTTTGGAGGTGGTCTGAGGAATGCCTGATATAGAGGGCGATGTTCTCTGGTTGGAGCTTGCTAGGCCCTGTGTAGAACGTATCTGTAGCGTCTCCTTCCATCTTTCTCTGCTTGGACCCCCACGAAGTAGCTGCGAGCTAGGGGATGGAATACGGGGGAAGTTGTGTGCTTGTGAAACGTTCTCGAATGTTATCGTACATTCGATTTCTTCTCCCGCAAAGACTGTTGAGCTCTTCCATTGTGTAGAAACGTGGATGGCCGACATGATACTGATACAAGCCACAGATCACTCCATGGAGTAGAGCGCATGAGGCCAGGAATCATCAACACCCGTACTGATCTGACTGAAGTATGTCACAACTGCCGGATGTAGCATCCACCGAGTATTTGCGAGCTTGGACCGAGTGTCCAAGTATCTGATCCTCGGTATGAAAACATCACGTATCATTTGGGACTCATGATTGTTGAACGTTGCATTATCAGGTCTTAACGATGGCGATTAAAAAGGTACCGGCAAATCGGAGGACCCTAAACGGCGGTTGTAGCTACTTTACTTTATGGATTTACAAAAGCTGTCCGTTGTTCATAACTTTATGCAGACATAACATCATAATTCATATTAGGTCTGGTAGTGTAGAGAATACAGTGCGTATTGCATACAGAAATTAAACTATCAATTTCAAAGAATCATATCTGCTAATGGTACTGTCTGGGCCGAATCGCGGATGGCAGCAGCAGATGTGGTAGGAAAGTTTCCGACGAGGCGGCCATTTTCTGACCATGCCTTATGCAGAGTACTGTCTGATGATTCAATTCGCTCGACACTTTTACCCACGCCTTGATCCCTCCATTTACGGGGAGGCTTGATGCCCAGCTCATTCATTTGACTCCAGATGTTCACTCCACGTTTGTTCCATCGGTCTCGTCTGCTGTCTTCTTCATCATCATTCGGTCTCCATTTGCTCTTGAGTATTCGGCGCACAGCCTCTGGAGATACTTTAAACTGATCCGCAAGCACTGGCGTTGTGTACTTGTCCGGGTACTGAGCATGGAGTGCCCGGATGCCTTCCAAAGAATCTGGGGAGAGCCGTTTTCGTGGTGACCAGCCCGAGCTGCCAAATTTCTCTAATAGCGCCTTCTTTTGAACCTGCCAAGGCTCTCGTTTGTGTACCAAGTTATTTGATGCTTCCCCCAATGTTTTCATAGAGGCGATAGGGTTACCCGAACCCCAGTCATGGTTTTTATGAGACCTGTATATGGGTGCGATTCTACCAATGGTATCCACGTAGTTCGGCTGCGCTCCAACACGGCTACGGCGTCGATTGCTCAGCGACTGATTAAGCACGCCTTCACTGGCAGTCTGAGATTTTCGAGCCAGAACGTTGGTCCCCGAGTCTAACTCATGTATCGTCCTCTTCCAAAACAGCCCAACGAGCTTCTCATCGTACGGACCTTTCAACGGTGTGCTGCTGCCATCAGATTCCAATGACTCCACAGTATTACGCGCGTTCTTCTCCTTCAGCTCTATCTTTCCATCCAAATACGCCGCAGCGTAAGGTCGTCCGCTCGACCCAGACTTTTGTGGACGTAATGTTGCTTGTCTCGAATGTTGGCCGCTAACCGGGACAGAAATGGTGTGGATCGTTGCAGAATCAGTCTGTTGCGGGTCTGCACGTTTGAGGTACTCCGTAAAATGTCCCACACGGGGCGTGGAGAATAATAGATACTTTTTTTGAGAAGTTTGGAAATGACGTACGTTGGAGGTCGAAGCTGCAGCCGCAGTGAGGAATCCAAGATTAGAGGGAAACAGTCGCAGCGGTTTGGCGGCACAAGCAGTACATGACATTGGTAAAGATATAGCCAAGCTCGCAGATTGAAGTCCCCGCAAACAATCGCTTGATGAGCTTTGGTGCATTGGTGCACCAGTGATCAAATTCGGATTACCTAAGCTATCTTATCGTCGGGCCAAAGCTGCCAAGAACTCCAAATCAACAAACACTATTTGCATTAAGGTATGAGGCTCCCACAACTATAGACTGAAGGCATTCCTCTTCTTGTGTCTTCCAGTGTGATTTGTTCAAATCTGAATAAGGGCTTACGCAATCATTGCATGATTTTGCCTTCCTGGGTTATTGAGGGTGCAGCAACGATCGCCTCCTACGCAAGCTAGACGTCTACCAGGATGGCCTCATTCATCACTACCATGTTAGTCTTCATATCTTTTAAACATGGTATCCAAATCCGCCGCTAGCTGTTACAGCGCGGCGTCACTGGTCCTCCTGTGCCTAGACCAAGCTTCACCCACTTTCAGGTCCCCTAAGCAGCCAGATAAGGCATTTAACGTCATTATGGACTACCCAGGTGAGAATACTAGCTTACCACGAAAATGACCAGAAACGCCCGGACGAGGGGTCAATTCAAACCTCGGAATACGAACAAAGGAACAAGCAGCTACCAATTACGCCAATTCGCGGAGGCAACCCTTGGCAGCGGCAGCTTGAGAAAGGCTGTAAAGTTGCCGGAAGGCGAGGATTTGAGTGAATGGCTTGCTGTGAACGGTAAGAATACACCGATTCAGGAGGATTAGTGCACTTTCGGGATCATTGGCAATTGATCGTATCCTAACAGCCGATAGTGGTGGACTTCTACAATCAGATCAACCTTCTGTACGGCTCCATCACAGAGTTCTGCTCCCCGCAGTCATGTCCAGAGATGAAAGCCACCGATGAGTAAGTATCTTTGAGCTGGAATGATACCGCGCTCACGCTACATAGGTTTGAGTATCTTTGGCAAGACTCAGAGAAATTCAAAAGACCGACCAAGATGCCAGCCCCTGAATACATCGAGCACCTGATGGCATGGGTCCAGAGCAATATCGACAATGAGTCAATGTTTCCCAGTAGGATAGGTGAGATATATTCGTCTCGCTTCTCGTAAGAAAATACAAGAGACTAATTGAGTAGGTGTACCATTTCCAAAGACTTTCCCAGTCTTGATCCGTCAGCTTTTCAAGCGACTCTATCGCGTATACGCACACATCTACTGTCATCACTACCCTGTCATCGTTCAGCTTGGATTAGAGCCCCATCTGAATACCAGCTTCAAACACTACGTCTTGTTCATTGACGAACACAATTTAGCGAGTGGCAAAGATTTTTGGGGTCCGTTAGGTGATCTGGTAGATAGCATGCTTAGAAGTGATTGAAGTACAACAGGTCTTGGCGTTGGAGAGTGGGATGCAAGCAAATTAATGGATCTTCTATGTAGTTGGCAATTGCGAGCACGATGACATGAACAAGGTTGCCACTTGGAATCGGATATCATAACGAATAAAATGTTATCTGAAGAGGAGCAGCACCTCCCCGGTGGCTCCAAACAGGGCTGTCGCCGCTCCCCACTCCATTGTCGTTGCCGCCGCCCCAAATACGGCACCGATGGCTTGATCATTAGACCATCAGAGCTGTAGTTGTCAGGCGCTTATTGCAAATTACAGATCTGACATTAATTTCTTTTAGACGTTTGTTACATGATGATAATTAATGGGGCGCCTCTAACCTCCTTCGAGAGATGCTACCCTAGCTCCGCCCGGCCTCTCGGCTCTTGCGCTAAGGGTTGCAGACGACTATGCCCTCTCACGATCCTCTTTCCAGGTTCAACTATACCCTCCATCCATCTGTTTTGCTCCTTCTTTAAAAATGCTGTCCCAACAATTGAAGACCGTTAATTCGCGAGTAGCGCCTTCTCGAAATGTCTGCGCCAACATAGGACGATCGCGGAGAACATACGCCCAGGTCGCAGCTCCAGACTCAAAACCACCGTTAGCTTTATACGGTCTTGACGGGACGTATGCAAGCGCCTTAGTACGTCTAATCCTAGAAACTTTGGAGCGGCCTTCGTATAGATGAACAAGGCTGACAATTACTTCTCCAGTACACCGCGGCAGTGAAATCTGCCGCTCTCGAGACCACATCCAAATCGCTTGCAGCCTTGACCGATGTTTTCAAGAAGGATCCTAAACTGCCCCAAATCCTGACTGCTCCAACTTTGACTCCCAGCGATAAGTCTCAAATCGTCCAGGAGCTACAGAAGCACACAGGGAGTCTTGACAAAGCGGACACCGTCAAGAATTTTTTGAAGACGTTAGCAGATAACAACAGACTTGGTATATTAGAAGGTGTTTGCGAGAAATTCACTACATTGATGGGCGCGGCAAGGGGGGAGGTCGACCTTACAATCACAAGTGCATCGGTGAGTTTATGGCAACAAGCTTGAAGGGTGATACTGTGCACGAGCTAATAGACACACTGCAGAGATTGGACACGAAGACGCTACAGCGATTAGAGACTGCGGTTTCCAAGTCGGAATATAGCCAAGGGAAGAAATTGAAGGTTATACCCAAAGTTCGTTTAAAGCCAGCCCAGCTATACCCTGTGCTAAATGGTACTACTAGATCAACCCTGATATCAAAGGCGGCTTGGTCGTCGAGATTGGGGACCGAACGATTGATCTGAGTGTTTCCTCGAAGATTGCAAAGATGAACAAATTATTGACTGATTCTCTATGAGCCATCAACAATGTCAAAACAGACACTTGGGCTCCTCACACCTCTCTTGGAACACGGTCCAAGGGCACATTGTAGGGCAGAGTGAAATTACGTATCATCAATTTCAAAACTTTTAAGTAATAATCACTTGACTCGGGGGGCTATGCCATAATTTTGCGTGGATATTTCGCTGTTACAGCAAGATTGAGCGTAGAGCATAAAATCATTGACTCGTGCATTCCAGTACTACTTAACACGGGCAGTCAAGTCATCATCCCAGCCTTCGGATCCGTACTTTGCAAATAGCTTTTTCGGTGTGGGTTATCCTCTAATTCTGGAGCGCGGTTAAGCGGGGTCCATTTAGGCTCGTCTTTGAAAAGTCTCATCGCCCTAATATACTGTACTTTGTGATCAGTAGTGAAGTCCGAAGGTTTAAGACAAGCTTTTGCCTACGTTTTTGCTATTGGTGGTGAAGCGGTGGAATATTCCAGCTGGAAGAATCTAAATCCAAGTCAATGTGACTCCCTTTTGGTAGAAGTAGCGCGATGTGATAAATTGCATGGCCGCGGAAGAAAGCAGCAGTCTCCGAAGAGCCATTTACAACTCCTGGAGACTCCGGTGCAGGAAGCTTGGGCATGCACACAGGGCCTTACGATGAGATCCTCTGCCTCCAACCTGATCCTTACCCACTCGTCGCGCCCGTTTCGAACGTCGAAGTATCCATACCCCTCAAGGATGTACCGGATCTCCTCGTCCTCATGAAGGTGTTCATTGAAGAACATGTGGACCTTTTCCTCATACACTGGGCCCATTTTCTCTGGCGAGACAGTTATTTCATCTCTGTTCTTGTAGGATCTTTCGGAAGCAATCTTGTCAACGTCTGATACAGAGGGGCAGTGGTGATATAGAACCCCCAGTTGGGACAGATAATCCGTGCTCACTGGGCGCCCTGAGTCATGGTCCTCGCGCTGGTCGCTCTAGAAAATTGTCAACGCCTCTTCGAGTGGAAATGGTTGCAGATCTTACCGCCGTTTCATCATACCAATAAGCCTTCATAACTATAGATACTCAAAGACTGCTCGATCGTATTAGACTCTGATGGAAATAGATGGAAGCACTAATGCGCAGACGTTGTTTCACTAATGTATATATACAAATATTTGGAAAGCTAGAGTAGCCCAGGTGGGGTTCACATGGTTTAAATGAAGTACGTGAGATCTCCCGACTACGTTCGTTACCAGACTAGCACATACCTACCTAGGTAGTTCTAACGCCAAGGGGCAACCCCGAGCTCGACCCTTGTCCATAGGAGGCTTAGCACCCGTTTCTAAGGTAAGGTCAACATAAGTTCTGAACATGTGTCCGTACATTTCAGAGCGGGGATTTGTGGCTTCCGTAGAGAGATTCACATGAATTCCTTGATGGTTTACGTGGTGGATATGTCGGATGCTATGAAAGATTCCCATATCCCAACCCGTTGACCGCCGAGTCACCGTCTTTTTCTGATGTCTGTTTCAAGCCCGCTCCTGCCATTAATAATATTGTCTTTCGCTACAGCGCCAAACCCGTATAAACGGATCATCTCCCATAAGGACGCAGCAAATGTCTCCAGTCTGCCATACTCATTCCAGCGTCAATGATTCTCTGCCCCTTCAATCCTTTCGTTCAACTTTTCCTGCGAAACTTAATATCCAATCGAGAAAGTGTCTGCTTCAATCAACCATGTTAACCCATGGTGAGACGATAGATCTTACAGAACCTAACGAGATAACTTCTACACAATCAGAACATCCAAGATCACAGCAATCAGTGAAATGCAATGAGTCTAGTGCCCCTATCACCACGTCAGCCATGATGACTGGGGATCATATGCATTCAGTCGTTGATCTACTACGCCAAGAGCCCATCGACCTTGTTGAGGATGAGCTCCAGTCACATTATTGCGAAATTGGGGCCACAGCAGCCAGCCCTCACCACCGCCGGCGAGATCCACACAACTTTTTAGGACGAGCTGATACCGAAAACCCCTTAACTGGACGCAACTCGGTGATTTTGAGCCCAATACGGCAGCCTCCAGCAACTATGCCTCAGCGCAAGGGTCCCGGATTTGGAAAGAAATCCATCCAACCATTGCCATTCATGGACTTCCCACCGGAAATCAGGAATACTGTCTACCGGTTACTTCTCACCACTCCGAATGCTCCCATTGAGTTTCAGGGCTACACCGGGCTACACGGAGCTAGGCGTCGGGCTCAATGGGCTAAATGCAAATCTTCGAAAATGAAAAGACGACATAAGAAGATCTTCCTCGAGATCCTGGAAGTCTGCAAGCAGATACACGATGAGGCGAGCGGAATCATCTACGGCTGTAACGTCTTCAAATATCGAAGCAACCCTGGGGATGGACCTAGGCTGGTCGTACTCCCAACGCGCCATTTACAGCTACTGAAGCACATCAAGGTCTCCGTCATATCCCGTCACCCTTGTGATGACCAACACCGATGGGTAGCCGACCTGATCAAGCAATTCCAGAAGGATTGTCTCAAGCTGGAAACGTTCGAAGTCACGTGGTTTGGATGGGTACGGTGCCGTCTGAGAAAAAATGGGCCAGTCTGTCAAGCACTCCGACTTCTTCAGGTGGGAAGGCTATTCATAGTGAAAGTTACAGGGGAAGCGCGAATGGACAAAGAAACGCAGCAGGATTTAGAGCGCAGTCTCATCTCGAGGAAGGTAGAAATCCAACGCCCCGTCAAAGCTAACACAGGGGAGGACTTGAGTGATGACGACCCCGTATGATTGACAATTAGCTCTGTGGTGGCTTTGATACCCGGTTTCTCTCCCGCATGGACATCTTAAAGCCGTGTTCTGGCTCGTTGATGGCTTCGCAAAAATGCTTAGGGAAACGTGGAACGTTGGCCTGGCATTGGGGTGATGCTTGTGAACAGCACTCTAAAGCACTTCGAGCTACATAAGGTAGCTGAGTCGCTACTTCGAATCAAATGTTTTGAGCGAGATAAAGTTCCAAGCTGTAGACAACGTATAAGACAAGAAGTGTCCTCACTCTTTGCATAAGATAGTTCCCGTACTTTACCTGGCTTTCAAGCGCTGTATGTTTGTTATCGATAAAGGCCGGAGCTACGCTGCGATATCTATCCAACCAAGGGAAAGGATGAAACCACCCACTCCTACAACCTCAACTCGTCGGGTTCCACTGGATTGGCGTTTCCATCAAGGATTTTGCCCCCCAAACTTCCTGCAGTCTCCTAAACATGCTATCAGAGTTGTACGTTGAAGCTGGACTATTGAGCTTGGCCCCAGTCGCGACTTCCAAAAACCATTACTTTTGACAGGTGCCGAGTGAGCTTCCGTTCAAGTGGACATCATATCAAACTCGTCCCTATGGCTTAAATTACTGCAAGCCATGACCTGTCACATTTGGCTTTGCCTCTTATCACTCGACAGCCTCAGAAGATACCTATAACCTATAATCTCCAGCCAGCCTTCCCAGCCTTCCAGGCCTCCAGTCTAGTGAATTAGCTTGCAACTCTCCCTGCTGGTTTGGCGGTTACGATGGTGGTGACGGGCCATCACGAATACTTGTGTGCGGAGGCAAAACGTTTGAAGGAAGACCGAGAAAGAAAGCGGTACTGGAAAAGGTACGAGGCGCAGAACTCGGATCTCAATCTTAATACTGAGGGACACTATCAGATGGGGCCCATACACAGCTGAGCGCCAGTGGGCAACTGGTAATGTGATGGCTTTCCCACAAAGAGTCCGCACGATGGGCTAATCACCATCGGGTTTACAGTCAGGGAGGATTACTCGTGAGTGGCCAGTTCAATGATTTGGGACCCCTGCTGAGCTACACCTAGTGAAGATGGCGATGCTTGGAGCCGTAAGTATCTTTGTCAATATATCACAAAGACCTGCACTGAAATGCTCTGCTGATAGACTTCCCACATGAACATGCGAGATCAAGGACTTTTCGCTGGGGGGAAGATGGCATTGCCGGTGTCTCGGATAGTCATGGGCTATTGAATGTCGCTTTTGGCTTCTGGAATGAGAAGGATAGTATTCTGAAAGAACGACTATTCGGGCTTTCCAATCCGCAGGGGAATCACGGCGAAAGCATCAAAGAGTGTCACTTTCACTTGGACAATACGCCCACGGTAGGACCCTTTTTTGTCAAAGGCTTCTAGCTAGTGGCTGAATTTTCTTACTTAGCACACATACATGAAGTATCTCTACAAATACCCTTCCAGAAGATTTCCATACGACAAACTCGTATCTGAGAATGCCAAGCGTAGCAGACTTGAGCGGGAACATCAGCTCATGGATACGGGAGTATTCGCTGAAGACCGTTATTTTGACATATTCATCGAATTCGCCAAAGAAACGGAGGAGGAGTTGCTTTTCCGCGTTACAGCCTACAATCGCGGACCAGAAGCTGCGCCCCTGCACATCATTCCACATTTCTGGTTCAGGAATACTTGGAGTTGGGGCAACGAAAAGGACCCGTCAAAGCCATCACTCCGGCAGATAGCTGCGTTGACAGCTCAATCGAAATATGCCAGACTTGGGAATCAATTCTGTCAGCTCTCCCCCTCACCTGGGATGAACATGAGTGGGCAAAACGTCCAACCACACATGATGTTCACGGAGAATGAAACTAATTTCTATGCCCTATACGGCTCGAAGAACCCTCAACCTTACGTCAAAGACGCTTTTCACCGATACATAGTCAATGGAGAGCGAGGGGCGATCAATCCGCATTGCCGGGGTTCCAAGATGGCCGCTCATTATGCCTTTTGACGAGGGTGATGGAATTCCGCCTGGTGAATGCGCGGTGGTAAGATTTCGGCTCTCTAGGAAATACGAAGGCTATCTTGACGAGGAGCACTTCGACAAAGTAATCAAACAAAGGAAACTTAAGGCTAACAAGTTCTACTAGCGTATCAGCCCTCTTCCTATGGCAGATGACCTTCGAAACATCCAGCGACAAGCCCTGTCCGGCATGTTGTGGTGCAAGCAGTATTACCATTTCGTTTGGGACCAATGGGCTCACGGAGACAAGGGTACCATACCACCTCCCTCTGGTAGGAAAGGCATCCGTAATCAAAACTGGAAGCATATGCATCTTGACGAGTACGCCTCCTCAAAACGATGATTACAGTTGCAAATAGCCCTTGCTAATCCCTGAGTCATGTGTTAGTGTGCTCTCTATGCCAGACTCGTGGGAGTACCCTTTCTTCGCTTGTTGGGACACTGCGTTTCACTGCATACCTTTGGCCATGATAGATCCGGAGTTTGCTAAGAAACAGCTCGATCTTTTGACGAGGGAATGGTACATGCATCCTAATGGACAGCTTCCCGCCTACGAATGGAATTTTGGTGGTAAGATTCACTCAAATTAGATCCTGGCTTGTTGTGTTCTCACTTTGCTATGGCTCGGTCAGCTCAAAATGTTATGCAAAGATCTCTCGCTTCGAACAATTTCGCCGTTAAATTGTTCTTCATCACTTTAAGGTTATTGAAAGATCCTCTGTCGTCAGCTTTAATTTTTCTGCGAACCTTTCTCCGTTCACTCCTCTTCCTTGCGATTCTACTTCGAAATCTAGAACCGGACGCTGACGTCCTTCGCAGATGTCAATCCCCCGGTGCATGCTTGGTCTGTTTTTCGAGTTTTCAAGATTGAGAGGAAGTTGTATGGACGAGTGGACCTTGACTTTTTAGAACGGGTTTTCCAGAAACTCCTCTTGAATTTCACTTGGTGGGTGAATCGAAAATACCATAGCGACAAAGGAGTCTTCGAAGGGGGATTTTTAGGGCTCGACAATATTGGTCTCTTCAATCGATCTGATCCTCTTCCTACCGGTGGTGTTCTTGAGCAAGCAGATAGCACCGGATGGATGGCTTTTTACTGTCTATCAATGTTGAACATTGCTCTGGAATTGGCCAAGCATCGCCGCATATACGAAGACATTGCTTCGAAATTCTTTGAGCACTTCATTCTTATCAGTGATGCTATGACATACCGATCTGGAGAAGGGGAAGCGTCTTTATGGAATGAGAGCGACGGCTTCTACTATGATGCGATTAGTTGGGGAGGTCCGTGGAGGCAGCAGCTACCGGTCCGATCGCTTGTGGGTCTAATCCCACTTTTCGCCGTATTGACCCTGGAGCCGGAAATCATCGACAAGTTTCCTTCCTTCAAGCGACGTCTCAATTGGTTCGTAGAGAATCAACATGATGTTGCCGAGCGTAATATAGCTAGTTTAAAACAGCGAGGAAAGGAAGACAGACTGTTGCTAAGCTTGGTTAACAAAGATCGCTTGGTCCAGATTCTGAAAAGGATGCTTGACGAAACGGAGTTTTTGTCTGATCACGGCATTCGGTGATTATCCAAATTTCACAAAGACCATCCTTACTCAATGAATGTCAATGGTCAGAGATTCGAAGTTGGATATGTGCCTGGGTACGTAAATTTCGTCCAACCAATATCATTGCCCGGAGTCCGTGCAGGACGCATGGTGAGGGTGCATTAGCTAGATTGTTTACCAACAGACGCTGTCTCTTTTCCTCCCCAATGGTCTTAGTAGGGAAAATACTGACTTATGACCAATTTGCAGCGAATCTGACAGCGGTCTCTTTGGCGGAAATAGGTAAGGCCATGATGATATTTGGAGGTGTCATGTCAATATGCTAATAGCTTTAGCAATTGGAGGGGCCCGATCTGGCTGGCCGTCAATTTTTTGCTTGTGGAGTCAATCCTGCGATTCTATATGTTTCATGGCAAGTCACTCCAAATCGAGTGCCCAACCGGGTCAGGAATATACATGCATCTTGGTCATGTCGCAGAAGAGATTCTGCATAGGCTACAGCACCTGTTTACTCGTGGGGATGACGGCAGAAGAGCAATCAATGATGGAAACGACGTGCTGGATTTTGACCCTCATTGGAAAGACTATGTCAGTTTCTATGAGTTCTTTGACGCGGACACTGGCCGAGGGCTCGGAGCCAGTCACCAGCTAGGTTGGACTGGACTGATCGCAAAGATGATACATGATACTGGGTATGCTCTATCTTTCCACGCGATAGCATCACTAGACTTAGGCAATTCTCTATCTCCACCCAGCTAATCACAAAGTGAAGGCTTAATTGCCGCCTTCCTCAAACTCCAAGGACTCCCACTGCGGCAGCTGCCCATTATTCTGATTCGTATTTCAACGAGATATTCACAAAATCTTGAAAGCCTCGGATACGTCGCTCTTCAACTTCTCGCTCGATTGGAAATCGAAGCAGCTTCAATTCCTCCGTGAGCGGCGAGATCCCCGCGGGTCCAGCTACAGAGAGAGACAATGACAGCGATGAACATGACTCACGATTTACATTGAGAAGCGAAGCTAATCAACATATTGCCGATAACGTCAACGATCAGCTAGACCGAGTCCGCTCCAATGAGTCTTTCGTTGGACATGGGGACGAGTTTGAGGCACAATTGGACGACACGTAATCGTCTTGACGGATAAAGGGTCTCTTGTTGGTCATAGAATGGCATAGGCCGAGGATCCACTCTCACCCTTGCGTTTAGTGATTTGTTCGAGTGTCGGCTGGTGAAACGGGCATGTCAATGGTGAGCTGCCATTGGCCCACGGTGCTAGCATGTTAAGCTCGGTTATACTCGTTCTTCATATGTGACAGGGTGATTACAAGCCTCTTCAACGGACGCCATTGAAACGCTTGAATAACCATCGATGGCGTCATATCTTGTTAGATTTGCTGAGTCTATGTGCGGCGGACCTTGCTTATCAAGCTGATTCGTATTGCGCCTATCCAACCAAGTGTAGCCGACGCAATCAAACTTTTCGTACCGTCCCAGACTTGGGAACATCGCTGGTTTCCATTGACTAGCTGCCACCCCGACTAGACATTTAATCGAATGGAATCGCTACCAGGAATGAACCAGCTGTTGGATGTTATACGCCTGTCATGCGTGGCAGAAGCTATGAAGAATTTTGACTCTTGATTCGTCTAAGTGTAATAGTAGTCTACGACTAGACTCCAGGGTTAATAGTAATATAAAATCGAGGAGAGAATAATAGGCTCTATTCTCTAGTAAGACTAATTCTTAAGGAGAGACCGGAGAATTCCTTAAGGTCGCCTCTTTATCTTAGGCGACTTATAGCTAAGGCACTAAGGACTCCGCTTTCCTAATAAGATAACGTAGCTATAAAACCCTTACCTCTATATATATACTAGCCTATATTCGTTAACTAATTATAATAATTATCTCCTCTCTTTAAAAGACTCGTCCTCGAGTCTTCGTCGTATAGTAAGTATTTTACTAGCGCGATAAGATAGGTGAAATATAGAGTAATCTTAATAAAACCTTTAAACCCTAGTAGAGATATAAGGAAAAGGAGTTTCTACGTATTTATATTATTTACGCCGCTAAATTACGGTATTAATATACTTTACTAAATAATAAGAAGAGATATTAATATCCCCTAGAGGCTAAATTAATTTAATTAATTAAAAGAGGATAGCGACTACGACGGGCCCTAAGGCCTACGAGGCGAGGGAACGTATATAATACGAGATAAGCGAGATAATTACGTAAATATAACTACGGAGAGAGCTAGGTAATAGGGTAAGGGTAGAGAGGGTAGAGTAGGGAGAACTAACTATAGGTATAGGGAACGTAGCGCGCGACCTCCTAACGAAACTACCCCTATCGATACTACTAGAAACCCTAGAAGAACTTATAGAGACTAAAGGAATAAGAGAGAAAGCGAAGAATAGTAAGGGACGCGTAGATACGCGTATTAGAGGTATTAAAGAGGTAGCGAAGAAAGCGCTAAGAGTAGTATAAGAGACGCTAAGAGATAGCTTAATAGACGAGAGCTAGAATAGTCTAAAGATAAATCTTAGCTACGTCGAGGTACTACTCGATATCCTTAATAATCGAAGAATCGAAGTAGAGGCCTAAAGAGGACCGCCGTACCTATAGACGTAAGAAAGCCTAAGGAGCTAGGCCTAAAGAGGACCGCCGTACCTATAGACGTAAGAAAGCCTAAGGAGCTAGGCCTAGATAGCGGCGAGGGAGAGCCTATCCCCCCCGCTAGCCTACGGGGCCCTAGCTCCGTAGGTAGTAATAGGGCTATAGGCTCTACCTTAGCCGATAGATACGAAGAAGGCGAGGACCCTAACGCTACGCCTCGAGGATAAGGCGGAAAAAGTAAAAGCGAGAAGCTATATAAGCGAGTAGTTAGTAGAGGCCTTCCGGGGCCTAAGATATTTATAGACCTAATATATTATAGCCGCCAGATAGCTATCTAGGGGAGACGTAATACTATTTACTACTACGATTAAAGCTAGGGAAGCGTTAGAAAAGAGCGGGGAATAGGTAACGGAAACCTTCCTCTTAGCTAGGGTACTTTAATAGACCTTCCTAATAATAGTATACGGCTTCCGACTAAGCGCTATTAACGTTAATAATTAGAAGGCGGTAATAGAAAAGATTACTAGGGAAAACGCGGGGCTTTACGAAGACTTAGAAGTAATAAGGATATTATAGCCCTACTTCGCCCTAAGAGAGGTTAAGAGGGTAAAGAAGTAGAGGTCTTTACTACTAATTAAGGTAGCGAAGCCTAAGATAGCGGATCGGCTAATAGAATAAGGTATAGTAGAAGGATATAATATACTATAATACTAGTTATAGGAGAGGAGCGGTAGAGTACTATAATATTTTAATTATTATAGATACGGCTATATTATTAGGCGATATAATCGGTAGACTATCTATAAAGAGTATATAGGGCCCTATAGTACGCGAGACTATATTATAAAGAAGGGAGAGACTAAGAAATATAACGGCTATAGTAAGGTAGGATACTAAGTATAGAATAAGGCCTATAAGGTTAGAGAGAAGAAAGACTATAAACTATAGTAGAGGCTATAGAATAAGAGATAGCGGTACGGGTCGTATTAAAGAGGGCTATATCTAATTCGAATAGCTCCCGACTCTACTATTATTAGCGAAGGGAACTAGAGCCTAGTCTAGGCTAGGAAGAGGAAGGTAACCGGTAATTAAGGAGGACCGGCTCTAAGAGGCGTACTAGGGATAATAGGCCTAACCCTAGGGGGGAAGAGGCTAGGTAGGCCGCTAAGAATACTAGTAAAGGAGTAAGGGTAACGCCTAATAGTACTCGCGAAACCGGCCGCGACGGCCCTAATACTAGGGGTAGAATAGTTACCCTAAGAGATATAGGATATCTAGAACTAGCCTATATATTAGGAAACCGTATTATAAGAATAATATAGTATAATATACGCTACGAAAAGGCGATAGTAATAGCGTTACTACTTAAGAATAAAGAGGTTAAAGAAATAGATATCCTAGCTATTTAGGAGCCGTAGATCGATAGCCGGACGAAGTTATTATATAACCTAGAATCTAGTTAATTCTATCTAGCCTATAAAAGCGAGGCCGATATAAGGGTATACTTCTATATTAATAAGAAATAGGATATCGATAACTAGGAAGTCGAATATATAACTAGGGACTTAAGCTCCCTAAAGCTATAAATTAAGCTATAGAACCGGGAGGGGTAGGAGTAGGAGT
>JAABUP010003545.1_pt1 | contig 27425 bp, 25 predicted proteins | sample 5559201 | NCBI WGS metagenome assembly JAABUP01 (sample SAMN10711887, study PRJNA513373) | rock metagenome | isolation source: Antarctica rocks | place: Antarctica | reverse complement strand
AGGTCAAAAGAACTGTTGTGATAAGAGAGCATCAGTTACATCTCTTTCTGAGTGTTCAGTCATTGTTGAGTCATGTGTATACTGAATCAGTTCTGTACAAAGAGGTTCTGATGACAGCACTCAGTGTCTTTCACAAAAGAGTAGCTTTTCTTCATCACTCAAGAAGCATTCTGTTATGAATATCCTCACTTTTAAAACAGTAGATAATGATCTCTGTTTCTTGTGAATTGTTTGACAAAGCTCATTGTATGACTCATCTTTTGCTTCAGCATTCACTCACATCTGTTTGAGATCTGTGATCTCACTGAACAAGTTTTAATCTTATATGAGCACAGAGACTGATATGTCTGCTACTGTCATTGAGGCAGTCTGTATAGGCTTGCTTATCATCTCAGAATGTATTATCTGTGTTGTACAATGTTGTACTCTGTTATCTGAGAGATTCATTGACACATTCTGCTTCTGTTTCAATAAAGCATCTGCTCTCTCATTCTGCTTGCTCAGCAAGTATAATATGAAGAAGTTGTATTGTGACAGAATTAAAGACCACCTCATTTGTCGCTCTGTAAGCTTTCTGACTGTCATAAAGTATTTCAGATTTTTGTGATCTGTACAAATCTGAAAACTTGACACACTTCTTAATTCTGTGTCTCACTCTTTCAAGCATCATATGATGATCAGCATCTCTTTATCATAAATCTCATAATTGCACTCTGCAGGTACATTCTTCTTTAAATAGTAGGCACAGAGTCTTCACACATTGTTCATTAACTGTAACAGAGTTTCATTTATGCATCAATCTGAGAAATCTGTTTTCATCACTGTCATACATGTGTGATCAAATGAAACTAGAATTGACACTGAAATGAACATGGTCTTTAGCTTTGTAAAACCCTGATTGACTTTCTCTGTTCACTTAAAAGATGTGTTCTTTTGTATGAGAGTCATCATTGACATAATCAAATTAGAAAAGTTCTTGATGAACTTTCAATAAAAGTTTGCAAAGTCTATGAAACTCTATACACTCTTTACTGATTTAGAGGCTTGTCAGTTCATAATTGTCTTCATCTTTTGAGAATTCATTTGTACACTCTTTTTCACTTTCAGAATGAACTTTAAATACTTCATTGACTTGACTTCAAACTTACATTTGTCAATGTCAATTTGTAGGTTGACTTCTCAAAGCTGTAGTAGTATCTTTTGTACATAATTTCGGTGTTGATGCAGTGATTCATCAGTAAAAATAAGAATATTGTTCACATAGGCTGAACAGAACTCATTCAGAAAGTTTTGCAAGACTCAGTTAATATATCTTTGAAAGGTGCTTGAGACATTGACTAGCTCAAAAGAAGTCATTATTCATTCATATAACCTGTACCTTGTACAAAATGCTGTCTTTCATTTGTCTTCTGCAGCAATTCAAATCTTGTGAAATGCTGCTATGACATTCAACATGATGTATCATTGAGCTCATCTGATGTTTCACAGAGTCTCATATATCAATGAAAGAAGGTAATGATTCTTTTAAGTGATTTGATTCAAGCCACAGTAGTTCACACAGAACTGAAGTTCACCTTCTGACTTTTGTACAAATAAAACAGACACTGCAGCAGATGAGTTACTGACTTGTATGAACTGCTTATTCAAAAGTTCTGTTAATGTTTTGTGCAACACTAGTAGCTTCTCTCTCATCATGTTGTATAGAGAATCTCAGAGTACTTTTAGCTTTTTTTCATTTACTTCTTCTAGTTCAATTTGATGATCTGTGTCTTCTTCTCTTAAGAGTGACAACTTCTCAGTCATTGTATGATCAAACACATTTAAAAACTCATGATAATGATCAGAGAGTATAGTTCTCAGGTCAGTCTTCTTCTGTGAGGTTAAGACTTTTTCAATATTGATCATGCTGATCAAAAACACCTCAATCTTCTTCTGTTTCTCTTCTTTCTTCTGTATGAGGTTTGTAAAGAACATAGCTGACATCATAACATGATTGAACTCACTCTCAGCAGAAGCTTTTCTGTTCTGTATAATAGTTTCTGTAAATTCAATTGTAAGGAAGACTCTGCCTGCATTCAATATGATCTCATTCTGCTTCATTCATGATAGACCTAGTATAAGATTGTAGAATGTTAACTTAAAAACAATATAAAAGAATGTTCTTGACTTCTGATGTCTGTTAATATCAATTTATACAACAACTACTTCATTTACTGATGAATTTGAAGATTCATCAAACCTCATAATCATATAAGATTTTATCTTCATGCACTGTAGATTGTAAGTTTTAGCAAAGTGAGAAGTGATCATTTCATAGAACAGACATTCTGTGTTGTACAAGGTATATGCATATAACTTCTTATTAATTAATGTTGATATAGTGAAGAGGACACTGTTCATCTGATTCTCAAACTTCTTTCAGCTTTTATCACATTTCATACACTTTCAGCTGCAACTTCTGCTAAAAGCTACTCTTTTTCTGAGTTCTTCTCTTTTTCTGTTGTTTTCTTCACAGTCTCAGCAGTGATAACATTGATGATGCAAGATTGTACAGCAAACAGAAGTTTGCAGTTCTTAATGAAGTGGTTATTGTCTTTACAGTGCATGCATAGTTGTTTCATATGACATTTTGTCACTTTCTTCTCTGACACTCATTGTGCTTTGTGTCTCTCTTCAGTTTCTATAATTGCAACAATGATGTGCTCAATGAGTTTTCAGTTCATGTTGTTCATGTGAGACTGTTGTGTGATGATGATAGTTGTCATACAACACTCTTGAGTAACAGTCTTCTGAATTAAGTTTAAGTTGTGACTGACTCACTGTAGCAAGATAATGTACTCATCATATGACACAGAGATTGAGATAACAATTAAAGCTTGCATGAGTGTTATGTCAAGACTGTTATTAAGAAATGTTTTTTTGACAGCATCATCTCATTTCAAGTCTTTTGCTTTCAACAGCATTCATTCAAAGGTGATCAGGTGTTTAGCAAATGGTTTTTTCATCTGTTTTAAAGTTTTTAAGATATGAGTTGCTTTTTTCTTCAATTCTGAGTCATTGTATGCATGCTGAAGCTGATTAATCAGCTTCTCAATGATTGTATGGTTTAAAACTTCATTTGACTTGATACAAGCCACAATTCAAGGTGTGATCTGACTTAGAGTCAACTCTTCAAGCTGACTGTGTAAGTATCAGAACTGCACACTGACATTGTCATCTGACATGTTCACATTCAATTTAGCAACAATTTGTTGTAGTCAAGGTCTGAATTTCACTCTCTTTTCTCTGAATTTGAGTGAATCAAAAAGACATCATTTTGAGTGCTGATTCACACTTATTGCTGCAATGAGCTGCTTTAAAGTGAGACTGTTTGTACAATTGACTGATTCTTGAGAAGAAGATGATGTGGTAACAGCTGATGTTGAAATAACTGTATCTACTGATGTAGCTGACATGAGATTATCTCAATTCATCACAAAGATATAAAGAAGATCTGTACAAGCCTTCATGTTCTGCATGTTCTCTTTTGTATAACTCTTCATGCTGTGTAGTTCTGTCATAAATATTTGCACTTAAGAAGAAATCTTCTCAGCAACAGTCTTTACTTCATCTGTCATAGAGGTTTTTGTGCTCATTCTGCACTGATTTCAACAATTGTACAGCAAGGCCTTTAAAGTAGATTAGATTTAAATGAGAATAGTATTTTAATGTCACAGGTTTGCAATGAGACTGACACTCAATTGATAATTTCTAAATACAAGAAGAATACTATGAAGAGAAAAAGAAAAGCTTCATATAGAAGTGAAAAGATAATGTGCTTTAGTCTTAGGGTCTTAGTAAGCAACTAGATCATAAAACCTTAGTATGAGTTCAACTCATAACATGTATACTCTGAGAGAGACACATTTAAAGTCAAAACTGTATAGACTTAATTCACAAGTTTCTTCTACAAGTTTGATATAATGAAATTCATCAGCACATCACAATCACATTCATTATGCTTAAATCACTTACTGCACTCAAATCTTGAGCTTAACACAAGTAAAGAGCTGAAACCCACAACAGAACATAAAAAGATGAGTTATTCTCAAAGAAAATAAAAGGCAATTCAACACAAGAAAATTTAAAAAGAAAAGAAGCTTCACCTTCAGAATTGAGTGAAGCAGTGCAAACACCTTGACAAACTATTTGCTTTGAACTCAAAAATCTCAAAAGCATTAAACATTAAAGAATGTCTGCTAAAGGTACAGACAACATTGATAAAAAAGCTTGCTGTTAAAGAAAATCATATAAAGAGGCTAATGAAGACATCAGACTCATCTGAGATAAGCTTTAATGAAATGATAAGAAATGTAGAAGATGCAATACAGACACTGCAATACTGAGAACAAAGCACTTTTACAAAGAGAGAAGAAAAGTGAGAAGAAAAGTTAAAGTAAATACTTGTTTCACTTTGTTAATTCAAGTGAAGACAGAAATAAAGCAATTAAGCTGCACTATTACTGTGTGTCAAATTGTGCATACAATGCTCTTATCTTCTCAGACTTCATAGTTTCTTCTTAGAGTCTTTGTAATTTTTAAATTGCTGTATCAATTTCTGAACACTGTGCTGCAAGATTGCAACCATCACATGCAATCACTCTGAGTGAGCCTCTTTGAGAATAGTAGTTGATGTCATCAACTTCAGTCACTTGTTATTATTCTGCATGATAAAGCAAAAGACAGACAACAGTCACAAAACAGTGATTATGAAGAGCTTGTCACAAGAATTAGTGTGATGCTTGCAAAATTTATCATTTTTGATGAGTGAAAGCACTGCAAATGTGCACTTCTTAACACTTCTTCATTTGTTGAAGACAAAGTGTGAAGTCTGCATCAAGAAGATGACTTTCTTTCTGTCTTGTTGCTCAAACACATACATGAGTGACTGAGGTTGAGCAGCACTCAAAAACAGTACATAAGAAACAAGAGATGTCTGCATGCTTTTCATCAGTGAGACTGACAAGATTGACACAGTTAATAACAACATTGATCTCTGCAGAGAGGAAATTGATTCAATGATATCATTAAAATTCAGCCTGTCATTGTGACCTTGCTTTAAAACAACATCTTTGTCTGTGTTGAGCACATTCAATGTCAGTGAAAGATGATGATTTGCTAATGACATTTTGAAATCAGACATGTGAGCATTTTCCTTCTCACACTTACAATGACTGTCTTGAAAGGCCTCAAATAACAGCTGTTAGTTCAAGTCATCTTCTTCTGAATTGAAGAAAGTGTAAAAGAAGTTCTGTTTGATGACAAAGAAAGTCAGATAACACTTGAGAAGAATGCTATAGAAAGTCAAGTAAATGTGCTCAAGAAAGAGGCTTTTCTTGTCTGCTTAAAAAGAATGCTCTCACAGTCTGCTGCATCAATCAAAGATGTCTGATTCACAGCCTTCATAATCTGATGTCAATACTGAAGTCACCAGCTTCTTTTTGACATATGGCATGTCACTGAAGAGTTGACAATTGAGAAGCACTATTTGACACATTCAGTTTAAATTGATCACATAGTACTTGAAAGACAGGATGTTTTGCATGCAGTTCTTGATTGCTTTGGCGTTTGTTGCTGTGTGATCACAGTACAAACAACGGATTTGTCAGTAGTCATTCTCTGACATCAGTGACCAGAGCTTGTACCATCATTGCGGCTGCCGCTCTTTGTGCAAAGCACTCTGCTTCATCTTGTCTCTTTGCAGCAATTGGCTGTTCATGACAGAAAAGTGGTGAAGAGCAAAGAGTCAGAGCTGACGATACAACAATCATGCAGAATGACTGCAAGGCAAAGTTTGATCCTCAAAGATGTATTCACTCATTTGCACCTTCACCTTCATCTGTTCACTGTGAAGGGCGCTGAAATGTTGAGACATGAAGCCTTTACACTTACTTGATAGCAGTTCCTTCAAAATCCTTGCGGAAGGCTCAAGATATTTTGTGTCTTCAAGAAAGGTATGAATGGATAGGCTCACATGCTCTATTGAGGGAGACTCGTGCTAAGCCTGCTTCGTCGAGAAAGACATGCTTCGATCCTTAAGCTCCGCAGCTTCTACTCGAATCTCGTTGCCGACTGCTGGCTATATTCCACAAATTCCTCTTCGCACGCTTGCCTTTCAAGTCATTCGCTCTGACCAGCCGCGGCTTTACGCGGCGACAAGCTGCCGCGTCGCAGAGTCGCGCAACGCCTAAATGTCTTCCCTTAGATGTTCCCGTTGATGAAGAGATGATACCTGGGTACGACCCGAAGTACTTCTATCATCCCAATCCGGGGGATATATTGGACCGCAGGTATGAGTTGAAGGCAAAGATTGGATGGGGAACTTCATCGACTGTTTGGCTTGCGCAGGATATTAGCCGGTGACTGAGCTCTCCAATTAAATACCCCATATATTGTACTAATGCAACTTCAGCCGGAGATGGCAGTCGAATCACTATGCGGCCATCAAGATCAACGACTGCAGACATGCGAGCAAAGAAGCTGCTAGACACGAGTTGGATATATCCACTCGCATTGGCGGCGCCAACCCAGATCACAGAGGATGTGGTATCCTCAGGACCGTTATTAACAGTTTCGAAGTTGTTTCGCCGAACGGATCGCACCTTTGCTTGGTTTTCGAATCCATGAGGGAACCGCTATGGTTGTTCAGACGGCGATTCGGCGCAGACAAAGTGACTCACCCTTTTCTACCGGTCTTTAAGGCTTATCTCCAGATTTTGCTGGAGGGCCTCGACTATCTGCATTCGGAATGCCATATCATCCACACGGGTTAGCATGGACTCATTTCTTCGTTCATTGAGACGCGCTGAATCTTTGTGTAGATTTGAAGTTGGACAATATTCTAGTTGTATTCGAGGATCAATCAGTCATTGAAAGCTTTGTCCAAGGCCAGGTTGAGAATCCAATGGCTTGGAAGCTCATAGATGGTCGGGCAGTATATCTCTGCCATAACAATTTTGGAGATTTTGACGGCAAGCCTGCACTGAAGAAGATGTTTCCGAAAATTACAGATTTCGGTCTGGCAGAACGAGGAGATCAGCCGGGACCGCGCATTCACCCTATTCAACCGGATCATTGCCATGCCCCGGAGGTCCTCCTTGGCACGGGATGGTCGTATAGCGCTGATATCTGGAATTTTGGTATAATGGTATGTATCATGACTGCGCTTGTTCTCAACAGCCCTCGCATAAGAGCGCTAATTTTTATGTTCTTAGGTTTGGGATCTCCTTGCAGGTCGAGAGCTGTTTCAGACGACCGACCGCGAGAACCACTCGTATAGCGCTCAGCATCACCTGGCAGAAATGATCGCCTTACTCGGACCCGTGCCGGAAACGCTGGTCGAACGCGAAAGAAACATGCGGCATTGGAGATGGAGCCCCGAGGCTCGTAATCACGAAGGTAAATTATGCAACAATGCTGCCGATTTCTTTGGCGGGCCATTCTTCTCTGACGACGGTAAGCTCAAGTAGAATTCACACCCAAGTTCAAACCACAGCTAATCATTGGACTCCAGGCGAATTCGTGCGCAAAGACTTGATACCCTTCGAGCGGAATCTCTCGGATGCGGTTCCAGAATGCATAATAGATGAAGACAAGGAGCTTTTTTTGAATTTTATGAGAAGGATGCTGTGCTGGCTCCCGGAAGATAGAGCGACAGCGAAGGAGCTGAAGGAGGATCCGTGGCTTGATTTCACAAGAAACAGGCCGAAGGGATCTGTGTTGAAAAGACCGGTAGAGCAAGAAGGGAGGTAGTTAGGTAGTCACATTGGAACAAAGGGATCCCTCTATTTCGCGAGACATATATGATCATCAATTAACTTATCAATATACAATCTGCAGTTGATCTAATATAAGCTTCTATTTGTGCATAAACTTAACAAGCAGCTACTGCCGGGCCAAGCAAGTCTGCACATCAAAGACCGCCTGCTTCTCCAACACCAGCGTCCTTAAGACGGGCTCCTCATCATATATATCATCCGCATCGCCCTGCGCCTTCCTGCAGTCTCTCCCGCAAGCACGCGGGTTCCCTCTGTGCACGTAGATCCCCCGAGGGCAGATGTACACCTTCTTAGTACTCCACGCGGGAAAATACTCCACTTCCATGTCTGTGCCTAGCGTTGCATGGAGTGCTTCAGCCCCTTCTATCTCTGTTGCCGAGTACTTGGTCTTCAACGTGAGAAGATACTGCTTCTTCTCCAGCCAGTCTTTAAGTCGCGTGATTTGGAAATATTTCGCCTCTTCAAGAAGGGCAAGATACAGCGCGTAGTCGTGCCCTTTCATCTTATCGTAGAAGATGGGAAGCACCCCACGGCGGAGGTAGCGTAGGATATGCTCGAAGAGATTGGCGTCCGCATCAATGAAATAAGAGCCGTCCTCCTGCGCATTATCCCAACGCCCGGACAGCAACGAAGCGAAGAAGCGGCTTTCGGCTACCAGTGTCTCGCGAGTGGTAACGAAGTGGCGCTCGCCCACCTGGAGGGTTATCTGGCTGTCCGCGGCAGGAGCGGGCGAGTCTTGTGACGATGTCTCGTCGGACATGTTTAACTATGGCGAGACTTTGTTGGCTTTCTTCTGTTGATCGAACTGCTTCAGGTAGCTCGTTTCGAAGAATGTCTGGTAAAGATTTGGTCAGGCAGAGAAGCAAGGAATGCGAAGGATGAAGAAGGAAGAGTTGAAACCGGCGAGAGGGAAATCTTTGCCAAGCGGAAGGTCTCACCTCCGTTCCAGAACGTCGCCGACGTACTTGAAGATCTGACACATAGCATGTGCTACCTTTTCGGTCGCGCCACCAAAGCTGTGAGCATTTGTCCGCCCGCTTACTATGCAGACATTGTGTGCGAAAGGGCTAGATGCTATCTTAGTGGGCTCTTTGATGCACTTACACCATCGGGAACCCCAGCGCAAAGTCAAGTGGGCGAAGGAGGACATCCAGAGGCACGGACGGAAGATGTGTTGATTCATCCTAACTTGCGCAACACTATGTTTTACATCTGATTTAACAATAAAAAAAACAGTAGATGGAATTGCATAGATAATATACGCTTCCTGTCATGTGTACACCAAGGAAGTGATTTTTGGATATTCACTTCTGATCCAGAAGCTTTATGGTTCGTCACGGGAATGTGACTGCTGATAATCGGTCTTGTTAGAACCAAGCTTACCTCCTGTACGCTGTTACCTATGGCTTCCGAATGGATCTGACCTCGTGTCCGGCTCCTCAAATGTGTACCTGATGTGCATTTTATGGCTTCCTTTTTCCAGAATGAAATCCTTGGAAGAAAATGCTCCTCCACCTTCGACGATCCTTTCTTGACAGTTTTTCAACACATCTATACCGAGGCTCTCAACCCTTCCATCCCCGAGGGCATTCTGATCATCACAAGCCAGCCATTTGACTTGTATCCAGCACGCACGGCGTCTACCTGAGAGACAATCCACAGCCTCTATAACCTCGCAATCCCACGATGCGTGTACAATCACAAAATCTGTTTGCACTGTAAAGGTATCACGCGAGCTGGTAAACTTATGATACGTTGAATCGCCACGAGAAAGGCGCTGCCGGGCTACAGTTGGTCTGGCAGGACTCACACATTCTGAGACTTCTTCGGTACGTTGCTGTACGTCTTGCAGGCCTCGCATAGCAGACGGTACGGGAGGAGGTAAGGACGGCGCATTACCGTCGCTGTTGGTATCTGAGGATTCCCCGTCAACAACGGTGGAGATCTTCGATGGGGATTGGCAGTGATCGTCAAGGACGCCCTCACGAGCATATTCTATTGCATCCGTAGAAGAATGTCGTGTGGAGGCTTTAGAGAGCGTAGATGTCGACGACCAGGGTTCACGCAAAAGCAGAACGCTCTCATTAGGGTGTCGACACGCAAGCCGTTTGTGACTCAAGGTGTGTAGAATTTTTCCTTCCAACGTGGAGTTGAATCTCCCAATCACAGAGATTAAATGCTCGCTGGAACAAGATTCAACCATTGGCCACTCGGGTAATATCCATCTGTCGTAGAGCCTCCCGTGTGCCCGAGGGATCTTAAACTTTCCATGGATTTTGATAAACAGGTCGCACAGATAGCAAGCGCTCTTACTCGAACTAATGACCCGTGGATGAGGTATTTGCGGGCTCTGCTCGTAGAAGAGCACCAGCTGGACTTCGGCATGTATCTTCCAAGGCGTAGCGCAATTGGACATGCGTGATTGAAATTTTCTTCGTGCTGTAGACACCAATCCCTCGGGATAACCCCTACGGAGTTGCCGATGCGTTGAGCCAGTGATTCTGTGCAGCACTTGATCAAACCCGGCAAGGTCATGGCTAAGAGCGGCAGTATTCAATTGAGGCTGTTTCAAAGCTCGGATTGAGATGCGTCCGAAGAGGGTGTATTTCGAGCTTCGGGCGGCATCGATAAGATCGCACGCGATGCAATAGTAGCGTCTGAGCTTGCCCAGTGCCTGCGGGAGGTAAACCATGAGGGAGGGATCGATTGAGGATGAGGTCTGAAGTGCTGCCTGGAGACTGCTCACGTCGAAGCCGTAGATCTGAAGAAGAACATCTATAAGCATATCCTGTGAGAGACTTGACGCTGCATCGCTGTCTCGAGCAGTCTCAAATTGTTTGAATGTCTCCGCCAATCGCTCCGATTGAGATTGGGCTCTGATCATCTTGGCCCGTGCTTCGTTGCCACATATATTGATCGAAGGGTCGTTGATCGTTCGGTTTAATAGGGTCAGAAGTTCAGGTTTCCCCACCGTTTTCCTTGTCCTTGCCGCGTGTTTGGATCTCAAGCGGGATAGAATCCGAGGTTCATCGAGCATGACAATCTGTTGAAATAGCTCTTCCCTGATATGCCACCTCGATTGCGCTGGTAATTCAGGTCAGCAGCCCCTTGCCTTAAGCAACTATGGTCTTACCTCTTAATGCCGCCTTTTCCAGCGTTTTGGCAAGACCTTCAAAACTTTGTGTCATACTGGAGAGATCCCCAGTGTTTGAGGCTAGACAAACAGTCATTCCATTCTGGTCGGGGTCTTCTTCAATGCCAACTGCCATGACCCGAAGCATGTCGTCTGTCGAGGCCGAAATGAACGCAAAGCTCTCGGCCAGCTGCCTTTCTCGCTCCAGAGTAAGCTGTCGCGCCTTGTCATGGCAGCCGCTTAAATTGTTGCTCAAAATGTTATCTTTTGGCCGCTCTGGGGTCTCGGTCAGTGTCCATAGAAGTGTGATGTTTTCCACCAAGCGCTTCTGAGTTGTATGAACAATGGAGAGATTCGACATATCGTATTCAGGCTCGTCAAATATTGAATGTTGAGTCGGCTTCAGCGCCATCGATGCCGGCGGAGGCAATGTGGTTCTAATCATATGCACGTGGAAAGCCTGGACGATTACGTCATGCGTCCAATCCCAGTTACACTCTCTTATTAACCATCTGTAGGTTGAATTGGGACGTTATTGCGCTTTCGGCCGGTTGTAATAGCTCGGTGGACTTGTCTCGAGCAAAGACATCAACAACATAACAAATTCCACACTGCAGTACTGCAGAGAAGAACGCTAAGCCCCGCTACAGCCCCACTATCGCCTCGCTGATGCACAGTGCCCTCTGAGAACGGATTAGCGCAAAAGAGAGTGCGGGCTCTGCCTGGCTTTGAGCGTAGCTTTCAGCGGAACAAAAACAGAAGGACAAGAAATGTAATCGACGGAGGACGGTGGACAGAGTTTTATTGGAGTATCAATTCGTGTCAGTACCACTGGTGTTATTTCGAAAGACTACAGGCTGTGCGGGGTTGATGTTTCGGTTCATCCCTATAACTATAGCCTAGCAACGTTTAGCGTCACCTGGGCCGAGGTATGCTCCGCGATCAAGTAACGACGATTGTCTGTTTTCCCCTAGCACGACATCGATTCTACATATCGTTATGTGGGTTCATGCGCCTCGCCTATACGAGCTTGATGGTCTCGACGACGCGACAGCTACCTTGATTGTCGAATTGCACAACAAAGATATCAAAAAGCGGCTTCTTCAGGTCGCACGCGGTGCATTGACGATGAACCGCGATTAAGGGTGTCTATCTTGATGCTGCCCAAGCTGATGACTCTGCGGTCCCTGGCCTGTTAGCATTCGTCGTATTCTCCGAAGTGTCACTTTCGTCGTTCTTGCCAGAGACATAAAGCGCCGCCAATCTTGCCAGAATCCGTCGTCCAATGTATAGCCTGCTGTCTTTTGTTCCGGAGCAGCAGATGGAGCATTGATCCCCGCCAAACGATGAGCTAGAGCTCGATCCTTGATTGCGATGTCCTTCTCGGCCAGAGACTTTCTCAGCAACGCGGCGTCACTGATAACGGCTTGCGTAAGGCTTCGGGCCATGCACAGGTCAGCGAGAACTGTATTCCTTTCTTGAAGCTCTTGTTGATAGGCCGCTATGGCGAGATCAGCATCTAATGGTTCGCCATGTCGGCCTTTGCTTTTGCTAGCATGTAGCAGCTCTTCAATATCTCTATTGTGCAATTGCAAAATAAAGTTAGCTGTCGCGTCGCAAGCTTGGGTAGACGAGGCGCGTCAACCCCCATAACGATGTTTGATATGCAAGTGGGAAACCTTGAAAGCACCTATATAACGTAAACGGGTCGGAGGAATCAGGCTCTCTATTTCACCACTTGCGGGGGTGATATTAAGGGACCTCACAGGTCTGCTGAGGGGTAGAGCACCGGTCAGCCTGGTATGGCTACATGCGGCGTCGGGTATCAGATCTTCGCCGAGCCTCAGCGTAGGGCTTCTCCGAGATATGGTAGCCACCTTCCCTGGGCTTTCACCTTACCCTATTGAAAATCATCTCAAATGGCGAAGAAGTGCGCCCTCCCTTTCAAGTCAAGGTGGCCCCGTGATCCTTGGTTCTCTACCTATACCGGACGCCAACAACCACAGGACCGGAGACGGAGAACAAGCGGCCACAAGAGTGCTGGATCCTGCACACCCCAACCCCGTGGTCGAGAGCTGAGGCAGACAAAAGTCAGGCGGGCCATGAATGGTCAGAAGAGAACCTTGAGTTCGCGATCAAGGCTTTCGGACGGGCGAACTCCATGAGATTCCTTCGGCTCATCAAGGAGACAGATATGGAAATAATACCAGTCGCAGAGTATGAGGATATGGACGACATCGAGGCGGACTGTGAGGAGTCGGAAAAAAGAAGAGGAAGGGTTCTTGACGTTTACGGATAGCTAATTTAGCTTAGCAAGGGCTGAGCGAGACATTTTAAAGAGCATAAACGGCAGAGCCTCGTTGAATGTGTTATTTTACTCTGTATATTGAATTTTAACCGCATCTGTACCAATGAACGCCGCTATGCTAATATGCATATGTACAAATAGATAAAATCATGCTGCTGTGTTGAAAGCGGGTGGTGCAATGGTCCTGGATATGGAGACTGTCCATTGGAGAATGGTCATTAACGGTATAGAAGTAGACTTCCGTTGAGCATCTGACTGCTGGCTTGATATGAGTGTGAGCGCTGCATTGCGACTGTCATTTCAATCCCAATTTTGTTCGTATCCACCAGAGTCCGCAGCTGGGTTTCTTGGGAGAGGTCTCCTGGACCCGTTCTCTCAGGAGGCCCAGTAGAGCTTGGACCCCTTTTGATCCACTGCCGGTTCACCATCACCCTTATAGTCTCCTGGGATGACTTTCCGAGGAGGGCCAGGATGACCTAGGTGGAGCGGGTGGGGGATCAGAAAGGGAGCCTGGGGTGACCAAAAATGGGGCAGGATATTCCGAGATGACCGATGCAGCAAAAGTAAAGACCCAGCAGTTCATCAGAAGAAAAGCCTATCTAGTACAAACGGTAGATCAACTGGCGATCGTATCAAGCGGACCTTGCACTGATTATCCGCAAGAAATGAAAGTATAATACTTATCGACTGATCACGAATCCTGACCCCATATAATCTAGATTGCATGTATGAACCTGAGCTAACTCGAGATTTTCTGCCTCCCCACATGAAACAACCAAAGATAACTGGCCAAGAGACTGAAAATACAGCGATGCAACTTTGTCGACGGACGCAATAGAGACTACAGCTCCAGGAAATACCGGCGAAAATGGTAGATAAATATGCAATGTGGTAGAATATCGCCACAACGAGCGCTGTAAAAGAGAACCTTTTACTCGTTGTGGAGGCGAGGGTCAAGTTTGTCGAATATGTCAGTGCATACAGACGACGCCGGCGTCTCTGTGATATCTGTAATCTCGTCTGTGGCGGATGTATCGGATGAAGATGAACGTTGCGAGCTGATCGAAGGAGGGATCGGTGTTTCAGGGCCGTGTTGGCCACACAGCTTCGCCGTCTCATCCACGATCGCATATGTGAATTGAGGCCACGTGTCGAGCTTCATGTCTGGGTCGTGATCCTTGGTCTGTCTGGACCTCTTTCTTCGAGCCGGCATGATTTCAACTTCGCTGCCGGATCTATGCCTTTTGACCCCTTTAGAGAATTTGATGCAATGGACGTCCTGAAGGTGGAATTTCATCTTCAGAACAGATTGAAAAGCGTTGACACATTTCGATCTTGAATGGGGGCATTTGGTTGCTTTGCAATTGTCCAGCCTCTCAATGTGTCTGTCGATATGTGCTTTTCATTTTTCTCGATCAAGGAATTGCTGCATCTGTGTGGGAGCTGGGAGTGCATTATCCCTCAGACAGAAAGGGCAATACTCAGGGCAGGTGAGAGTTCCGCCGTAAACAAAAGGATTGCACTGAATGAAAAGCGTTTCCGGCCTCTGCAGGTGATTCTAACAGTGAAGGTTTCACTCATCCTTGCTGAGAATTCATTCACTGCAGTTGAAGCACAGCTCAACAAAGCCGCAGGTGATCATGAGTTTCTTTTTGTAGCAGCTGTAGATGTGTCTTCATCTCTTCACCACTGGTTTGCTATAGAAACAGAAATTGGGTCAGTCACTTTCTTGATTGATGAATGATGAAAATGATAGTGTAAGGTTCCACACCTATTCATCTCAGATAGGTATCAGAACAGGTTTATGACAGTGTGAAGTATGACAATGCACAGGCTATTCAATGGTAGAGCAAAACCATATATCTTAATTGATGTCAAGACTAACTCTGAAGAGTCTTCATGTGCAAAGAAGCTCTTCTTATATGAGTTCTTGCTTAGCATGCTTAGTCACATGAACTATGTTCATATTCACTCTGACAATTGCCTTTTCTCTTGAGTGCAGGTTCTTTGATGTCTTTATAGAGCTGAGGTATCACAAGGCCATCATTGTGTTGTGCTCACAAGAGTGAATTTCTGTTGTTTGTTGTGGTTAAGCTCATTCAGGCTTAATGCACTTGTTGCACTGACAATGTTATTCACTGTTGCAGAGCACAAGAATATATTTTCTTTTTGCCTTTCACTTTCTTTCAACTTCTCTTTTGCACAACATCAACATCAGCTCAATCATCTCACTGTCACTATCTTGTTGTGTTGTTCTTGCTTCAAAACTTATATTACAATGCCTATCAAAGCCAGACCTCTATTATGGCTTCTGTGAGTTTCATACGCATTTTTTGTGTGCAGTACTGACACTGGCTTCAGGGTCATGCTCACAATGATGCTTGTGATTGTGAGAAACACATTGCTTCATCTAGTGTGTCTGTTACTTCAGTGAAACGTGCTTGTGTTGTCATCACTACATCATCATCTTTGTTGTCTGAAGTAGTTGACTTTTCACATACTTCTGCTGACTCTATCTTCTTCTCTGTCACTGCAACATCACTGACCTTTTGTTCTCATGATTCTCTGATTGCACTCATCTGTCTCTGCTGTCTTTAATGCAGTAAAGTCATTGTTGTTCTGCCTGATCACAAATGCAGAGTGATGAAGAATGTTCAATGCAATCAGTGTTTCAAGAACTGTAAGGCCTGCAACAGCATATGTAAGATGCCGGCAAAACACCGTGTTTAACTAATGATTCTACTAAGTTCTGACTGAGTTCAATGCTCAAGTCAACAGATTATTCACTGCTGTCATCATCATATCTGAGAAGAAGAATGCAAGCAAAGAGCTGGTTTAGCAGCAGACAAGCTATATCAAAGTGGTTGAGGCTCACTTGCATGTTGCAGACCGTTATGGTCTCAGAAAGAAACCAACATCAATGATAGAGATAGGGCTTCTGCAGCTTAAGAAGTCACATCATCAAACCTGTCTCTTTGAAGACATGCTCAATTTATATTGTGCTGTGGTACGCTGTCATTTTCCGCTTGCTATACATGCTCTTACTGACATTTTTCAGAACAATCTTTCTGCTTTAAAGCATGTTGTCATCACATCTGCTGAGTCTGTGAAGAGAAAAGATGACAACAAATCAGCCTTATTGTAGAAGATGCTTTGTTTGCACTTCACTGACACTTTTCTTTGATTTAGTTAACGGTCACTCTTCTGAGTCTTTAGTGTACTTTTAGATGCAATTGCTCTATATGAGCTGAATACAGCTTCTTGCCTTCACCTTTGTGATGCTTTATCTTTGATGTCTTTTCTTTACTCTGACATTGTACGCTTCACATAACTCTGATGCATCATCAAGGTCTTGTTCAAAGATTCACTGATCATACTCTGAAGAATAGTCTATTCATTTAACCTTATATCACAGCTTGTCTTTTCTGTGTTGCTTCTTTAAAATTTCCTCAATCTTATATTCTTCTTTTTCATTGATCAGTTTTGAAGGGGATAACATCTGCATTATCTCATCATCTAGATGTTGATTGTAGGGTTCAAGGTATGAGACATGAAAAACATTATGAATTTGATAGTGAGTAGATAGATATAGACAATACACTTGCTTCTCAATAATATCTTGTATGTGAAATGATTCAGCAAACTTATGTGAGAGTTTCTTATTCAGGTGTTTCTGACTCAGATTTTTCATTAACAACAGAACTAGATTGTCCTTGTTGTATGTCTTAAGCTTGTGTCTCTGATTGTAAGCTTTGACTTGTGATGCTACAGTGCTTTTTCATTGCTTTAATAGCTTTTCATGAGCTTCATGTAGTTGCTTGACTCTGTTTTTAGCTGCAGACATCTCTTCTTCTCAGATGTTGTTCTCAATGTTGTAATGAATGAAAGCATTATACCCTGTCATCACATAGAAGAAGCTACACTTTAGTGTAAACTGCTTTGTGTTTATATATACAAATTTTGCAAGAGGAAGAAGCTTGACCCAATTGCTTTGCTCTTCATTGCAATAGCATTGAAGGTAGTGTTTCAAGGTTTGATTTTGATGTTTAGTTTGTTCATTCATCTGTGAATGAAATGCGGTGCTAAGCCGGCACTTTATCTTTGCCTGATAGCATACTTCAGATCAGTAATTGCTTGTGAAGATTGAACCTTTATCAGACACTATCTCTTTAAGAGTTTCATAGTGACATACTATCTTCTCAAAGAATATATCAGTTAATTGCATAGCAGTGAGTGTCTTACTGATAGAAATGTATTGAGTCATCTTGATATAGCAATCTACTATCATCAGAATCACATCATAAACACTATCACTGTGCTTGCTTGAAGGCAAGCCAGTAATTATGTTCATGATTACCTTCTCTCAAAAACTATTTGGATGAGGTAGCGTCTGCATTTCGCCATATAAATAATGTCTAAATGCTTTCACCCTTTGACATATGTTGCATGAGGAGACATACTTCTTGACATCTTTGGTTAATTTCAGTCAGTAATATTTGTGTGACACTAATTCTAGTGTTCGCTCAATACTGAAGTGTTTCATCAACTCATTGTCATGATGATGCTTCAGTAGTTCTGTTTGAACTGATGCTTCAGAGGGTATATATAACCTTCTCTCATATCAAAGCAATTCAGTCATATCAAACGCTCATTTCAGGCCTTCAGTGTTTCAACTTTGCTTATCCTTCACTATTGTCACTTTTTGCGCTTGAACAAAGAGATTATTCATTTGCAAAGAATGTACTAACAATAGAAAGAATTTGCTACTGTCATCATATACTGTTTCATGACTAGTCAATTCTGAGGCTAGTGCACATGAAACAAGTTGTCTGCAGTTAACAGTTTCAGCAGCAGGGTTAAGTGACCTTGCTATGCTGCATTCATGACAAACTGACAGTTGACTGTCTTCTAGTCCTCTCAGTATATGTTAACTGAGTTGAGGTTCTCTAAATCTCATGTCAATTCACTCTTCACAAGCTTGACAAACTGTCTCAAGACAACTGATAATTGTTAAAGACTTAGACATAGTTGCAGACATAGCTGCTAACTTTCTTTGTAACATTGACAAGAGCTTATCAATGTTTTCACTGATGGCCTCAACATAGTCTGAGCGCCTTGACAACACATTTGTGAGGTTTGTCTTGCTCAACCTGTGCTTAATCACAAAATCAAAGGCAGCAAGCCTTACAGCTCATTGTGTCTGTTGTTCATTTAATGTTTTAATGTTCATGAACCCACATAGATTATTGTGATCTGTCAGAACTTTCACTGAGTGAGTACTTTTCTCAAGGTAGTGACGTCACTGCTTAAATGCCTCAACAATGATTAAAAGCTTAAGATCATGTGTCTCATAACTTTCTTCTGCTGAGAACAGCTTTCACAACCAGTAAGCAACAGGATGTCACTGCTCTGACGTCTGCAACTGACAGTAAATTCCTGTCACTGTGTGTCTGAAAGCATCAGTCTTCATTCAGTTCTTGAGCTTTGAATCAAAGTGAACAAGAATGAGTGCTGTCATAAAGACTTTCTTGAGATAGACAAATGTCTTCACAGCACCTTTCAGTCACTCAAAGGGCTCTGTCTTCTTCTCATTCTTACTGCCTTTCAATAGACCTGTAAGTGGGCTTGCAATTTGCAAATAGGCTTTAATAAAGTGTTTATAGAAGTTGACAAACTCTAAAAAGACTTGTACTTTCTGAAAGGTCTTGAGAGTTGACCAGGTTTTAATAGTGTCAACCTGTTGTGAATTCATTGTCACTTTGATGATTGACACTATAAATCCCAGAAACTCTACAGTGTCAGTAAAGAAAACACATTTTTTCAAGTTGACAAACAGCTTGTAGCGTCACAACCACTCAAGTATTTCACATACATGACATTTGTGTTCTTCTTTCAATTGTGAGTATATGAGGATGTCATTCAAATACACAACACAAATAAAGTTCATATGCTCTGCAAATGCTCAATTGATATAGGCTTGAAAGGTTGCAGGCGCATTAGCTAGCTCAAATGACATAATCAGATATTCAAAGTGACCATAGTGCGTGCAAAACGCCGTCTTTCACTCATTGTCAGCGCATATGCAAATTCAATGATAAACATCTTTAAGATTCAACTTGATGAAGATCTTAGCATCACTTAGTTGATTTAAGGTTTTGCTAATCAACAGCAATGAGTGGTGATTCTTCACAGTGATATTGTTTAATTTACAATAGTTGACACACAATTGCAAGCTACTGTCTTTCTTTGAGGTAAATAACACTGACGCCTCTGCTGAACTAACAGAATGCTGAATTCAACTCTTCACTAAAACATCATTCAGATAGCTTTGTAGAACTTGAAGTTCCTTGTCTGACAAATTGTATAGAGGGCTGTGTGAAGGATTCTTCTCATTATTGTCAATGACATAATCATGCTTCTCATGTGCAAAAAGACATTCTGCTTCAGACTTTGAGAAAACATCAGCATAGTCAGCATATGCCTGAGGTATAAATGATGCTGTAGTGATGCCTTGCAGGTGTACCGTCAGTGATTTGAGTACAGATCAGAGAAAAGCGCAGATTACTGGCCCCTCAGCTGTCTCTTCAAATTTGTTCAGATCTTTCAGGCTCAACATCTGTGAATTGATGTCAAAGTGTCAGCTGCACAACTTGCAGTCAATATGAACTTGTTTCTTCTTTAGAGCTGATAGACTCATTATCAGGTCAAGTTCATTCTTTTTCAAGACATAGAAGACATGTTCACAGTTGTGTTTCTGATCTCAGCTGTCTCTTAGCTGATACTTCATCAGATATGCCTTATAGCAATAGATGAAGTGATTGCTCAGAAGAAGAAAGTGTGATATCTTTGTGTTCAATTTAATCATCTCATTCACAACAGTGAAATGCTGACTAATCACATTGAATTCAACATCAATATTCAAAAGAAAGGTGCTCAGTGCTTAATCAACCTTTATGACAACAGTTTCTTCAGCTATAATACTGAGCACAGTCTTTACTTTTGCTCTTTGTTGTGTCAGCATTGAGGTCTCAACATGACATTCTCTTTTTTTGATGAAGTCACTGAGAATATGTGAATCTTATTTGAGTTGTTCATTGACTTTGTGCAATCACTTGAGTAATGGTCTTTTTTTTTGACAGCAATAACAGGTTACATTCAGCCTTGCTCTTGAGTGAAAGAAAGATGAATTTGATGTCACATTAATGCTATCTCATTGTCTCAATGATGTCTGCTCAGATAGTCTTCAATCAATAGAAGAAAATGCTCAGCCTGAAGTATTTCTTGAATGAGGATCATCAAAAGTCTTCTTCAGCTTTGTAGCATTAAATGTGCAAAGATTGCTCTTCAGTTGTGCAGTCAGAGTTATTAAGCTGTTTTGCTTATTCAAAAGATTTTGATAATTTAACAAGATCTTTCTGATTTCTAATTGCAGCTTTGTGAAGAAATGCATTATCAGCTGTTTCTCATTGTATGACATCAACTGCACTTTCAGAATGCTGAGGTAGGCTGCAAAAGCATGCACACTTTGACTCAGCTTCTGTACAGTCTCAGTGTATGTCTGCGCATTATGCAACTGATGATTCACTGAGTCTTTGACAAAATTGAGAAGATAGTTAATGAAGTACTCTCATGAGATATTCTCAAGAGGAACAGTTTTCTAATGTTGATATCATGCATCTCATGATTTCCTCATCAGAAACTGCATGATGTATAGAATCTTTACTTCATCCTTAAGAAAGTTTTTGAGCATCAGGCAAAATGCTGTCTCTGCACTGTGTACAAAGTTGAGATGCTTCTGTACTGTCTTCTCAGTATAGATGTTCAAATGCTCTGAGCAAATGTAACTCTTAAACATCATTGTGCTGAGGTAGTTCTCTGCAGATCGCTTAATGAAGGCTATGAATTGAGTGTGCTTCAATATAAAAGAAGTATAATCAGTCTCTGAGTCAGAAGAATCATCAACAAGTGACTTGTTGATGTTTTGACTTTGCAGCACTTGAATCTCTCTCTGAATAGATACAAGATGATGTTTCTTTAAAAGCAGATTTCTTTTCTTTTTTGTCTGTTTCAACTCATTGTCTAAATCTTGTATTGTAGATGTGGAATCATTGATCTCACATTGCATTGTCTGCAATGAATCAGCTGAAGATGGATTTTCTTCAAGAGGGTCATCAAATTCTGCGCAACTTCAAGTTTAATGAGATGAACTTGATATGTGACTGTTGCTTTGATGACGTCAACTTCTCATCTGCATATTGTCACACAATAAACTGTCAATCAAAAGAGATGTGAGAGTTAGAATTGTAAGGTTTCACACCTATTTATCTCAGATAGGTATCAGAACAGGTTTATGACAGTGTGAAGTATGACAATGCACAGGCTATTCAATGGTAAAGCAAAACCATATATCTTAATTGATGTCAAGACTAACTCTGAAGAGTCTTCATGTGCAAAGAAGCTCTTCTTATATGGGTTCTTGCTTAGCATGCTTAGTCACATGAACTATGTTTGTATTCACTCTGACAGATAAAAACATGACAAACCTATCAAGCTTCAGCTTATGATCTGTTATCAGACATGTACACTTCTTCAGCTTTAAGTCTGAGTAAAAGAGAACTTCAACATTCTGTTAACAGAGTGCAATCATATTACAGAGGATGAATTAACCTTCATCACTATGAATCAAAGCAACAAGAAAGAAATTGAATGCTAAACAGTCTCATTTCAGCATGAGACAGCAGATGCAGTGAAATTGAGTTCAGTGATACCTCATCAAGCTGACATCATCTGAGTTGATCAGAAGTTTACTTAATTGTTGCTTCTGATACTTGTGAAGTTTATTTAAAATCAGCTTTTGTTTCTGTGTCATCAGTGCATTTCAACTGTTCTTAACAGTGAAGTCAGTCTTAACCTTGAAAGTCAGAGCCTTAATCTTCTTCTTAATAGCAGTAAATTCTAAGGTATGCTTCAGCTTATACTGTCTTTGAGTCAGTAATGCCTGTCATAGTTCAGAATTGTAATACAGAGTTATTCTGCAAAAGTGATCATTCATGATACTATGAAGCTTTCTGTCAAAATATCCCTCTTAAAGGTCAGTTTCAACATTGTTAAGCATGTAGAAATTGTCAAAGGTTCACTTATCTTTGTGTTTATCATGCTTCATACACTGAGCTGTTGAATAAAGCTTGTCTGCATCACTGAATCAGTTTAAGAATTCAGATAAATTAAGAAGAGTGTAAGAACATATTAATAAAATATAAGCTCTCTGCTCTAAAGTTGTAAATGATGAGAGGCTGAAGGTATTCTGTGCAAATGCTCAGTTTTCTTAGACATTTGCTGAAGGTGTCAGCCTTTTTTATCTCATCAGTGAAGATCACATAAAAGAAAGACTTGTTTAAGCACACTCTTGTTCTGTTAAAGATGATACATCTTATTCTCTGAAGGCTTAATCTTCAAAAGCTCTTTCATGATGTTATAGTTTTGAAATGTGTGGTCTGTGATGACTCTGACAAGTATCATTAACACTGAATTGCAAAAGAGCAGTCAAGACTTTAAGCCCTTATGCACAGAGTGTTCTGACCTGTTCATCAAGTCAGTGAGTAAGTGATGATGAGTCTCATCTTTCAGATAGTTAAAGATGAACCTTTTCTTCAGTGTTAAAGTCATGTTTTTGACATTCTGCACAACTTAAATAGCAAACTTGACTTTTTTGTGTTCATTTAAAAAGACTTCAAAGGTCATATTCTAATACAAGACAATCTCAGTTTATGGTCTTCTTTATTTAAAAATCACCTTGTTTTGCAGAGTGTACTCATGCATTAATAAAGACTGCAACTGAAACTGACATAACAGATAAACTCTATGTATTCTCTCACTCTTACTGAAGTAAATATGTAAAGCTGAATATTTGCTTATGTGTTTACTTATATCTGTGACTTATTATAAATCTGTCAGTCTTTCTCTTAAAGCTACATTCTCAGATGAATAAAGTGATTAATGATACTGTAGCTTTTAATTCTCTTTCTATGAGCAAGGTTAAGCTTTATTCATAAAGGTTTCTTGATAAACTATACAAGAATCAGTCTTAAGGCTTAAAGCAAAGAGAAATCAAAGTCATAAAGTATTAACATTTGTGACTGACAGTGTTGTTACAAAAGGTATAGTGAAATTGTGCCTTCTTCATTCAATTATAAAATCTTTTCAATATTGAAGAACAGTTTTTTCACCAGCTTTAAGATCACTGTAAACATCATCAATTCTGTACATCATTATTCTCACAAAGTTCTTTAAGGTCTTTAAGTTATACAGGTCAGTGTTAAAGTAGTTCTGTGCATATCTGTTTGACATGAGATGAGGTGTTAGTTAAGTGAACTTCTTTAAAAATGTGCAAAGGCTCAGAGTGATAGACCTACTCATTTCATAGATTTAAGGCACACACATAGTTATTCACAGTCTTGAGTTGAAGTTGTTTCTTAATTTCAGTGTTATTAACAATCTTCTTCTTGATCTCAAAATTCTTCTCACAAGCTTACTGAAAGAAATTCTTTAATGACTTCTTCTTCAGCATTGAAGGTAGTAAGAAAACTCACAAAGACAGAGAAAAGTGTGTAGAACAACACAAAAGAGAATGAAAGTGTCACAAGTTTGCAATGAGACTGATGCTTGATTGATAATATCTAAATACAAGAAGAATACTATGAAGAGAAAAAGAAAAGCTTCATACAGAAGTGAAAAGAAAATGTGCTTTAGTCTTAGGGTCTTAGTAAGCAACTAGACCATAAGACCTTAGTATGAGTTTAACTCATGACATCACCTCTTTCTTCTTCTTCAAGATTGTGTTTTAAGCTTCTGAAAAGGTTGTTGTACAGTTGTCAATGTCTGTTGACACATGTTTGCCTGCTTTGTACAGGTAAGATTTGCAGATGAAAATTTTTTCATTACTTGCGTGATTTTCTTCAACAATTCACTTGAGTTTATCTGTCAGTGAAGTGAGTTATAAATCTTCTCACCTCACATACAACTTCTCTTTTTCTTTCTTCTTCAACTTCTTCACTCACAACTTTTGTATGTGAAATCTTTCTTGATTGAATATGTCAGCACTGACTCTTGTATGACAAGCTCAGCAGCAACAACATCAACAACAACAACAACAATGTAAGTGTTGTACAGATATGTGTCTCAAAGCTGACAGCTCACAGAGTCCTCATTTTCTACAATGTGTACATTGCTGCTCTCATTCTTGCAGCTGCTGATGAAGATTCAGTTCTCTTTGTTGATCAGCAGCAGCTTGCTCAGTATACTCACTTTTCTCAAACAAGGGACATTCTTGTGTTGCTCAGTGTGAATGTTCTGTTTGTACAGCTCTGTATTATGTTGAATCAGATGAGAACTCATCAGCTGTTGTACATCAACACAATTCTGATTTAGAGTTGAGGTGTGTTGATTTCTGACGGTTGTACCAACTGTCAGACACACAGTATGACATTCTTTTCAAAATGTCGTTGTATGTCAAAACATTTCAGTGAGTGTTGCAGTAACTGCAAGTGACATGACCATGCTGCTTGCTGTTCTGTATGCAACAATGACGTTCTTATTGTTATCTTGAACAATGAGAACAACAACAATGTCAATGAGAATGAGCATGCTGCTCAGCTGAGGCAAATCACATTAGCATTGCTGTCAGTGAGGGCAGTCATCATCTATATCACCTCTTAAGTACATACAACTCTTCTTTCTTCTTTGCGCTGTGCTTGTTTAGCCATACAGACTGTGTGTGACACTTATAGAGCCTAGTCATATGAGCTGTGTGCAACATCTGAGCAGTGTGCCTCACCTCTTTGTGGTGCTTAAAACAAGTAGCTTTGACAAAATCAAGAAGGCAACATTAGTAATTAGCATATAAATAAATCAAATAAATTCAACACTAAATTTTGAACTCTGTACAATTCTTTGAACTCATGAAGCATCTCAACCTTCTTGTGTATGATTAAGATCTAGTCACCTCAGATTGTATTAACTTTCATTGATTTAATGTCACTGTGTCTTTCATGACAGACGCTGATTCTCATGTGAGTCAGATATAACTGACTCATTTCATCAAGTACTTCTTCTTGAATTCTTTTCTACATTGTACAAATCTTTTCTTCAGAATCTTCTCTATTTCAAACTCTTCTTCATTGCTTACAATTTGTGACAGAGGTTGTGAGTCTGTCATACACTGAGAAGAAAGAGCGTTCATGACTGTTGATTGAAGCATGATTGAATGAAACACATTATGAATACTCAACAGTGTGTTCAAACAGAAGAAATGTGAGCTGATCTTCTTAACAATGGTGTACTTGACATTCTTTGCATCAAACTTCTTGCACAGACAATCTGTATGTATGTTCTTAAGATTTAGTCAGATTTTGTCTTCTTTCTTGAAGTCATAAGACTGCTGTCTCTTTCAATTCACCGCTTCTTTCTGTACCTGCTGAGTGACAGTCATAGTCATCTGTGCTCACTCTGTGACTTTTTTCATCTTTTGTACAATCTGATCAGCTTTCTGTACTGAACTTTTTGCAGATTGTACAGACTTCAACTTCTCAAGTAGTTGTAGAGACTTCATGTAATACTCATGAGACAAGAAGAAGAAGCTCACCTCTGTTGAGACAGAGTCATGATTGTTTATGACTAGCTCAGTCATGAGAAGCAGGCTTGCTCAGTTGTTCTGACTATAATTAAAGAACATACAAATGTACAGCTCAACATTCTGATTCATCTGCTCAGTTGCTCTGTCAGTTTTTGAGTGATATGCTGTGAACATTCTTCATACAATCTTCAAAAGTTGACAGACTCTTTTTCATAGACTGTTCACAAACTGAGTGCCTCAATCTGAGACTATTGTGATAAAAAGCTTATGAGTCTGATAGAAATGTTGTACAAATGTCTGAGTCACTCATTCTGCAGTCATATTCTTACACAGTTCAAGTATTATCCTCTTGTTAAGACAATCTGTAATTACTAAAAGGTTCATACAACTCTCACTTGACAGTAGATCTACTACAAAGTTGATGAATATTTTTTGCCAAATTTGCTTTAGTACAGGTAGAGGCTTCAAAAAGCCTTGTCAGCGGTCTTTTCAGCTGTTGTTTGTACAACATTTGTCGCAATTTTGGCAGAATGTACAAACATTCTGTAGCATCTCAGGTCAAAAGAACTGTTGTGATAAGAGAGCATCAGTTACATCTCTTTCTGAGTGTTCAGTCATTGTTGAGTCATATGTATACTGAATCAGTTCTGTACAAAGAGGTTCTGATGACAGCACTCAGTGTCTTTCACAAAAGAGTAGCTTTTCTTCATCACTCAAGAAGCATTTCATTATGAATATCCTCACTTTTAAAACAGTAGAAAACAATCTTTGTTTCTTGTGAATTGTCTGACAAAGCTCATTGTATGACTCATCTCTTGCTTCAGCATTCACTTACATCTGTTTAAGGTCTGTAATCTCACTGAACAAGTTCTGATCTCATACAAGCACAGAGACTGATATGTCTGCTACTGTCATTGAGGCAGCCTGTATAGGCTTGCTTATTATCTCAGAATGTATCATCTGCATTGTACAATGTTGTACTCTGTCATCTGAGAGATTCATTGACACATTCTGCTTCTGTCTCAATAGAGCATCTGTTCTCTCATTCTGCTTGCTCAGCAAGTATAGTATGAAGAAGTTGTATTGCAACAGAATTAAAGATCACCTCATTTGTTGCTCTGTAAGCTTTCTGACTGTCATAAAGTATTTCAGATTTTTGTGATTTATACAAATCTGAAAACTTGACACACTCTTCAATTCTGCGTTTCACTCTTTCAAGCATCATATGATGATCAGCATCTCTTTATCATAAATCTTATAATTGCACTCTGCAGATGCATTCTTCTTTAAATAGTAGGCACAGAGCCTTCACACATCATTCATTAACTGTAACAGAGTTTCACCTATGCATCAATCTGAGAAATCTGTTTTCATCACAGTTGTATGTGTATGATCAAACAAAACTAGAATCAGTGCTGAAATGAACATAGTCTTTAGCTTCTTGAAACCTTGATCAGCTTTCTCAGTTCACTTAAAAGATGTGTTCTTTTGTATGAGAGCCATCATTGACATAATCAGATTAGAAAAGTTCTTGAT
>JAABUP010003544.1_pt1 | contig 27428 bp, 37 predicted proteins | sample 5559201 | NCBI WGS metagenome assembly JAABUP01 (sample SAMN10711887, study PRJNA513373) | rock metagenome | isolation source: Antarctica rocks | place: Antarctica | reverse complement strand
GGCCAGGGTGAGCAGGCAGCATATCATGGTATGGTTCGTCCTTGGCAATGAAGCGATGCTCCTTGTCAGGTTGCAGAACCATCATTTTGCCCACAAAGAAATACATCACAACCCTGCACAGCAATCCAAACCTTTGTCAAGGACATGAGCTTACCAGTGCAATGACCAACTTTGTTGCTCAGCAGGATGCCACCACATTATGCACCTCAAGCTCAAAACCACTGTTTCTCACACACAATAAGCACCTTGAGCTCAAAACCACTGCTAGTCACATGCAGCTTTGGCAACCTGTCCCAATGTTTAACCTAAAGCATGCATTGCCCCCTCGCTTGCTGATAGTGGAAGCTTGTGTCCAAGCTGCTATTGCAAGCTCTTGCACACAATGAGCCAGTACCAGATTCGCTGCTGCAGCATGCAATGCAATACAACACTGAGCAATAACAAAAATAAGCGCAACACACTGGCGTATGGAGTGTCACCTTCTGTTGCCCATGAGGCAGTCATGCTCCCTGAAGCCCTCTCCAACCCTCCGCAGCAAATCAGCCACGAGAGTATAGTCACATGCAAAGGCACGCGGTACAATGTCCCTGCTCATGAAAATGTTCCGCACACAGCCAGCGTCCAAGCCCAGAGCTTGCAGAATGCCTTGGCTCTTCTGGTGACCATGGTTGTCTGTAATGGGCTCAGTAGCAGACGTGTCAGGGGATGCATCTGAAGCAGAATCTGTAGCAGTGCTGACTGAAAGATCAGTGCCTGGGTCTGCGCTGCAGGGTGCTGAGCTATCGCAGGCGTTGCAGCAAGCGCCTTCACAGAAGATGGCCGGCGCGCCGAAGGTATACACAGGTGCAATGGCGGTCTGTGGAAGGACTCCTCGGTATTTGTACATCATCATGAGCAATGTGCCCAGACTGCCGCCCAGAGAATGGCCCTGAGGAAGAACAAGAGGATGATCAGCAGCTGGAGCACATCAAGCAGCAGCTCTTGGTGGCCATGAAGCTGAACAGGCTGTATATTCCTTGGTTGTTGGTGAGTTTTTCAAGGCCAAATTAATGTAAATTGCCAGCAATGCAGAAACAGCATGAGGTGAAATGCCACTCAGCGTGCACACATTTTGTAGTGCAGTGCAAGATGTATGCACAAGCTGGTGCAGCATTTACCACATGCTTGTGGTTGCTACATGAGGTGAACACAGTCTTGTCTTGCAAAATGAGTGAGGCAAGCTTACTACATTGACTGTGACTCACCGTGAAAGCTATCTTAGCAAAGGGGCTGGATGCCAGCTGCTCCTCAACCATGGGCTTGAACCTCTCGTACAATATTTCAGCAGCCACATACACTCCCCTGTGAACCTGCACCACACGTGGCAGCATTTCAATGTTTGCAAGTGCCAGTCGTCTGCTGCTACACATGTACAATATGTGCAGGCATAGGATGCAACTGTTGACTTCAACAGTGCTTGGCGCAACAGACAGAGCGCAAAGGGGCTTCGCAAACACCAGCACACAAAACAGCACTCACAACCTGAGTCTCATGCACCATGTCCCCACGCAGACTTATGACTACTTGGCTAGCAGGTGGGGTGTACCTTGACACCCAAGCTCTTGTCCTCAAACACAACAGGATCAAAGCTCAAGTTGACCCTCCAGTGATCAATGGTCTCAGAGCCTTGGATGACAAAGTAGCGTGTGTGAGACACAGGGTCATCACACACAAACCACTGAGTGGGGTCTGCAGCTTGAGTCTCTTTGGGGGCTTTGCTGTGCTCCTTGTTGAAGTTTGAGCTGACAGCTGCTGTCACGGTTGCAATAGTAGCAACAGCTGTGCTCTGACCTGCTGCTGCTGCGTTTTGCATGCGACTGGTCACTGCTCTGAAGGGGACTGCATTACCAAATGAGGCAAATGGAGCAGCTGCATTGGCAGCTGCAGCAGCCGCAGCAGCCAGGCCTTGTGCCACAAGCTCAGAAGGATTCAGCTGCTTTGGCTTCTTGGGCTCTGTTCCAACTTTCTTGGCCAATGTGGCAAGAGCTGCCGCCCGCTGCTGTGCCTGCTGCTGGGACTTGGTAGGGCTGATGACCTCCTGCTGTGCAGTCCGAACTTCCTTTGAGCTTGAGACCATGCCATCACCCTCATCTAGAGTTTGCTGTGCTGATTTCAGAGCATCTGTGCTTTTGAGTGCGCGGGATGTTGTGACCAGGTGCAAGCGGTGGCGCCGCCACAGGGACTCTTTCTAGAAAAAGGAAGGAATGCAGGTCAGCTACTTGGCTTGAACAACTACAGAGAAGAAATCACAGACCAAAAAAGGCAATCACAGCAACAAATTTGTGAAAAATGAGACTGCATACCGTGAGCTTGTGCATGTAATATGTCTGAGCGCAAAGGCTGGACACCATGCGCACATAGCGCGTCTCCATCAGGCCAGCACCTCTGAGATATTTGCTGATGTCTGCCGCAGGCTCTTTTTGCTTCTTTGCCTTTGCTTTGTCTTGTACCTTTGTAGCCTATGCACAAGGGGAAATATTGATGTTCTGTTTTGATGTGGACAGAAAGTACAGAAAGCAGGAACACTACGATCTTGTAAAGTTGTTTACCTGCTCAGCTCGCTTAGCTGTATCGCCAAGTACGTCGCTGTCTGTGCCTGAAGTCATCGCCGCCTCTTCTTCCGCTTGGAAAAATTTCAGTACACCCCACAACTGCCCAGCTGCCGCTCTTGTGCTGGACAAAAAGACTCGGCCAGGTCCACCGCCTTGCTCTTTTGCTTCAACAGCAGGGACCTTAGTCACAGAATGAGCGGGCGCCTGGGTTGCAGAGGCAGCTACAACACGTATAGGCTTGCGAGGGCTAGAGTACAAGCCAGGCCTGATGTTGGCAACAGGGCAGAAGCTCGTGCTAGCTTGCTGACTACTCAAGACTCTGTCATACATTGCAAACATTGAAGCCATCCTACACAAAAGGTAGGATGGCAACAAAATGCGCGCGTTAGAACCGTCGCAGTTATTGAGATGCTTCGAGCAGCAGGTTCTGACTCAGTTTCCTTGTCAGCATTTACAATCCCGCTGCATTTGACGGACACCGCGCAGGGCTAAGCACAGGCTCACACGTGGCGCGTGGCAATATGCAAGGATGGAGCACGCAGGCATGAACAGATGTGGTTTGCATTGGATGGCTTGAGAAACATTTCTTCCTGCACGCTTGTACTTGGGCTCTTGAAGATCAAAAGCCGGTCCAGGTTGCCTGAGTAACTTTGCAGGATGAGCCAGTGGATGATGATGACACACATGAGGTAGTGGAGCAGACCCCTGATGAGCTTGATGAGTCCCTTCAGTCAATGTATGAGGCATGCAACAACAGTGATTGGACAGACTCGCTCATGCAGCAGGAGCTGGACATTGCCTTGCACTATGACATCACCAACAACCTTTGGGATGGGGCATTTGTGACACTGGAGGCAGATGCTAGAATTGCACCAGTAGGCAATGACGAGGATGCAGCAGAAATGAACCTTCGGGACATGCTGTCATGGAAGTAAATGTCAGTTACAGCTTGCAAGCTGTGTCCTTTTATAGAATTGAGTTTCCAGTAGTTTGTAGTGTGACACCCTTGCTTGCCTTGGTATGACCAGGCAGCCTAAGTCCAATGCTTTGCTGCACAATTCAATGTATGGTGTGCAGCTGTGTTGCGTAAGTTTCACAGCTTTTCATGAAACCTTCTTTCAAGCTGTAACTCTCACAATGGGTGCGTGCAGCACTCAGGAATAAGTAGAATTTTAAACGAGCAAAAATGACGAAGGTCTGCCTATTCTGCGGACATTCTGCGGTTCTGCGATAATTACTAATATTCTGCGATCCCGCCCCATAATATTGCGACGTACCCTGCCTGAGTTGTCCAGCATGTCCAGAGTGTAACTCAACGTCAAAACGGATGCAGCACCGCAAAAATTCAACCTGTGACGTTCAACATTTGCACCAGGCAGAAGTACGTCCCAGAAGGCACTTCGAGTCACATCTCACACAATGCTTTGCAAGTTTGCAATGCACAGCAGTGCCACTTGACATTGATGTTGCCAGGCTAGAATTCCAGCAAGGTTCACACATCATTGGGTCTCATCTTGAGATGCCAGCTGCACCCAACTGGCTTCATATTGCCATACACGCAGTGTATTATCCACCTTAGCTGATGCTTCCTGCACATCTTCATCCTCAAGCATTGGGTAATGCCGGTGACCTGAGCATAACCACTCTATGTCACCAGTTCAAGCATAAAAAAGCAGATACAGGGGACAACAATGAAGACGACAGCATTTAAGGTCATGAGGTTAGCGCATTCATGTACAGGTCACCATGTTTGGCAATCACAAGCAGCTTACACCAAAGACCAGTGGCATGATGACCTACCTCCAGACACGCAGACTAGCCTAACAAACAACTCAGCGTTCGCTGACTCAGCAGGCCCAAAAACCAGGAAGCATGCAATTGGTAGTGACAGACATTGTGTACACGACTGCATACCTGAGGCTGTAGCTGCTAGAGGAAGGTATGGGTGAAACTGAAACCCATTTAGGGTGTCTGTGGCAGCCAGGAAGGTAGACACCGGCTCGCCTGTTGTCAAGTCAAAGCTGATCACCTTGCCATCACTCCCACCTGAGTATGCAAGAGCATGATATCAGACATCCTGCCTTGATCTCAAACAGTCTTACTGTCGTGACAAACCATATTGCACAGCCAGCGCTGCAGACCTTTGATGTTCTTTATGTGGTCTTTCGCCTGAGTAGCACAGGTCAACACTAGACAAACAGCACATTATTTCAGTTCTGAACGCTTGCATCTGCTTGCAACTACATATTTGCATGTGTACATGAAAGAAAGTGTTGGACTGATGCAAGATGGTGTGACACAGGTGCTGCAACAAACACAGACTGACCAGTTGCTAGGTGTCTTCCCACAGGTTCTATGTCAAACTGTATCCGCTGGTTTGTGTCGCCCGTGTCTCGCTGCAGTCTGTACACTACATCGGATGTGTAGCGTATGTCCCAGCACAGGATGTCTGTATCCTTACGAGCTCCTGTGTATAGAAAGTTGCCATCAGCAGAAAACTTCACCTGAAACAGTGCAATGCAGATGGAGTTCCTGACAAGTCATGCTGCCACTCTCATGATACTATCCATGCATGGTGATGGCTTGTGGTTGCCATCACATGATCTTGTGCCTGTAGAGGAGCATAGATACAAGAAGAGCAAGGCACTTGCTGACTTGAGCATCATTCACAGCATGTATTCAGCAGCAACAGTAAAGGCGTGAAGCCACGCACACACGCTGAATTCATCACAACAATGTCTGTTGCGCATGCATACACTTTCGTCAAGTCAGCACTTTGCCAATACTGGCCCATTGGACATGCTACAAAGGGGAGAGCAGAGGGGACACCTGGGTGAGGCCTCCCTTATGGCCAGACAGGATGAAGGCAGCTGAGCCAGAGGCTGCATCATACACAGCAGCTACAGATGAGTAGGACCCAGCTGCCACCAGGTTGGGGTCATCTGGGCTGAAGTCAAGGCATGAGATGATGCCTGCACATTCATCTCAAACTGTCAGCTTATGCCTGCTCATTTGCACTTGGTTGCGCATTACCACAGAGAAGAGCAGGCAACAACTGTGAGCTAGGTCAGTAGGCAGTGAAACTAGTGCGTGAGAAAACATGTTGAGTACGTGCCATTCACACATACTTTCAACACTCTGTGCCTTGTAGATTTTCATGCATGACAGGACACTATGTATGGGACTGTACACATCAGACCAAGCTGCATCTTGCAGCTTGAAACCAAAGTGTACTAATGTCAGCCTCACAATGCAATGGCATACATTGTGTGTGTAAAGTGGTCTTTGTCACCATCAGGGACTACAATAATCTCAAAGACAAAGGGAGCTATATTGAATCCAGAGATGAGTGCCTGACCTGGCTGCCCATCTTGCCCTTTCTGGAAGGTGGTGATGGTCTGACAGTCTCTGCCAGGCCGTGACAGGTCAAACACCCTGATGGCTTTGTTGTAGCCTGCCCAGATGCGGCTGCCCTGCCCATCAAAGGCTAGGCTGTAAGCTGCTGTGATTTCATCTGCTGCATCATACGCTCTGTAAACGCATCTCAGACTCCCTGAGCAAGCATCCCATAGATGGATAGGATGAGCCTGTGCGACAAGGTCATCGTGAGTCAGAAGGTAGGATTAGCTTTGACGCGTGTAGTTTGATGACAGCAGAAAGCCCGTCAGCATACTAATGACAGCGTGGTAGAGCATCCTAAACAGTTGCCATCATGCATATGAGCACTGACTTCGCAAACCGGTCTCTCATGCAACAGCTGCGATGCAGCGCGTGCCTCACACTGCCAGACAGGCCAGCGACTCAGCTCGCACCACAAGTCATCTTAGGGCTGCTCAAAAATACTTGCAATACACAAGAGCTGCTGCTAGATAGGACTGTGACCTGCGGCTGTTTGTTGAGATAGAGTAGGCGCAGCAATGACTCACCCTGGATGTGGTCGCAAAACAGCATGACACCGGGTCAGAGGTGTGCATGCGTGAGTACCAGGCGTAGTCATACACCAGCTCACCCTCCTGCACTTGCAAGGCTGCTGCAAAGCTGTCTGTTGTGTCATCATGGATCTCAGTTGCGCTCTGAGACTTGAGCTCACCGCTGTAGGCTTCGGCAGGTAAATCAAAAATGCGAAGACTGCAAGCACAGTTTTGGTTCATCAACACAGCAGCATGATGAAAGCTGCATGACTTGACTTGATATCAATCACTCACCAATTATCGTCACTAGCTGTCAGGAAGCATGCACCGTCTGGAGACCATTTGACACCTGAAGCAAAGTGCCGCTGCAGTCAGTCTCTAGCAACGAATGCAAGAATGTAACAGCAGCTGCAAGTGATTTGATGGGATCTATCACCTTTCAGAAAGTTTGTGTTGGGGCATGTGGTCTCACCACCACCTGCAAGGAGAGCACCGAAAACGAATAGCGTTCACTGCCTTGCAAGAGTGGAAGTGGAAACACTTCACAGCTGAACAAAGTCTACCTAAATATTGCTCGCGAAAATGGTAAATCGATCGTGGTGGGCGATCAAACTGCAGCTGCGCTGCGTAGGTTGTCGATTTTGCCTGATCAGTCGACGACTCTGGTGCGACTTCAGGGCCTGGAGGGTCAGTCTCCTGCATCACCCAAAAACATACGGATTGTCCTTGGCATACCTAGAGCTGATATCGGCGCGTCGTCGCGCCGGGCTCCCTTCACCACACGGTCATGTTGACCATTTCAGCACCGACAACCCTCGAGCGTTACATTTTTGACCTAAGCAAAACTGCATAGAGGCGGCACTTCTCTGCCAAAGCACGTAGCAATCCCATTGTGGACGCATCGGTCACGCGTGTGTCCTGCGTCGAGATGGGGGACGCACCCGTGGAGGGTGTTGCAGGCGAGATATATGCCAAGCATCGGAACTCCACCCAGCCAGAGTCTCACCAAGTATGTGCGATTCTCGGAGCTGTACTGGAGGTCGTGCAGGCAGAAGGTCTGCAGCCCACGCCCACGACTCTGTTCGCCGCGCTGATGTCCTCCTTGGAAAAGTCCGAGACCCAAGCTTCAGCACAGGTTTGCCACCAGCCTTGACGTCATACACACCACGCTACTTAGTATTCCAGGTTTCTGTGACCATGTGGCAGTTGTGCATCAGGTGGCTGGAGCAATGTGCACAGTACTAGCCAGTGTGCTTGGCAGAGTGCCAGCTCAAATATTGCGCTCCAGGTTCAATGCCTCAGTTCAAATTATGCAGAGCATAGTGGAGCAGAATGATCAGCAGGTACACATTCACAGAGCACCACTTATTGTGCAACCTTCACATACCATAACAATGGCACCAGCACAATCCGGTGCTGATATGCCCTTCAAAACCGCCTCTGCAGGCCGGAACACTGAGAGCAGCTTTGGCGTGCTTGAGCTATATCACAGCAGCAGTGAACCCCACAGAGTGGGCCCCAGCGTTGCGTCCTTTCACACTCCTGCTGCGGTACAGCACAGACGCCAGGCCTAAAGTGCGCAAGCGCGCTCAATACAGCTTGGTGGACGTGCTGGCAGCCCTGCAAGGCACTCCTGCATTGCAAGGTGCAAGTGATGCTGTCCTCAAGGGTGAGCCTGCAAGTGCTACAGATGCTGGTTGGTGTGCATGTGTCGCTTGCTATGCCACATGCTAATTGCGATAACACCCAACTGGCTGCATCTCGTGCACAACGCATCGCACCACTGTTGTCAAGACAGTGTCATTGCTCTCAGTCTCAGTGAACACAAATTTTGGCCTTCCTTCGTGTCATCAAGCTGAAGTAATGCATTGTGAGCATGCTTGCCTGCATTACCAAATGAATGACAGAACCTTAGCATGTCATAATTCTTCAATCTGCCTGACATCATGCAGCAAGACAACTGTCACACACTGCAGTACAGACAAATGTTGTTGCTTGCTGCAGTGTGTGAGATCATTCTGCCCGGTCCTGAAGCCGCCGCCAGGGCTGCTGCAGCAGCTTCCAACAAGAAGAGGAATGAGGCCGAGGCTGCCATTGCTGATGCTGTCTCAAGGGTGCTTCACATGCTCGGCTCTCTCAAGCAAATAGTTTCTCTTCTTGCAGGTTAGCTTTGTGATGAGTCAGACTTGTGTCACTGTTACCTTGCAGCACTCATGATGTGTCAGCCTCAGGATGATTCAAAGTTGTGTCACTGTTGCCGTGCAGCACTCACAATGTGACAAGGTGTGCCAAATGTGCCTGTCACGCTTTGCAGCCAAAGCCAGGTCACCTGCCCGCCTGCACTCTTGTATATCGCCAGCCAAGCAAGCACTGTGCAGTAGCACCACACACTGCCTGTACATGCCTACTCATGCAGAAACCACTTGCCAACTCCCGTTCCAATCCTCAAGGCACAGGTGTCTGCTTTGACGCTTCCTTCTCAGACTTCAGCATGGCAACTTTGCATCGCAGGCAATGTGGTCGGTCCCTTGAGTAAGATGCTACTGAAGCTGTACGTTCTGCGGCAGCCCATGCTGTCCAGAAGCACAACAGACTGCCTGGAGATGCTGTGCTCAGCCAAGAACTCACATCTGGGCAGTGCAGCCCTGGGGGAGTTGCTACAGCAGGTGCTGCAGCAAGAAGCTGCTTGGGACAGAAAGGACACCGATCTCATGCTGGCTTTGACCTCCCTCATTGAGAGTGGTTTCACCAGGTGAGCAACCCATACTGCCCTGGCCTATTTCTGATGCTGTGCACATGTGCCTCATGTGGGTGGTAAAGAAAGGCAAGGAGAGAAAGGAGTTTGCCCATGCATGGCATTGATTAGTGTACTGAAGGCTGTTCAAGATTAGCTAGCTTTGCAAGCTTAGCTGCTGTACTGCCTTGCCCTTTCATAGCTATCACAATCACTGATCTGACATCAACAAATGTTATGGAATTACCTGGGTCTTTCTTTGCACTATTTTGCCTTGACCTTGTGAAGAACTTGCATGGATAAGACATAGACATGCAGACACACAGTTTGTCCAGGCTTCAAAGGCTGGAAGTGTTAAGGTGGAGTGCATGAAAGTGTAATTTGCATCTGCTGCAGGCCTTCCATTCACCTCCCTGACACAGCACCATGTACATGTACACCAGATCAGATTGCAACATCCCGCTCAGCCATGCTTACTGACCGGCTTGCACGGCAATGCATACCTCATTCCATGCTCTCTGACTGTCCCCAGAGTGGCACTCACGAGTCCCTCAGCTCTACACCTCACCACCCAGATCCCCTTTTCACACTGTCTTGTTCAACCTTGTCCTGTATGCAGATTGCACGAGCTGGACGCGTCCGTCTGTGCTCTGCGCCTGCCTCAAGCCTTCCACTCGCTGCTGCCTCAGCTGTGCGCAGAGCAGGAAGGTGTGCGCTTTGGAACACAGCAGGCCCTCAAGAACCTGATCCATGACTGCCTGGATGAAGGCATGGTGAACACAGCTGTCAGCAGAGGCAGCATGGGCAGCAGTGCAGTGCCACCTGCCCACAACATTGTGGTGGCTGTTGCCAATACACTGACTGTGCGCTACCAAGATGGTTGGATCAATGCCTTGTCAGGTGTGATACCTCTTCATTGTATGGATACTGCTCTGAGGCCAAACTGGCGATGCTTATCGAACCCTTGGATAGGTTCTCTATTGCTGGATGCTCTTTGAGCATTCTTTGCTGAGGAAGAGTGTAGAAGCTCATGTGGTCAACACCCCACTGTTGCGTGTTGAGGGTGTCAATGCTTACACAGAATCGTAGGACAAGCTTTTTCAGACCAGGTTGTATTCATTGCTCTGGCATGAGAGCTTGTGCAGAAGGTATATAACTCACATAAGGTTGTATGACTCACACTAGCAGGTCAGAAGAGTGTGCAGAATGCAGTGGCTGCTGTTGCCTCTCACTCTGTGGAGAATGTTGCATCTGATGCTGTTTGCAGCATGGCCGAAGTCATGCTTGTATGGCAACTGAATTGCCTGCTCAATTTGTCTGCAGTCGCTGGAGAGCTGCTAGAGAAGTTGGGGTCAGATGGGGCGCCCCTGGCAGAGGGGCTGCTGCTCAGACTGGGTGAGATGTGTGCGGGTGCGTCTGATGCTGCAGAAGAGGAGGGCGTGGATGAGGGCTCCAACAAAGTAGCCCTGGCTGCTCAAAATGCACTAGGGCAGGCAATCAGGGCCATGGGGCCTCAGGCCGTTCTTCAGGTTCTGCCCTTAGGGCTTGTTGAGGTGAGATGCCAGTCTTGTCCTGCATGCTGTGTCTATTGCATGCCTTCTCTACAATGAGTGCAGCACAAGAGAAAGATATGCGGAACCTGTCGGAGATACCAGTCTTGACCTGTACGCTGCTTTGATATGAATCCTGTATACATGAAGCGCCAAAAATGGTACATGCTGAGACTGTGTTTTGAATGGTCAGATGCTGGACTGGCCAAGAGGTGCAGCTGCTCAGCTGCATGGACTAGGCGCATCTCATGATCTGCTTTGCCCTATTCTTCTGAGCACAACACACAAAGCTCAGCACTACTGGTAGAGTCGCCAGTGCTGCAGCAGAGGATGTGCTTGAGCCATCATACCACTAGTCACCTGGGTAGCCCAGTATAACACTTGGCTTCTCATTAAATCGATGCTGAAAGGCGTAGTCCTTTTGTTTCCTCCTTCACAGATCATGATCTGATGGACTTATGCTTTGTGTGTGTATGCAGGCACTGGAAGGTAAAGGGGAAGCAAGGACTTGGCTCATTCCTCTTCTTCGCCAACATGTACAGGGCGCACACCTTGCCTACTGGGGCAGCGAGCTTCTGCCCCTGGCAAGGGCCCTTGGCAGCCGAGCGGCCCTGGCCCAGCAAAGCCCTGGCAGGCAGCTTGAGGCTCAGCAGTGCAGGGCTCTGGAGCTGCAGCTGTGGAACACATTGCAGTCCTTCTGCAGCTGGGCTCTTGACACTTCCACAGCTTTCAGGTGAATCTGATGCTCCTGCAGTTGGATGCATGTAGCTTTGCTTGTTTAATTAGCCTTCTTTTTGGGGCCAATTTTGCTGTGGATGTGCCTATGGTACCTGTTCACATTTTGGCACTTGAAGCTCATGTAGCTGGGCACATGCATGCTGGGCACATGCATGCACAGCCAGCCTGCCTTCAGCGGTCGAACAGCAGTAACTGGCCAGTGTGTTTGCATTGACTCTTGACCCCTCAATTGTGCCAACATCATTCACTTACTGCAACCAAAGCAACCAAAGCAAAACCGTTTTTTGACTGACATCAGCATTGTTCAGGCTTCAAAATTCAATGCCAGCATCTGCCGCTGTCTGCAATTTGACCAACTGCGTCCTTCTCCAGCTGTCTTAGATATTCTCAGGTGCTGCGTGTTTTTTTGAGGCTCTTATCAATCTTTGCAACTGCTGGTGCCAGCCCTGTGTTTCTGGTTATGTGGCTTTGGTTGTGTGGCAATGTTGCCATGCTCTTGTGTCTGTACACTGATTGTGTATGCTGTGCTGATGCCGATGATGATGAACTAAACATATGATCAAGCTTCAACCGATCACACGCAAGTGTATGAGGACCTATATGTCTTACCTATACTGAGGCATCAGTCAGCACTGTCTCACAGTGTAGTGTTGTGTGCATCCCCTCTTGTGGCAATCAGCCCATTTTGTTTGCAACCTTGAAGCCTGCAAGGCATCAGTACAGTCCGGTGATGAAACACAAAAGCGTTGTTGAGAACCTAGCATGCCCTTGCATGTGAGGACACCCTTTTGTCACTACCCCTGAGGACTGCTGCTGAAGCACCTGTTTGTACACAGGAGCTTTTCCTTTACTTGAACCTGCTGTTATCGCTGAAAGCAGACACTGTTTTTGCATGCCAGGCAGGTGCATCGGTGTTACACAGGAGGTAGTTTTTTACTTGAACCTGCTGTCATTGCTGAAAGCAGACAGTGTTCCTGTCATGGCAGGCATGTGTTAAGGACTCTAAATGCCCGACGGCTGAGTCAGCAGACCTTCGCAGCAGAAGAAGACTCAACATGTGCGTGTGTGTGTACTGGTTGCAGGAGCTATGCAAAGGGCATAGGGACAGCCTTTGAGAAGCGGCAGGACCTGCGTGTCATCATCTGCAATGCCCTGGCCACTTTGTGCCTGCAGAATCGCAAAGCCCTCAAGGTACACTTGCACCTCATCTGCAGCTCAAGACAGCTCAGGCAACTGTATGTCTTGCTGAACAGAGAAACAGCCGCAGCTGAGATTGAGAGATGGTGATCTGTTTAAATGCTAAGATGGTAGTGAGTTTGTTGGCTCTGGCAGGTTGTGCTTAGTGTGCAGAGCACTCAGACTTTGAGCACTGGCTGAATATCCAGTTTGTTGCCGTTTTTAAGAACGTACATAATGTGCAAAAGGACAGTTGACATTGGATGTTGGATATAATGCTCTACATGCATATACATTGCAGTTGTGTGAAGATTGTCAGATCAAGGGGAAACAAGTGATGTATGCAATGTGCATTGTGAATGTTGGTGACATGCACGTTATCCTCTTGATATCTTGGCTGCAATGAGGCATTCTTCAAGTTCATGTCATTCTCTTCAGAAGATGACTATGCGGTGCAGGCTGCTGGGGTGACAGAGGGGGTGGGGTACTCAGACCCCTCAGGCATCCAGCAAAGCAATGCAGATGATGAAGAGGAACAGTCAGATGTGGTGCTGCCTAGTGAGGTGCCAACTCACTATGACTTTCAGACAGCTCAAGCGTAAGCTGCCGTCCCAATTAATTTACAGAAGTCTCACTCTTTTGGCACAGACATGCAAATCTGTAACTGCTCTCACACCCACTCATGACTGAAGTGAGGATCATCATGCATAAGTGACACTTGCTTCACAGTTATCTGCTGGTTGCTTGCATCTTGCACTCCTACCCTGTCTAAAAGTGCCACATGTTTGGTTCGTACTTTTGCTGGCAGTATTTGAAGTGACATCATTGACAAATGCTTCACCGTAACATCCTGCCTACAGGGGTAGTCACAGCTGTCTGCTGGTTGGCTGCGCCTTACACTCACACCCTGTCTGAGACTCATGCATCCAATCTTGTATAAGTGCAGCACAGCCTTCTGCTCTCTTGTCCTGGGCTTGCACCTCAACTGCTGGCAGGCTCAGTGAACCTCTGACATCCTTCGCACACACCCTGCATCTCATGACTTTGTCTCGGCTTCTTGCAGAAACACTCAAGTGCTGAAAGACTTTGCTAAGAACTGGCTGCCCCTACTGTTCAACGCCTTCATCGCCACAGACAGCCAGGAGCGTAACAGCTATGGCTCTGCAATTGCTGCCTATGCCACCATAGCAGATGCTGCTACCTTGTCACACTTCTTCAGAGAAGTCATCAAGAGGCTTCTCAAGGTACGCAACTGTCATTACTGGTCAACTGGTCATTGCCCAATCCATATGTAAACCTGTTCGCCTGCTTGCTGTTGTGTGATAGATGTGAAGTTCTTGCTTGACAGCACTTCTGCAAACTGTTCATTAATAGCTGAATATCAGGCTGGCAACAAGAACCCTACTAATGTTTGCTCCTGATTGCACTTAGTTGCACTACAGGTAGGAGAGGATGAGGCGGCAGGGGTACCAGCAACAGGGGTAGCCAGGGAGGGTGGGGACACCCCCACTGCGCGCAAGTGCACCTACATGGAGCTGGCACTGTGCCTGGCCCCAGGTCTGGATGTCAACGGCGTCAGCATCCTCTACAAGGCTGCCAAGCCCTCTTTGCAGGTTAGCACAGCGCCATTGTTGCTGCTGCTGTCAACAACAGCATAGGCCCCCTGTGCAGTTATTGCTGAGAGTGGTAGTATGGCTCATGATTGTGAATTGTCCAAGCCTTACCATGGGCTGCCAGGCGCACACATAGCAGACGCATGTAGCTGATGCAAGGCTACAGCCTTGAGCGTGTGTCTGCTCATCTTCTTCCCTGTCTATCTTGCAGTGACTGTTGCTCAGAGCAGTGACTATTGCTCAGAAAGTCAGATTGCAAACTGTACCGCAGCCTGTACTCACCTCTTGGTCAGATTGTGTCTCCTGCATCTACGCCCCATCCTTGTTGCTGAAATCATGTGTCAAAATCAAGGTTGGTAATTCTGCTGAGTCTGATACAGGCTTGAATGCATCATCGGTCGCACTTTTGCATGTGCTGAGGACTGCCAACATGAAGCGTCACCTGATTCTGATGTGGTGTGTGCAGGAGCGCGACCAAGCAGCTCAGAAGAAGGCTTACAAGCTGGTGGCCTACATCTGTGAGCACCGGCCGGACTTCCTGCGGGCACACTGCCAAGACATGACAGACTGCCTGCTGGCCGGAGTGGTGACCTCCATGTCAGCTGCCAAGCGCTACCGCCTGCGCTGCCTCAAGGCCCTCATCCTGCTGCTGCAGAGCAATGATGCTCCTGAAATCCACATGACACAGACGCTGCAGGATGCTGGCCAGACGGAGACACGCCAGCAGGTGAACACTTAAGCCTGTTCTGGACAAGGTTTGATCAGTTTTGTTTTGTTTCTTTGCTGCAAACCTTTGGCAATTTGGCCTGAGGTGTCCCGTAAAACCCTTCATAACCTGAGATTGACTGAATGACCCCAGCGACATGTGTGCTTGTTGGGACATGTAAGTAGGTTTTTTGTTTGCTGTGCATGGGAAAGAAGAAAAGAAAAGTTTACGCTTTTCAGCGATCATAACGGGAGCCTCCTAAGGCGGCAGCCCGGAGCTTGCTGTGCATGGGTGCTTAAAGATTCTGCCAGGTCATTGAAGAGTTGAAATCAGCCGGCTGACCTGCTCAATTTGGTTGTGTGCAGGTGGTGGGGAGTATGGTGAGTGAGATCATTCTCTGCGTCAAGGAGGTCAACCAGAAGACTCGCACAGCTGCCTACGAGCTGCTTGTCAGTCTCGCCAAGGCCATGCATGAGCAGCACCCACCCCCCCTGCCCGCCCTGGGCCAGGACATGGACATGGGTGGGTCATCATGTTGTTCACTGCCTGTGATTGCTCTTGTGTGCAACTTCATGTACACATTGCCTGCCGCGCTGATGTGAAGTTGCAAACAGTACAAAAAGTGATGTGAAACCACTGACTGTGCAGCACTCGGTTGGTGTTGGCCAGAGGCATGATGGCAACAGTAGATCTGGTTCATTTGCTGTAATGTGATGCTGCCCAGATGCATGTTGGTTACTGTTACATCCTGAGCACATTGTAAAGCACCTTTCGAAGCGGCGTTAGGCACACCTTCTCTGTCTCCTGCTGTCAAATTTGGTGCAACAGCAACCCTCCTGGTGCATCAATCAGTCAAACCATGTGTGGCATTGGTTTGACTGGCTTCTTGATACCCTTCCAAACATCACAGTCAGACCTGTAGGAACACCCTTCTTTGCTATGAGGAATTTGTTATAGCCGTTTCATGAGATGCTAGATGGATTGCGAGGGGATGAAGCATGTCATGAGCAACAGATTTAGCCTCTCGTAAACACATTTCAAATCCAGGTGCTTTTACTGCACTTACCTTCCTCTGCTGAGGCTTCAGACAGCATGCATAATGGACAGAGATTACACATCTCGGCCAGTATGGTATGAAGCACTCTGTTTTGATCTTGTGACTGACATGCTCTGTCTGCATTGCAGAGGCCTCAGACAGCATGCACAGCAGAGGGGGGTTGCATACCCTGTTCAGCATGGTGCTGGGGGGTCTAGTGGCAGCCACCCCCCACATGGTTGCAGCCACAGTCATGGCCCTGGCTCGCCTACTGTACGAGTTCGCTGGACCGCTGGAATACATGGTTGATGACTTGCTGCCTGCTGTGTTAGCACTGCTGCGCACCAAGAGCAGAGAGGTTGTCAAGGCTGTGCTGGGCTTTGTCAAGGTGATACATCTTTGGCCTTTCAACCTGTGTTCTCTTTGTGCATGTGTCTCACTTACATGATCGCTTACATGTCTGTCATACCAAAATCAACCTGCAAGGTGTTGCTACTCCACCATATGGTCCTACAAACTCAGCCTGTGCTTCAAGTATGCCTGCTTTGATATGCACAGCAGCAAATGTAGTGTTATTTTTTGCAGAGATCATACAGAATTGCATTCTGAGGCCTCTGTTGCACTTTGGCAGGTGGTTGCCATGCGGCTGCCAGTCCCAGTGGTGACTGTGCATCTGAAGGCCATCCTGGACAGCATCCTGTTGTGGAGTGCTGACACCAAGAACCAGTTCAAGCTCAAGGTGGGCTGCTTCATAACATACACACCAATCAATCAATCCATCAGTATGTATTCCATGTCCTCGGGGGCAAATGGGACCCAACAGACAAGAAGAACAGTTCAGTGAATTCATAGAGACAGGATTTGCTTCCTACTTGCAAAGCATTCCCTAAGGAGACCACCACCACATGTATTTGGTTACAAGGTCATAAAGTCAGCAATAGTACAACCATGCTGCAGGAGGTCCAAATCCTGTGACCTGATATGGCTGTACACATCACAACATCATGATCATTATCGTCACATGGCATACAGCACAACTGACCAGAGCTCCGGGCTGCTGCCTTAGGAGGCTCCCGTTATGATCGCTGAAAAGCGTAAACTTTTCTTTTCTTTTCTTTCACAACTGACCAGTACATTGACACCAGCATAAAGACAAAGGTCACCATGAGGACACAAATGGTGGGCAGCCCCTTGTGGTGTAGCATTGTATGACTGGATCCCGATAGAGCATCATTGACAAAACAGCAGCTGTCACTGCGGCATCATCAGAAAGAGCAGCTTTCAAAAGGATCTGTCTGTCTGTGAGCAGGTGCGTGTGGTGGTTGAGCGGTTAGCCAGGCGGCTGGGGTATGATGCTGTCGCTGAGAACATTCCTGAAGAGCACCGAAAGCTTCTGACACACATCCGGAAAGAGAAGACCAGGAAGCTGCGAGAGGACAAGGCTGAGAAGGTGCGCATGAGCTGAAGCTCTCATCATGCAACATGTCATCACATCACTTGCTGTTCAAGGGGTCAAGCACATGTGACAAGGAGAATTGTCATCACATCACTTGCTGTTCAAAAAGGTCAAGCACATGTTGGCAAAGTAGTGATGTGAAGGTGCAAAATGGCTTTGTCACAGCATGCCCACAGCATTTTTGCTTGCTGGCTGTTGCTCGGTCTGACTCAGTGTCTGTTGCGTACAGCCCTGGGCTATCAGTGTATACGGTAGCTGCATGATGCATAGGGTGTTGTCTGCATGCACAAGCAGCTTTCACCCCTTTTCCCATGCAAAAGCAATCTGCAACCGTGGCATCAGCTTTGCTACCCACTACCATTGTCTTCATGACGTTCAAGTGTATCATGCCTGCATGTGTGAGACTGCATTCCCAAATTTTCACATTTGTTCCTCCCTGTTACTTTACAGGGAAAAACAGAAAAAGACTACCCCTGTCAGCGTCAATTTATTGTCTCTTTATACACAGAACACAGTTCTGATTCCTGCAGATGGAGATGGATGGGGGTGATGCCAAGTCCAAGTTTGGGGGCTCCACCAAGCGAGGTCGCACAGCCGGTGGCAGCGAGTGGGACTCCCAGGTCTTCTCAGATGATGAAGCTGAGGCGGATGTGCGCACCAAACTCGGCGCTGCCACTCTGTCAGGCGCCACTCGCAATGCACGATCTGCAGGTAGGCATACATCTACATGTTCGGTGTACATGTGCATATGTCAAAGCGCGAGCAAGACATCCTACTCAGGACTGTACGTAGCTGACCCTTGAAAACTTGAGCAGCCTGGTGTTTTACTTGGCTTCCGTTTAAGTCGATGCCAAAAGGTGTAGTTGTTCACTTAGTTTTCCATTTTTCTGAATCCTGGGGAACCCAATGGGCATTGAATGGATGGGTGAACGGTGTTGAGTCACCCTCTCTGTCTTGATTGACAGCAGCACCTGCATGTATGAGAATGCTCATTCAGGAGATTATTCGCACCAGGGCTGTGCACTGTGGCAAAGGGTCGTCACTTGACAGCACACAAAATCTTTTTCAGGCTTGACGGCCTCAAGCCTGAAGAAGCTTTTGTGTGCTGTGTAGTAGCAGCCCTTTGCCACAGTGTAGCAGCAGCCAGCCTGTGCTACAGCGTATCAGCAGGTGCATACCCCTGCATTTGCAGCTCAGCTCCTTGGCTTCTTGCCTTGTGACATCATACAGAAGCATGTCTGCTGTAACTGTCTGCTGTAACTGTGTGCTATAACTGTCTGCTGTAACTGCCTGCTGTAACTGTCTGCTGTAACTGTCTGCTGTAACTGTCTGCTGTAACTGCACTGCAGGCAAGTCAGTCAAGAGCATGGCCAGGGGGGGCAAGGGGCTACCCAGGGAGATGGAGGGGAACCCCCTGGACCTGCTGGATGCCGGCACAAGTCGAAAGATGGTGAAGCATGCTGCAGCCCGAGGCGCTGCTGCTGCCCCTGCTGATGAAGAGGATGACTTCGAGCATGGGGATGATGGCAAGATCATTGTCAGGGTGTGTAGCTTCTGCATTGTGTGTGCATGCGAGCAAGCTGGTGTTGTGCCTGAAGTTCTGATTGCCTCCTGCCTAGTGTTGTTGTATAGAGGTGATTGCAATGACACGCATACTGACTGCAGCAGCACGTGTCAATCCAGCACTTTAGACAGGATGAAACTTACACTTCCACCATGTAGAAGGGATTGTCTATCTGGTGGAAGAGTTAGTGTTCTCCTGTCCATAAAGTGCTAGATTTAGACGTGCTGCTGTAGTCAGTATGCGTTGGCCAGCTGTCTTTCCAATGCCTGATTGTCACACCATCAACATTCATCATTGCCTGGTCATCACATTTCGTTTCAGCATTCAGCTCTGCAGCTCTCTGGCAAATGGTACCACTGCTGAAGGTCCTTTGCAGGCATCCACTGCTGCCTCTTGTTTATACAGGATGAAGAAGCTCAGGGCAAGAAGCGGCGGCGCAACTCACACCTAGATGACAGCGATGACAGCGACTTCGATGACATAAGGCATGTGCATGGGGCCAAGGCAGCTCTGAGAGAAGGTGCTGGTTCAGTAAGATATGCTGCCACGGAAGGGGCCAAGTCACGGGTAAGGAGCAGTGCTGGGGGGTCTGTGGGGGGCCGTAGCATGGGTGCCAGGACGAGCACTACTGCTAAGGGAGCTGGCTCTCAGCATTCTGGAGACAGGTGAGGCTCAGTCATGTGGCTTCTACATGGAACAAGGCTCACGCATGAGCTGTGCTTCCATATATCTGTGTGTTGGCATGCATCAAATAATGCTGATGCATGAGCTGTGTTTCCACACATCTGTGTGCATGTGTGTATATGGTCTTGCCAGAACAGACACAGAGAGGCATCAGCGTTTGTCCTCAACTCATGATATGAGTGTTCTCTCCTATAGATTGCAGAAAGAAATGCTGCAAGCTGTCCATGCAGCTGCTGCTAAATCTGTTTCCATCTGCATACTGTTGCTGGCAAGACGCCCTCTGGTCATGCAGTTGTGCTTTTTTCTGCCCTTGAATTTTGTGATGAACTTGCCACTGCTCACAGGTTGCTGTGTATAACCCTGGCAAAACAAGAGGTTACGTCATGGTGCAGGTTCAAAGCTAGAAAGGGCGCCAAGGGTGATACAAAGGGTGCCAGCAAGGTAGAGCCCTATGCATACTGGCCTCTGGACAGGAAGATGCTGAACAGGAGAGCTGGCAAGCAGGCAGCTGCCAAGAAGGGGCTAGAGCGTGTTGTCAAGGCTGCCAAGACTGGGGCCGTCAAAGGGCACAAGGCCAAGCGACGAAGGACCTAGGCACAATTCGTAGTCACTGAAACCAGTCTGCAAGTACTGTGCACAGCTCAGGACTGACATGTACATGTGAAGAGATGTTTGATAGGTACATGTTGACAAGAGGCGTTGTAGGTTAACGTTTGTGTGCTGTTCATGTAGCTGTGTTGTCTTCAAGTCGAGTTAAATCATGAATGGTCTCCATAGCCAGAGGTACACTAAGCTTTCTCCATCTTTCCAGGCAAATCCGCAAAACGTATGAAATGCACCCAAAACAACAAGTGTACCGTCACAGCAATCATTCCATTCACTGACTTCTGAAAACTTCAGATTGAAACCCGTTTTACTGCATTTCCACTACTGTTCGACAGTGTGAAGCAAATGCAGCACTTCAGTTTCCTTGATAGATTGCATCTCAGAGACACGTTCTCAGATTTGCAGAGCTTGGTAAAGTGCCTGGATCATGGAGACATTGCGTCAGATACAGCATGCAGTCAAGCAAAGATTGTGTTAGGCTGCACACAGCACTTCAGTTTGAATGGTATTAACCAATAATAGAAAAGACTCTCCTCTACTGCAAATTGTTTGCCTGATTTGATGAGAGGGGCATGCATGCTAGCTGATGCGATGCTGGATGGCATCTTATGTGGTTTCGGAGCAACAAAGCAATGTTTGCAAATTTTAACTCGAGCGCTCGCGTTCCGCTGTGATGCATTGCAGCAGCAGAGTGATAACAGTGATACCCAAGTTCGCCGAACATCAGGCACACGCCAGGCGGAAAGCCTACGCTCCAGCAGGTCTTCAGAATTTTGCACAAGCTGTGGAATCATGCAAGCTGTCGGAGGTCCCCAAGAGCCAAGCATCGTGCCTCGACCTTACGCCCTGATCCGACATGGTGATACATATCGCTTTGCTTCTGATCAGCAACTGGCTGTACCCTATGAAGAACAGGCTTTGCACCACAGGGCTTTATCTAGGAGGACTGCACTCTCTGCAATGTGCATCACAGATAGGCCTGACCCACTTCGTAGTAAGCATAGCTTATACGGCTTTGTGTGCAAGCTCATCTGCTGGTCTGCGGCATTTGCCAATCACTTACTGCTGCAATTTTGTGTGCAGACAGTGTTACCCAGCCTGAATGTATTGCAAGAGTCCCCTGAGTTTCAGCACACCCTTGATAAATGCTACAAACGCTTACATGTGAAGTTGGATGATGCTGATCATGCCAATTTGCTGCTGTATTTGCCATCAGCAACAGCCTTCATAGAATCGGCCTTGTATGGCCGTGGTAAAGTGCTGGTCCACTGTGCCGCAGGCATATCCAGGAGTGCCACGGCAAGCAACTCAAGGTCTATTTGACAGTAGTCATACGCAAATCCATATCGATGCCAATGCTGTCCATGTCAAACGTACCATTTAAATCTCTGCCACACCCCTGCTTGCTGGGTTTACAAGCTGCGCTCGCCCCTGCAGACAAGTCAAGGCTGCATTGGCTCTGACAATCACAACTGGGACTTGCAAAGCACAAGCAGAAGGTTCACAGTATATCTCGTTTTTGGCGCCGCTGCATGCATCAGCTAGGGTGCTAAAGTGAACTACTATGCACCAGTGTAGCTTGATGCTATCCAGGTGGTGATGGCGTATCTCATGAAGACCGAGCAGCTGACACCAGAGGAAGCCCTTGAGGCAGTGAGGCATCATGCCCCCTGGGTGGACCCCAACCCTGGCTTCAGACACCAACTAACCCTATTTGCAGCTATGGGTCACAAGCTTGACCCTGACTATGAGCCCTATAGAGCCATGCTGCTAGCTCAACAGCGCCAGCTGGCTACCCTCAACACACGGCCGCTGCCCAAACAATCCAAGGTACTGTGTGTGTGTGTAGCGTTCAATCTGCGCTATCCTGTGATGCAGATACACCACTTTACTCATTGACTGCAGCTGATGACAGTCTTTGTTAGGGCTTGCCAAGGTTGCTTGTGGAATTGCATTCAGTCACCATTAGCCGCAGCTGCTCTGTCAACATGTCAAGGTGCTAGCATAGACAAAAGACAGTGCATTTGGCCCTCAGGAGTTGGTTGCGTCGTGAAGAGAAACGTTGATCACTGGCAAGCACTAATACAATTTGCAGAAAAAAGTGCTGTCTTTCGGTTTTCTTTTTGACTGACCTGTCTACAGCATCATCAGTGGTCAGCACTCTTTCACGAGCCTTCCCAAACTGTTAGCAACTGGCATTATGCTCTTGTCTGAGCAGAGTTCTCACCAGCATGATTATGTTGGACATCAGATTCATCTGTGGGTCATTATGGTAATTCTGTGTTTAACATGTCATGGTGTTTGCAACCCAAGTTTGAATCCTCCATCCAAGCTGTGCATCAGTACATTGCGTAAATGGGAATTTAAGAGTGTGTGCACGCAGAGTGGCGACTGGGTGTGCAAGCAGTGCCACAGATTGCTGGTGACAGCAGACCGTGTCGTCAACAGCCAACATGGAGATGTGGATAGTGGCTTGCATCAAGCACAACAGTGCATTCTTGTCAAGCCCCAACGGTGGATGGGCGGCAGCATGTCATTGCCAAGTGGTGGCACCGGAAGCAGTATAGTATGCCCAAAGTAAGCTATGCTGCGGCAATGCATTGCAGAGGCTGAAGTCCCTGCTGCAGACTTGAGAAGTTGGATGCATGCAATGTGCATGTTACAGTTCTGGTCTCACAGCTGACATGTTCATCTGTTTGACGGCTGCACTGCTGAGCTCATGTCTCATCACATGCTGTGGTACTCGGAATCTGGGTGTTCTTTGGCACCAAGTGGACATTCGCAAATGTGCACCCTTGACTTGCCATGGATTGGCTAATGCGTAGCAACAGCTGAGTGCCAAGGGATGTGTGTGCAGTTGCGGGACTACGGTGGGCATGTTTGAATGGGGCAGCCAGCCGGTGTCTGGCATTGCAGACTTGCACACTCCTGATGGAATACATCACCCCCTGCCCAGTTTGTTCTCCACAGTCATAAAGCAACATCAAAGCGGTGCAGTGCATGCAAGTAGCCTCGATCCCTTTGGCCACAACTCTGACACGTAATCACAGCTTGGCATGCGCACCAGGTGTTTGTGTGGTGGCACGTGGTCTGATGAGAGACATACCTGGTAAGATATGCCAAAGTCACAATGTAAGATGGCTGCGGATGTCAATGTACAACAATCAGTCTGATGTACAACAATCAGTTCTGAGAATCGACTTAGGCCCAGCAATGCAGGACTTACGCTAGGGTGTATGATGGAAATTGCGTGCAATGTGAAAACAAATTGCATGCATTGTTGATGAAGACAGCACAACATTGGGATATACTTATGACCTACTGCTTGCAAGGTACCGGTACGCACTCCGTGCAACGTCTGCATGTATCTTTGATCAATATCTGCAATTTGTCTTTGCGACACAATGGCCTTCATGACGAGTCTACAACTTTCCGGCTTGGGAAGGCACCAGGCTGCTAATGTCCGACCCTTCAGCAGCTCACAACGGCCTGTGCGAAGGACATGCGTGAAGCATGCTTGCACTTGCTCCGCAAGCGAGGCGCCAAGAGCTTTGGACAGACGCGAAACATTGCTATCTCTTGCCGCAGTTGCCATGGCTTTGAATGTGAACCAGGCGGAAGCTGAGGGTGGTGAGCTTTTATCGTGCATGAGCCCTGGCATGCACCACTCTCTCACTGCAACTATTGTGAATTGACACAGAGACGAAAACACTGTTTGGAAAGGCGTCTCCACCCACTAGTTATGGGGGTTATGGAGGGAACGCCAAGGAAGGTGCAAAGTAAGTACCCTTCTGCTTGTGCTATGCTTTTTGCCTACTCAGCTGTTTGTGAGTTTCATGACATGTATGATTGTCCTTGGCCCAGCCATGTCTTCTGAGTTTGCAGCAAGCCCTGCAACATATGCTGCCAACCACTGCTCAAAAGATGTCAGATGCATACAGGTACACTTTTGAGTATCCTGCCAGTTGGAAGAATGATGTCGTTAACAAGGTCAGTTTTGCACATTAGTACGCCTCTGGTATGCAAGCAAGCAGCCACTTTACTGCTACCACTGCATCACGTGTTGATGATGCTCATTGTGCATTTACAGACAGAAAAGGGCATGCAAGGCATCGATTCAAGGGTGATAAATCCAAAGATCGGCAAAAGTAAGCAGCTGTTATGTTGCTATGTCAAAACCTGTTTGTGATCAACCTGCCTGAAGGCCTCAGAAAAACAGTGCTGTACTAATAATTGACTGCACAAATTTGAAACCGTTTGCGTCGCATGCAGCGCAAGGCGCATTTGTCGTGACATTTGGCCGAGCTGGAGAGGACAAGAAATTTAACAAACTTGGAGATGTGGAAGCCACCCTGCAAGGCTTTGCAGGAGCTGACTATGATCTTCAGGTGCTGTTCCTACAATGACTGCTGCTTCAGTTGTCCATAAGATGCGTTGACAAATGCATCATAAACGCAAAGCACGCCTGTAGGAGGTGAACATTACAACACTTGGGTCATTGCGTGCAGCATCTCAAAGCTGCAGAAATAAGTTAGTATAGCAAGCTAGGCTGCTTTATGCATTGAGCTGCATCTTGGAGGCTATATTTCTAAACACGGTTTGTACTGTGCCAGACACAGTATCTCTATGATCCAGGCATCTTACCAAGCTCTGCAAAGCAGTGCATTCTTGGAAAACTGTGTCTGAAATAAAAATATCAGGCACACAAGGCAGTTAACAGGACAAGCGTTGTTCATCTTCTGCTTCTGTTGCTGTTCAGGATGCTCTGGTGGGTGCAACTGACAAGAAAAACAGCCAGCATGAGAAAGACGGCGAGCTGTTTTATGACTATGAGGTCACTGGAGCGGTGAGTATGCATAATGCAAAGCATTCACCATTGCTTGTGCTGAGGCCTGCTTCTTGCTGGCCTTTAATTTAGTGTCAGGTGCAGCCAGATCCTGCAGCAGGCAAAATAGCAGCTAGGCACTGATGCTGGTGATGATGCAGGATCTGCACTATCTGGCGTCAATCACTCTCAAGAGTGGCAAAGTGTTTGCTCTTTTTGTCAAATCGCCGACCAAGGTGAGCTGATAGATCCTACAGCAATTGAGTGTACAGCAGGACAAGGATGGCGGACAGCCAAGTGTGGTTACTGACATGCTTTGTGTCTGCAGAATTATGCGGTAGATAGAGACAAGCTCAAGGCAATTGTGGACTCTTTCACAATCTTGTAATCAGACGTGAGAAATCAGGGTCTGGAACTTGCAAGACTATCAGGAGGATAGGGTGCACATGCATGTCATCAAGATGCCAATGCCATGCCACATCTGCTGCTATATCTGCCAAGTGGATAGGTCATTCTTAGACACAGCGCTGCTCGGTTAGGTGTGGAACATGGTTCCCAGTGACTGCGCATGCTGCACTGCAACTGAACATGCCAGAACGCCATAACATGTGCTCTGCCCTTGCAAGGGTGCAATGCATCTGCTTAACATGGCCGAGCCTGCTGGGACACGCTGTCATACTGTATTTACACAGCGATATTGCTAGAACCGTGTGTTCTAGCTAGGCCTAATGCTGCATGCTGGCAGATGTAGACCAAAGACAAAATCTTACAAAAGGCATGCAATGCAGCAGACAGCACCATCGAGAATGGAAAATTGCTTGTTGTTTGACATAAACAAGTGCCACAACGTGCAAGCAGAAGCGAAATACACAAGCTACAAACTAGCCAGCATAGCATGGGTGTGTCCCACAGCTTGCTGGATGATCACGCAACATCTGACCAAGCTTGGAACTGTGCGTCTACCTAAATCACCTGTAAAGATGGGGTGAGCTTGTTGCGAGCATATAGCATGAGTAACACATAAGTTGAGACTGAAAGTCGAAAACATGGCCAGAAAACAGGCAAATGGCTGACCAAGATACACACCCACAGCAGCTGCAGACAAAAATCTTGTTTAGAACTGCTGATTACTACTCAAATGCCCACTGGTTTTCTCGCCTAACTTCTTCCTCTTCTTCAGGTGTGAAGTCGTTCTTGATGTGGAAGTATGCTCTGATCTCTTCTGGGGTTTTGCCCTTGATTATATCAGCCACGGTCTGGCAGCACAGTTGTCTGCAGCACAACACATTAAAAATTACGCCGCAGTTGGTAGAGTCAATAGAGGGTAAGCACAGACGTGCAATCACAGGAACTTAAGACAGCTCGGGTGACTCACAGCAAATCTTTGATATTGAGATAGTTTGCAGCCAGGGTGACAAAGTACAGCACTGCTTGGTCTACGTTGATGAAATCTTTGTCCCACTGGTTGACAGTCTTGTCCAAAGCTCTTTTGGCGTGTTCATCTGCTTTGTCAAGCTGTTTTTGATGGTCACTGCGAGTAACCACAGAGATTCAGTGTCATGCTAGGTGCCCGCCATCATACCTGAATGATGTCATTATACAGACAGCTAAGCACCTGACCTGTGCTTGTTACAGTACTCAAGAACCTTGCTCAGTGTTACACCATTGACGTTTGGCAAAGGGACAGCGAATTCAGCGCCTGTGTCTTCAATCATGTTCTTGACAGTGATGGACTGAAAAGCAACATCCTCATCAACCTGGAACTCCTGTCCATCTGAGCTCTGCAAAAACAAGATCCCGGTTGTGCAGCAGACCCCAGTGGACACAAGCAAGGTCCCGCGCAAAATTGCTCTGGATGTCTTGAAGTGCAAGGATCGAGCACCTTCAAGGTCACTTTTTCCGCCATTTTCAGAGCGAGCAAGGTGAAAGTGCGAAGGAGCAGGCTCAGTACGGTGCACCAAGATCACCAGTCGTTTGCAGCACCGACTTGAACAGCTTGCTGCTCAAAAGCCTTAGTTTGTAATTGCTGGTGATGCAGCGACTTGTCGGCAGCAAAAAAGCGTATCAGACGCGTTCTTTCACGGTCGCTGCCTCAAAGTTGTCGCTCTTCGTAGAGAGAGAGAGAGAGAGATTACAATGCTTTAGCCAGCCAGCAAGTCTGATCACATATAGAAGAAGACGAAGGTCAAATGTGGAAAACATCAAGACAGTCTAGAACGAACTTGAAAACCTGCATAT
>JAABUP010003543.1_pt1 | contig 27429 bp, 42 predicted proteins | sample 5559201 | NCBI WGS metagenome assembly JAABUP01 (sample SAMN10711887, study PRJNA513373) | rock metagenome | isolation source: Antarctica rocks | place: Antarctica | reverse complement strand
GTCACGTACTCTCAGCATCTGCAGCTACAGATAGCTGGCATGCCCTGGACGCTGCTGCTGCCATTATTACTTTCGGACAACTGAGTGGTACATTTTGCCAACCTTGGCTTCCTTCTGCAGTTTATGGTGGTGCATACAAACCAAACCCAAATGTTCATGTCACAGGGCAGATAGAGCATGGCATCTTGAACAGGGCGGATTGAAAAGGGTAGCTTGATCAGGGCAGATGGAACACTGCAGGCTGGGTGTTATGTCCCACTCACCGCAAGGCATTCCGCCCAAGCGTGCTCTGCCAGTGACCACGCTTTTGGCCCAGCTGGGGTGGGTCTCAATCCAGGAGTCCTTGTCAAACAGGCCACTCTCCCAATACATCTGCTGCTGCTGCTGCTGCTGCTGCTGCTGCTGGGGGTGGTGGTTTGATGTGGTAGTTGAGTCTCTGCCACTGGTGCTGGCTGTGGCATCTGTGTTTGGCTCCTCTAGAGAGATGTACCTGCCGGCAATGGCTGCTCTGGCGTCCAGTTTCTCACCTGCAAGGCATGAATGGCACCAGAGCTTGAAAACAGGCAGATTGCAAGAGTGCAGGAGGCACTGGAAAGGCACAGTGTGGCACATCACATGGCATGGCGAAGCACAGCACAGCACAGCACAGCACAGCACAGCACAGCACAGCATGGCACAGCTCAGCATGCCATGCATTCAATTAGTTCTGACACACCTCATGCATGTTTACCACTGACCTTTGTCTGGCTCATACTCAATCTCTCTGCCGATGGGGTCCGTGCTTCTGAGGACGGGCAGGGTGCCTGGCAGGGTGGGGGGCACAAAGGCTAGCCACTTGAGCATGGCCTCCACACCAGCCAAGTCATCCTCAACAATATGGTGGCTCACACCGTTGGCCGCCATGACCTGTGTCCATCAGCCGTCTTACAGAAGGATAACTTCTTTGATTCACAAAACTTTTGTGAAGACGTTCTGACCCAACAAAGATGATACTTGCATGTAGCAACAACACAACACAGCACGTGCTGCATTTGTGGCGCTGCATGATACACAGGTGCAGGCTGGATTTCCAACTCGCTGTCGCCGCCAGCTTTCACAACCCTGTCAACATAGGACAAAACGAGCGCAACAGTTTGATTGGATGAGCAAGCAATTCAGCCCCCAATTGAGTAGGGGTCATCAGGTCAAACAAACAATACAAGGGGACAGGGCACCGTGCAAGGGAAACTGGATGAATACTGATAATAGTAATAAAAGTAAGAATAAAAATACAGTAATATGAACAATGATTTGTTTACAATGTATGCAGATTTGAGATCTTTTGATCACCTTTGGACCTCCCAGCTGCATCTGTGAGCTGTAAACTTCCCGCCCCAGCAGCTTGTTGAGAGCCGAGAAGCCTGTGAGGATGATGGGCTGGTCTGCCCTCTGTATGCACCTGCACCACACCCAAGCCAAGCCTGTCTTCAACACCACACCCAGCACAAGCACATGCGCGTGGCATTCACGTATGGTATGGCGCACATGGTATACATGGTGTGTGTACATGTATGGCGCATGTGCTTGACATGACAGGCAGGCTCTGCTGAGACAAGTTGGCATCAACAGACGTGGCTGCAGTCACAGGCGTGGCCTTCAGCTGTGTTCCTTGTGTGCTGTTTTCTCAGCATGGTGTCTTCCAAGCTGAGCAACACATGGCAGTGAACAGCAGAGAGAAAACAGATGCCTGAGGAAGCAGGACACAGCAGTGCACAGGAAACAGCTGAGAAGAATCAGATGTGACAGATAGCAACACCCTGCAGTGCGCAAGGGACAGCAGAGAGGAATCAGGTGTGACAGGTAGCAACTGATGCACTGCTTGAGAGGAATCAGATGTGACAGATAACACACTGCACAGGCAGCATAGGAAAATGAGATGTAAAAGGTAAAGAGGGTTCACCTGCGGCCTAAGCGTGCCAAGTATGCTCCGATGCCTACTGTCCTGCCGCTGACCAGAGTCACTGTGAAGCCCTCTCGAAAGGCTCGGGCATACACACTGCATGCATGTATGTACGTGAGTGCGTTACTCTACAAGTGTGAGCATGTAACCAGGTTCTGGTCAAGACGCAGCACTTGGCCCAGCAGGGATGTCCAATGCAGAGGCAGCAGCGCGTATGTGAACAGCACGCAAGAAGCTGCATGCATGCTTATGTCACTTGAGCCTGTTGCAGCATGTGACTGGAAGGAACATCTAGACATGTAATGTAGCTGTTCCCTGTAGCTAACAGAGTATATGTTGCACAGCAAGACTGCTCTCATTGGTCCCCAAGGGTGCCATGCACCTTTCATTAGCAGTGCGTGTTGGCAACAGTCTATGCACTAGTAAGTCCCCTATGAAATTTAATTTTGACATGATATATTGACATTGAGACACGGGCATCTTTCCAGACTATGTGGAATGTTGAGCCCAGCCGACACATCACAGGAGGCTTGGTGACAGCTCACCTTGCAATAGCACCGCTGCCACTCAGGCACTCAATGCCCAGCCCATCCTCTTCGCCAACCACGTCAATCAGCTTCCATCTCCTGGCCCCATCCACTTGCATCTCCTCACACTTGACAACCAAAGCATCTGATCGGTCTGCACAAGCACAATGGCACCACTCATCAAGGTGAGGCTTACAAGAGCTAAAAAAAGTTCATTGCTTTACTCTATTGCGGATTTAAAATGAGCCCATTTTGTATCTGTGACGGAGTAATGGAATTTGAGTGTTGTGCAGCAACTTGCATGAGTTAACAGAGTATGCAGGTAGATAGCACTGCTGTTGGCATGACAGTATATTGCAGCAGCAAGATGTGGTATTCTTGGGCTCCAGGCTAAGGGCTTGCTGATGCGGACACCAAAAGATGCTTGTGGCGTGACAGCATTGAGGAAGCTCAACCGGCATGGGCGCACACACAGACACAAACCCGGGACACATGGGTTGTCAGTCACAGACACACAAACACAGACATATACACAGACACAGTGTGTATCAGCCCAAATGAACAGACACAAATGAAATACGTGACATCGCATGACACGATGTCACTTTCCATACCTGTGATGCTATGATAGTCATCGTCAGAGACGTATAAGTACTTGAAGCCTTTCTGAGGTTCCTCAGGGTTGTGCCACTCCACCTTCAAACACTGCTTCACCTCATTTGCAAGGCCAACGCGAGCCCCTGAGTTGGCGGCCAGGTAGAACACCGGGATGTGGTGCTGTAGGGCATACTCGGTGGCTGCTCGGAACATGGCATCTTCCTTCGGTCCGAATGCGCCCGAGTTGTAGGTGATGTCATTGGCAATCGCCACAACCTGTGGGAGGAGCTTGTTGACTCACTGGCTCAAGCTCAGACTTCAAGCAATACATCTCAGTGGCTCAAGCTCAGACCTCAAGCAATAGATCTCAGTGGCTCAAGCACAGACCTCAAACCATACATTTCAGTGGCCCAAGCTCAGAACTCAAGCAATACATCTCAGTGGCTCAAGCTCAGACCTCAAGCAATACATCTTACCTTGGCAGAACACAACAGCTGCATCTACTTTGGTGAAGGCACAAATCACAGCCGTATCACTTCAGCAACAAACAAAAAGCAGAGGCGTTGACGTTGTGAAGACTGCTTTTGGCCAGACCTGTCTGCCATCTGGGCACTCAGGCGTCCTGAGTAGCATGAGCCAGGCGACCACACCCACAGTGTTGCAGCCTATAGGTCGCTGTGTGAGCTGAAGGCTGCCTGCCTGCCTGAAGTTGGGCTCCCCAATCATGACCAGCTCTTGAACCTCCACACACCGAGCTGGCAGCACCAGTCACACATGTCACGACCCAGCTGGCATGAGAGGCAGAGAGAGATTTGATTGATAGCTCTGTCAAGCAGCTAAAGCATTGTGCTCCCTTTGTTTGGACCGGATATAGTCCATATCATGCACCTTCAGAACAAAGCATCAGCAATATGCAGCTTAGCCAGCCAGCCTGGATATACAATCATCACAATGCTCCATCAAGCAAATGCATTCTGGCAGCCAACCACCAATACTTGCTACAAGGCAACGCAGCACTCAGCAGTTGGGGTGAATGATGGCACTCACAACAATCATGCAATCAGTCCACAACACAACTGCTAGACTACTTAGATGATTGGAAGAGGTGACATTCAGTCTGTCAATCAGCTAAGCCACTCATTCATCACAACTTGGCCAACCAAATTGTGTGAGATGACAGGACAGAGCCTCGAGTAACACACCTGGTAGGGGTCCGTCAGATTCTCCACTAGCATCCCTGTCCAGCCACACCTTACGCAGGGCGTTCCCAAACACATTGGGGAAGTCGTAGGCAAAGGTGGTCTTGTGCCTTCTGGCAGCAAGGCGTTTCTGCTGGAGCTGTTCCAGGGGTGGGTAGGGGGCCAGGATGGGGGTGCCATCAAAGGCACCTGCTGGGCCTTGTGTGTGCTTGGACAGGTACATGCTGTTGCCTGCCTGCAGAGCTTCCTGGTACACCTGTACGTCTTCTTCACCACCCTCATGCCCTGCACATCAATTAATCAATCAATCAATCAATCAATCAATCAATCAATCAATCAATCAATCAATCAATCAACCAGTCAGTCAATCAGTCAATTTACATGTTCTGTTTTGAGGACTCACCAAGGGGGTCAACAGGCAAATGGGAAATCAGCATACACTGAGCACTACATACACAGTTGCCATCGGCACATGGCAGGCGCTATAGAGCAGGAGCTGAATTGCCAATGATGCTGCATGACAAGGCACCAATTCACCCACATGGGTCTGACTGTTTTCAGGAATGCTGTGTCAACATGGCACAAAATCAATGCTGCAGCAAACGCTGCGGTGCCTTGCAGAATTGTAGCTACACAGTCATTGGCACAGCTTGGCAGCTGTAATGCATCAAGTCATGGTGTTGTACGAAGACTTTCAAAGTGGATTCATGAGCTTGAAGCTCCGGGCTGCCGCCTTAGGAGGCTCCCTTTATGATCGCTCAAAAGCGTTAACTTTTCTTTCCTTTCTTTTCATGGGCTTGAATGCACCTGTTGGGGAGGAGACAACAACCCTCCAGGCTGGTAAGCCTTGTGGCATACGCAGGCGGACCTCCCACTGAACCACGCCTGCTCTTCTCAGCCTGCTGCTGTGCTTAGACATCAGCCCAGCGCATGCGGCCCTGAGGGCAGATGCGGTCTGGCCCTCTTGCTGGGGCTGGTGTAGGGCCAGGGGCTGTATGACAGTCAGGAAGACGTGAGCCCAGTCTGGCTTAGTAAGGCTGTCCTTGACTGCACCTGCAACAGCGTGCTGCTTGCTTGCTGTGCATGTCCACCATTGTTCTGGCAGGCTGCATAGTGAAAGAATGTAGACGATAGCTGAGTCATAGCTGAATGATGTAGACACTAGCTGCACAGGCTGTGAGCTGCAAGTAAGTGATGCAGTGCAGGCACAGAATAGGCAAGATCCCAAAGAACTGCTTGTGATTGGATGTAGATGGACATGTGGGAGGACTGAAACATGCAGCAGGCCACTTGGCAGTTTTTCCAAGGTTCCCAAAAGGCCCTGGTGCCTTGTGAAATGCAACAAATCAGGATTGTTGTATGGAGCCACCAGTCAGGAGCGTTCTGTACGCACAGTAAGTCAGGAGCAAATGTGTAGTGCGCAGAAGTGCAATCTAGCAGCAAACGAATTCAGGCACAAAGGTCTGAGGTTGATACCATTGGCTCCTGCACGTTCCAGCTCCACAAGATTGGATACAAGGTACTCCTCCACATCCTCCAGCACAGCTGCCACAGCTGCACCCACATCGTCTTTGCCTTCACCACTTGTCTTGGCAGTCTTGCCTAGTTTGTGCACTGTTCCCCTGTCACCCAGTTCAAGCTGTCAGAAGTGCTATATTTCCCACATCGCATCATGGTTGGCACAAAGGCTGCAGCTTCAGACAATCGCTGGGTACACACACAGCACATACTACCTTTGCATGATGCAGCACAACAATACAAGCTTCAATGATCAGCACAAGTCAGGTGACTGAAACACAGTGACCATTGCAGCTCTTGCTGTTCCAAACACAGCATTGCATGCATGAATGCATGAAGTTGGGCAGGATGACCTTTGCTGTTGATGGCACTCCCGGTTTGTGCTGGCTTTACAGGGCAGGGCGTACCTCAGGAACACTCTCTTGAGAGGTGCGCTGCGTGCGTTGGGTCTCTCGGTGATGGTGTACATGTGGCACTGCCTGTTTCTGGTTGGAGAGTACCCAATCCTGCCTCTGAATCCATCCAACTTCTGCAGCTCAAGCACCTCAGCTCCAAAAGGCTCAACAGCTGCCAGCAGAACATCAGGGCCAAAGGTGAGCGTCCCAGAGGAGGTGCTAGATGGAGGTAAGGGGGCAGGGCGATGCTTGGGAGGCTTCCCATCTGAGCCCCCTCTGTGGAGACCAAAGCTGCCTTCTGTCTTTTCCCTGGAAAGGCTCATCTTGCCTTCTGAGACTTCCCTTGAAAGGCTCGAGTTGCCTTCTGAGTTGTTCCTGGGTGACCCCAGAGGGCTGACAGACACAGAGTTGGGCTGCATCTGAGCCTCAGCGTGAGTCTGAGAGCTAGTGGGGGGTTGGGGGTGCTTGAGGGGCTGACCCTGGGGCTGTTGCTCAAGGCTGCATGTAGCTGCCCTCCAGAAACCGCAGCGTACTGGTGGCATGTGAGGGCGCTGTACCAACACACTGACAGATTCAAACCCTGCAGCAAAGCATTCATTTTGCTGAATATACAACACCTACACTATGGCAATGCTTTTGAGAAGCATCAGACACTGTGCAGCATGTAGCTGGTCTGATGCCATGCTGCCAGCTTTACCTGGCGCACTACTTGGGCTCATTGGGCTTTAGAGATGGAGATGCACATGCCGCAGAATCATATTGTCAAGCAATCAGTTGTTAGTTGAATGTTTGGCAGTGCTGTTTCCACCAAATCGCTTTTTCCAGCATTATTGTTAGGGCTTCAGATACATCTTTTCGTCATGGAGCAAACAAACCTTTCTCTTATCTTACATTTACCTATTACAATATTGAATAGAGCTCCGCAGGAAGAATTGGAAGTGATGCCTTAGATGCTCTCACACAGCTGAAGGCATACTGCCATCACACTCTGGCATGTGAGAAATGCATGGGACACAAAATCAAACCAAGGCAAATCCATGTCCTGCAAAAAAGACCTCACACACGGAGCTGCTCAGGACTGTATGTGCCTTAGCCTAGGAGAAGACACAAGTTCAGTGGATATATGCATGAGGTGTAACAGCCTAGCCCAGCTAATTGGACGCTTCATGCAGGCAAATACAAAAACATCTAGCAAGCCTGCTGTGGGTTGTCTTGTGGGGTGTCACCTGAGTGAGCCAATGTGTCATCCATTGCTGCCAGCTGTGCAATGACTGCAGCAGTGACAGCCCTGCGGTTGCCTGCCCCGGCATTCACTTCATCCATGAGGTCTGACACCTGAGACTGTGGGGCGATGACAGCTGTGGCTTCAGGCAGGTGGTGCTGAGCTGAGGCACTCAGCACCAGAGCTGACTCATGGTCCTCTGTCAAGATGACGTGTAGAGTCCCACGCTGCAAGCCTGTCAGCTCTGCATGCACACAGGCAGGTTGCCTTGGACTCTGTGCCCAGATGGCGCACTACGTATGTTGCCCAAAGCTGGCATGATTCTTGTGAATCATGCAAGATTGACTTGGCCAAGAACGAGGCTGAACACAAGGCTGAACAGCTTGTAGATCTCAGGACAGTACAGCAGCACAGACAGCTGTGATGTCAATGCACTATTGCCATGGTACACAACATATGCAGTGGCCAGCAGGTTTTCAAGAAGGATTTTTGCCTCGACAGAGCTGTTCCCACCCTCCAATGAGCCCAGGAGCTTGTCAGACACAGATACACACATGGGCTTGCATTGCGCTGCATACCTTGCTGTGCCACAATGCTCTGAATGGCTGTTGCTGCTTCGACAAGATTGGCCAAAGCAGGTATAACAATAGCAGCCGCCAGCACTGCAGCCTCTGCGCCAGCATCCAAGATGGCAGGCTGAGTGTGAGTCCACAACATGATAAGGCCGCTGGGCAGTGAGTGCAGGCTTGGCTGCTGCTGCAGAAACGGGTAGTAGATGCGCTTGATGTAGGTCAGAAGCGCCCGCCTCTGCACAGACACAGCACAGACCAGGTGTGGATGTATTCAATTCCATGCTAGCTAGGAGCAGCACTGCACTTCTGCAGACTATCAAAAGAGAGCAAACACAAACAGCCCCAAAGCGCCTTGAATGACGTGACCTGTTTGCAGAAGAGTGTGGCTGGTGGTCGCTGTTGCACTTGGTGTATGCTGTACAAGGTGTACAGTGTACGAGGTATATGTTGCATGCAGCCACTCTGAAGCAAACAGTGAGCGCACATCTCCAGCCTCAAATAATGACGTGTCACAAGCCTCCCTCAAAACTTGCTGTGTGTTGCCAGCAGTCTTAAGCAGACGCCACTGCATTCTCAAGCAGACAGCTGCAGGCACATTTTGACAATTGCATCAAGACCCCTGTCTTGGATAATAAGCAGATCTGCAAACACCTGTGGTACTGCCTAGACTGCGTACTTCTTCTGTTGGGAATGCAGGGAGACCAGCAAAGCTTGAATGTATCCAGGTTCAGCAGTCGTGGAGCAATACAACACATGAGGGTGAGATAGTGCAAGGCAAGATGCGCTTCCAGGTACTAGGCTGTGCGAGTGGTGCATACCTGAACACCAGGGTCAGCATGATTGAGTAAGGAGGCCAGAGCATCTTCCACTGCAGCAGGCGCCTCCACCAATAGCTTCAGCTTGGCTTCCATCAGGTCAGGCGACACAGGCTGCTGGCTGCCGCGATTTGCAAAGGGGCTGTCTGGGGCCTGCCCTGGGTCAGGACTGGCAGTGAAGGGGCTGGTTACCAGGCCTGAGTACAGGCCTTCCACAAAGGTGGACCGCCTCGCGACAAGTTTCTCTGGCGCATTTACCTGCACAAAACAATGAGGAAGACTGCTTGCAAGTGCAGGTCAAGGTTGCATAGCGACGTTTTCCATCTGATCAATTTCCATGTTGCACATGGCTGTTGTGCACTTGGAAGCATGCAAGAAGCAGACGCATGTGCAGTTGGCAAAACAGCTGGGCGGCACTAAAACGCAGCACCGTAGCTTCTCAAGGCAATAGGGTTGCATCACAGCTGTGGACCTGAAGACAGTTTCACTGAACCATGCAGCCCACAATGCATCACCACGCAAGCACCACCAGCGCTTAGGGGGCTCATGTGAAGGACCCACCTTTGAAGCCGGCAGCGCAGCATCAGTGTGTGAGGCATGGAGGGTGTGTGTATGACCCAGAATGCCAGCAAGCTGCTGCTGGCTGAACATGTCCACTCCTTGCAGCGTTCTGGCCACCACGCCTTGCAGCTCAGTCAGCAGGCTGTGCTCCAGCAACTGCTGTGCACATGAGGCCACCTTGGCACTGCCCTGCCCTGTGTCATCACACACACAAGTCTTAGAGAGCCTTTCCTCAACACAGGTCTTCAATGTTGTGTTTTGCAGAATCGTGACAAGCAGATGCTGCAGCTTTTGCTGTGCCTGTCATGCTGCTCCTGCGTTGCCCTCCAGCAGCAACAGCTGAACCCTGAGATGTCAGGCTATCAGCCTCGACCTTTCAAACACCAACAGCATGCTTCAGAAGGCCAAACAGCTTGCCCAAAGACTGCGGGTCAGCGGCTTGCTTCAGCAGGCCAATCAGCTTGCCCACAGAGTGTGCAGCTTCAACACTGCCAGGCTGAATGCCCAACATGACAAGCAGCTGTTACATGACAAGAGCTTGCTAGAGGACCAGGTTTTAGTTTCCCAGAGATGCCCACCAGAGTCTGGCGAACATCCGTGCTTTCAACAAGTGCTTACCTACAAGCCACTACATGGCAAGAGCTTGCTAGAGGACCAGGTTTTAGATTCCCAGAGATGCCCGCCCAAGACTCTGGCGCACAGGCGTGCCGTCAAACACATCAGGTATTATGCAGTCATGATTGTGCTTACCTACAAGGGCAGCTAGCCTGCGCAGCAGAGGGCGGAAGTGCTCTGGTCTAGGCGTCACCAGAGCGTACAGCAGCCTGATCACCAGGCCGCACTTGAGCTGCAGTGCCTGATGACTCACCACAATGTCCAGAACCTGCTGCAGCTCCTTGCTGTGCGTCTGCATTCAACACGACAAAGTGACTGGAAACAGGTGACAGCTGTTGGCAGCTGCAATGGCAGACAAATGGACACACACGCTCCTAGACATCCATTGTTGATGCTACGGACACAGCTCAATGGTGCAAGTGCAGGAAGTCAATCTTGTGTCAAAATACATGCGCTACTGGCATACTCTGGTACGCCAGGTGATGAATTACTGTGATGAACTTTTACATCTGCAAGTAGGCAGTCTGCAGCTTGCTGCAAGAACCTTGGTTGCAGTAGTTGGGCACAATGAATGGTAGACTGAATGGTAGACTGAATGGTAGACGGAATGGAAGACTGAATGGCATGACATAGCAGTGATGGTCGTACGCAGTGCTCCATGCGCAGTGCTCCATACGCTGCTGCAGATTGCACAATCTATCGCTCAGCAAACGCCTTTGGCTTACCAGATGCCTCAGCAAGCAAAATACAGCAAATCAGCAAGCAGAACCAATCCCAAGCAGTCAAGCTTACTCACCTGGCGCAGCTCATCAATGATCTCCTGTTCGGTGGCCTCAGTGCCTCGCTGGAACCGTTCTTCTACATCCAGGAAGGCCTCAAAGAGGCTCATGCCAATCTGGCGAGCATATGCTATGCCCCCGTCCAGGTGGCAGGTGGTGATGTCCATCAGGGCCTTCAGGTGACCAGCCAATGCTGCCCTGTCTGCTTCTTTCACGCCCTGCATCATCCCCCCCTGTCAGACTCTGTTTTTATCAAGGCAGCGCTGACATCACGCACCTGGAAGTGACGACTTTGCGACAGACAGACAGACAGACGGACAGACCGACCACCTGACAATAGAACATTTGCAGCGTCGAATATGGCACTGAGGCTGCATGGTATGCACAGCACTGAGGGCTGATGGGGGAAGCCTTACTGTACGCCCTGTAACATGTAAACACAGATGCCTGTTACCAAGTATTTGATCAAAGCAGCATGCTGCCATGATTACGAACTCTAGAACATGATTTTGGTGAGCCAATCATCAGTGACACTGAGGCAGACGTGCACATACCTGGATGCCATCATTCATGATGTCAAGCAGGGCGCGAGCAGGGAAGCAGGGCCCCTCCTCCCCGGGCCGGGGGGATCTCTGTTGATTCAGCTCCAGCTCAGCCTCATGCTCCCCCAACACGCCTTCCACCTCACTCACAAACTCAGATGACATCCGGTTCTGCACCCAGAAGGGTTATCATTTCAATAAGGGACTTGTTGAAGCCTAGCACAACGTTCCAAGCTTATGTTTGGCACCTGGGACTGTTTGGTATGTGAGAGAGCAGACACTTGTGCAGAAAGGACATGTGCAAAAGCTTTCAGCCGCAATTGGGTGCTCTTTTGCACCATTTGTAGACAGCGAAAAGTGTCGAAGGTGCCTTATGTGGTGGTGATCACACAAACATAGCAGAGTCACCAGTGTTCCAAGAACCAAACACAAAATAGACACCTTGATTCATGTTGGTGTGATGATGGACACAGCTTGCAGTGGTATGTGACGACAACTGATGCTGCAGACTGTGCCTAGCTTACAGTCTACTGCCTGCTGTCATGATAACAGCTCCAGCCTTGTACAGGATGGACACTGGATCTCACAGCAAGCTGTACGATGCAAAGGGGAACTGAGTCCTGAAGATGAACCAGCTTTCAAGAGCCGATGCCCCCTCACGGGGTAGGGCCTTAGTCTTAGCAGGAGCTGCTGGCAACCATCAAGTTATGCCTTGTACACTAGGCCTATCACGACTACATATAAGATGAACCAGCTGTGCATGAGCAGCAGGAAACACCATGTGTGATTGTCTTACCTGCACAACTGCAAAGGCCTCTGTGAACTGCATGAGAGGCAGGGCAGAGTCTTCCAGGCAGGCCGTTAAGTCTGTCACTACTTCATCCACAGGGTGCTCGTACCCTGAAATGCAGACGTTACAGTTTACAAGGGCTACATCATTTGAACTGCTGCGTCCACAGGCAGCTTGGTACTGCAATGCAAGGGTGGGATGCTCCATCAAGCAGCTTGACCCGTGTCATGTACTTGTGCATTATATAAACCCTAAACCCAAAAACCTATACTGTCTTTGCAGTCTGCAGCATTCATCACAGCAGCCACTCCCAAGGTAGCCCGCAATAAACTGGTACATGAGGCAGCAAGCCTTTGCATTACAGTAATGCTGTACAAACTAAGAAAACTGCTCAGACTGACGACGTTTGACATTCATTGATTCCTTGATTGCATACCTGCCAGGATCATTTTGGCATCTTCAAGACTCCTCTTGAATCTGTGGTCGACACCACTGCTGTACACCAGGGGCGGCCCCAGATCAGGGAAACCCCCAGCATATGGCTCAGCCTTGGTCACAGCCTCAGGATCATCCAAGTCTAGGGTTGCAATTAGGTCACCGGGGTTGAGGATGGATGCCTCTGACTGATGGAAGCGTAAATGACCTGCTGCTGAGCTCAAGAGAGGCATCATCATTTTCATGACCTGCAAACATACATGTCAAAATCTAATTGCTGTTAGGTTGATTTGATTGCAAACATTCATGTCATGCGCTCAAGACAATTGTGGAAGCAACTTTTGGGCTTGTGCATTACTGGCTCTCTGGCTTGATTAAAAGTGTAGTCTGCAGCCGGCTTGTTTGCTGGAAGCAAATTGGCAGACAGTCTGCTGATTCAAGCATTGCAATCTGTTGACGCAACCATTGGGCCCACATCAGTATGCCTGTAAATTGGGGACCTTCAACACCAAAATGCATCTGCTGTCTAGTTGATTTGCTGGCAGCATCTACTGGCAGCAGCAAATGACTGATGAATTCTGGCGTAGCGCACCTCACCTCACCACATGACAGGCCACTAGCTGACAAGGGACACACTTCAAATTTGATATGATCTCAGCATGCACAGCATGGGTCTGCCAGCAGCTCACCTCAACCTCAGCGTATGGCTGGTCAGTCTTGACATGAGAGCCATCCGGCAGCAGGTACCGGATCAGTTTGCCTGGGGAGCTTGCAATGAGGCGAGAAGGGTCTGACTCATTGGCCAGCAAGCAGGTAAGACTGTCAATTGTGATCCTTGTCCCCAATGCTTCTTCTTCACTGTGCACCACATGCGACAGCCCATCAACCTGCGTGGCCACATATACAGCTGGGAATGTAGCCACACAGGGTAGAGTCAGTACCACATGCATTGCGCACAATACATGTGGGTTTGTCAATGTTGGAAACAATGTCTGCAACATATTCTGCGCTGTACATCACATGTGACAAGTTGTAAGTCTGACAGTACTTGTGTTGTGTGAAATAGGCAGCCTATACAGGCTGGAGGCATCTGACTTAACGTTAATCAGCAAATCTTGCAGGGTGGTGATCTGACTTGAGTTTGTCCTTCCCCTTAAGCTGAATACATGCACAAATGCATAACGTATGTTGTGCAAGAGGGGGGATGCAAGGCTGAAGAAAGAGCTTGCCTGCACAAGCAAGCCTCCATCATTCAGAGTCCTGATGACAGCGTCAACAGAGCTGCTGCCCAAGCACAAGCTGAACGTATCACTCGCTCCCCTGTGAACCCTCGCTGTGTACTTTATGCCTGCATGCCATCCCAGTACTGACATCATCTGTAGTGCTGGATCAAAGCGGTGCTTGCTAGCAACAAGGCTGGTCAAAAGGCATGGAGTATACGTGGATGATGTGGGGACAGCGAGGCAGGGCAGGGCAGTGGCAGGGCAGGGCAGTGGCAGGGCAGGGACGGTGGCAGGGCAGTGGGGGCGGGTGGTGGCAGTGGAGGTCAGGGGGTTGGCAGGGCAGGGCAGGGAAGGGCAGGGCAGGGCAGGGCAGCCCCTAAGCTCTGCATGTCTTCTCTGGGCTTTGCCAGTTGACAAGCGCAGTGCAATGTGACAACACAAACAGGCTCACCTTCCACAACCAGCTGTTGCTCAAAGGAGGTGAGCGTGAGCCTGGCAGGTGGCAGCTGCCCTTTCTCCAGGAAGCCCAGGTAGTCAGCTGAGCGCAGGTTCACCTGCTCTATCACTCGCAGCAGGGCTCCGCAGATGACCGACAGGTACCAGACAGGCCGCTCAGCTTTCACCTGAATCACCGCACTCAACTTGTTACACTGACAAATGGCTCAACACGTCTGATGAAATTGGAACAGTGACTAAAACTGCCACACAGCAGCCAGGGTGAAGACTCTGTCAAATTGCAGCTGCACAGCCTCCAACAGGATAGTTTGTAAATGCCCTCGCTTGCTCATTCATTCACTCATTTGTTTGTGCTTTCAGTCTGTGTTTCCTTCATGCATGCAACCATTTGGTCATCATTCAGTCCTGCAGATATGCCCCTTGTGGGTGTAAAATGAACCAAGGAGCAGCAGTGTGATCTTTCCAGACAATGTTTGTGCTCGCAGGACCTCACAAGCATCATGAGGCCCAGCCCAAGGGCAGGCAGCAGTTTAAGACAGACACCGAATAGACAGACTCACGTGGGCAGCAGGCTCAGACAGACACCCTACAGACAGACTCACATGGGCAGCTATGCGGGAGTCCAGCCAGCCGGTGTGGTGGTTGTTGCCGGTGAAGGCCTCGTGCTGGATCATGTCGGTGGTGTAATCCACGCTGGTGCGGATCTCGCCCCTGATCTTGACCTGCTTCAGAGCCACCACCATGGCCCTGATAGCACTCTCACGCCTATCGCCCTTTGCAAACAGGTGCCCAAACTGCATTCACACACATGGCACTCTCACAGCTGTCCCCCTTTGCCAACAGGTGCCCAAACTGCACTCACACACACATGCCTTTGCCAACAGGTGCCCAAACTGCACTCACACATACATGCCTGACCACTGTAACAACATCAATGGTAATTATGGTGATAACAATGATAACAACAACAAATAGTTGTCCTAATAACAACAATAATGATAATGTTGACAATAATAATAACAAACATAATCATGAACAACAATGATAATGCTGACAATAATTATAACAAACACAATCATGAACAACAAGAACTTTTACATATCTAGGCATCAGGTGCATATACAGCCCCCTTCAGAAAGGCTTGTTCAGAGCACCTGCATCACATGATGACTGTGCAAAGTCTGGTCACCAGGGGCTGTGAAGCAAAGAGACTGCACAGCATAGCTATGGCGGACCCAACGTGTGCGCAGCTTTGTCTACCACCAGCAACAACAGCAGTCGGACGAACAAACTACACAGTACACTAAGAAATGGAGCAGAGACTGTAGGAGATGGAGCACATCATAGCACATCATGACTGCAAGATCTGCAGGTAGAGGGTCCAAAATCTTTTTTTCGTTTCAAATATATATAATTATATAAATGTATAATTATATGTATTTTTTGAAAAGACACCTGGGAGTCAGAGAACTCGTGGATGCCACCGCCACTCTTGACAGAAAAGTAGCCCCACACGTCCGGTGAGTTCCGGAAGTTCAGCTCATCAATAACGCCACAAGTGGGCTTGAATCCATCATTCGCGTCTTCTGATGTGACCCGCACTGCCACCACTGCTCCCATTGGCTGCATCTGAGGGTCTCTCTCAAAATCTGCATCACAACTGTCGGATTTGCTCACATACCAAGTAATGTGAATGTCAGCAGAATGGGCTGCATGTCTGTGATCATTGGAAGTGACCTGGTATGCTGATGTGCCTAAACCTCATGGGTGCGACATGTTCAAGGCCAAGTTCAAGCAATGTTGCAAGTTGGCTCAGACGTGAGCTGACATGCATGTGTGGTGCATTGTGGATGCTTTGTTGTAGCTTTGAATTTGCCAGAAGTGGTTTATGCTGTCAATGCAGATCAATGCATTGCATTGGCTTTGATAAGCTGGGCCAGGTTTAGACACCTGTGGCTTTCAAATATGCAACATCATGCTTGCATGACCTTTACCACAAAGCAATGTATGCTGGAGCTGAGGATGCGTGTGATCATGATATGTCTTCACAAGTATTGATCAGCATCTAGTTACACATGCATGTAGACCACTCATGTGCATGTACATTCACAGTGGGTTTGCATATCATGTGGTACATACCAGTCATGTGCATAGCATGTGGTACATGCCAGTCATGTGCATAGCATGTGGTGTATGCAAATCATGTGCACAGCATGCAGTATATGCACACTGAGAGTGGATATGACACGAGTCACAGCAAGGGACGTACCAATGGCACTGCACCCTTCAGGATCTTGACCAAACAGTCGGCGAATGTCTGCCATCCTCTCCAGTCGGATGCCCATACCAATCATCAGCTGGCAAGAGGGTATGTTCACGCCAGAAATCCACTCCGTCACTGGGTGTTCTACCTAAAGCACGATATATTTCAGGGTTTACACAAAGTAACCTCGACACTAAACCGGAATGTCTAGACGCTAGACTCTACAAACAGGAATAGGGGCAGATCAACAAACACATCTCAAAGATCACAAGCCTGTGTTGGCTACAAACAGCTTGTATGTGTTCACGCAAGATCTAGGATGAGAAAGCCTACGGCAGGACCGCATCAACTACATCTACCATGCCATTACTGCTGTCAAGCTTGCCTGACCAGGTAATGCCACCTTTCAGGGTAGAAGCTTGTGCTGTAACAGCTTCACAGATGGCAGCTGGGCTGCTGCAACACCAGCTTGCACCACAAAAGGGGGGCATCGCCAAATCAGGCAAGCTTGACAGCAGTATGACAATAGTCAAGCTGCTCTTGGCAGCAGTGTGTCTACAGTATGAGTGGACAGTTGCAAGAAGGTGTGAGGTGGCTGTACCTGAAGGCGAGGGTTCAGCTCTAAGAAGTAGTACTGCTTACTCTCCAGGCCGTACAGGAACTCCACAGTCGCTGCTCCCACATAGCCCACACTGCGCGCCAGTTCTCGTGCACAAGCCTCCATCTTCCGTAGCAGATCTGGGGATGCCTGAAGGAAAGCAATGAAACAGGCTATGGATTTGGCTTTGATTCATGGGAAACCAAAGGTGGGGTGTGTGGGGCTTCTTTGTGGGGTACTGGGTATGCCAGCATTGTGCTTGTGCAGCAAATGCATCTGTGCTGTTGGGCAGCTTGTGGAGTGAGATGCACCCTTCTGCAGTTTGGGACGCCCTGAGTTTGCAGGAGTGCTGTGAGCTGATGCATAAAGATGATGCATAAACACAGACCTGCACATCGTCATGCATCAGCCATACAGTTAAGAAACAGGTTCTGCACCTGTGCAACAGCAGGGAAAGGGCTGGACAAGAAATGTGTGTTTGAATCAGTGCGTATCCCCTTACATTAGCTGCTGCTGGTAATGCATGCATCAGCGACATACGCTGAAGAGCAGCAATGAAACGCATTGCTGGTATGTTAGTCATGGTGTCACACAAGCAGAAACAGACAGCTACGGTAAAGATAAGGACAATGTATAGCATGCACCTTTGTGACAGGCCCTTCTTCTACAATCTTCTGATGGCGCCTTTGCACACTGCAGTCTCTGGAAAACAAGGACACCACATTCCCATACCTGCAATGCACCAGCTGCAAGGCTCAACAATTGTCCAGTACAGGCGCCAAACCCAAGCAGAACCAATGCACAGGTGCTGTTCTGTGCCATATGCAAGAGCCCATGCAATATCGCTCAGTCACAAGACTTTGAGACAAGAAAGGTGAGTTCAAATCACAGTCCAACTTTGATAATCATGAGTGAATGCATGGACAGTGGAGATGACATGTGGGTGCTGTAGCTAGCCTAGCTACATGCAGCTGCTGCCAAACATGTTTTTGTTTCTTTTTGAGAACATGCCCAGCTGATTCAACAGGTGCCTTGCATGCATGAGTGCACCGGCGACTCACTGGTCACAGAGCAGCTGCACTTCCAGGTGGCGGCTTTGGGGCGCCAGCTTCATGGCAAAGATGGGGGACCCCGGCACCTCCCCCTGCACCTGCTTGAAGGCCATGCGCACCTCCTCATCATTGCCCACCTACACCACCGCCACAGAGCCACATCATGTCATGAGCCTAAGAAGACCTCAAGCAGAAGATGTGCATGAAGCCTGCCTGCCACAATGCCCTGTACTCCTTATGGCATATACAAGGCTAGCTGCACAATGACGCAGGGTTTGTCTAGCTGCAGCTCTGAGCTCAGTACGCTCAGAGTTGAAGTACAACACAAGCAACCTGATGTGTGTGTGGGTAGGAGTTGTAACAATGTGTCTCAGACCGTTACTCGCCAAACCCCTGTTGTAAGCAGTGGTACTTTAGCAAATGCTACGCAGAACACACTACAGGTGTCAGGGTCAACAAGGCAGGTATCAATAACAGGTGTCAACCCTGGCTGTCAACCCCAGGTGTCAGGGTCAACAATGTCAGGGTCAACATTGTGAGGGTCAACCAAGCAGGTGTCAGCCCATAGGTGTCAGAGTCAACAAAGCAGGTGTTCAGCATTGGTTGTGGCTACAGGAGTGCACCTTCCTGATGCCTTTGCCTCCGCCTCCCCAAGATGCCTTCAGCATGCAGGGGTACTGAATGCGGTTGCAGCACTCCAGAGTCTCCTCAACACTGTGGACACAGGCTCGCTTGTACACATCCACAGGGATGATACCTCTGCAGTCTTTGTAAGACACACTGACGTCGGAGCCACTCCAAGGCAGGGTGGGCACCCCAGCAGCTTGGGCCAAAATGGTGGACCCCACCTGAAGGTGCAGAACAACATAAAATGGAGCACAGCATTGGAGGGTAATGTCCTGTTGTCATCAATGAGCATGCAGAAAGCCACATGATGTTGTGGCAATCTATGTTGGTGTCCTTGATCTTACACTTGTTACTTGCCATGATTTGACGCCTACGGGACTATGTCCCTCCAGATTGATATTCAAGGCGCATTGCATCTAGCGTGTGATTGCATCTAGCGTGTGATTGCAATGTATCTGCAATGGATCACTGCAGGTATCACCTTATCCCCAAGAGCAGCCATGGCCTCAGCAGAAGGGCCCAGGAATTGGATCTTAGTTGGTGTCTGTGCCAAGGCAGCAGGCAGCTCAGGCTTTTCTGAGGCATGACCCCTGTCATAATTGAAGCAAGACTGGCTTCACTGGTGAGAAGCACTTCAAAGTGAGCAGCAACACGTTCCAACAAGGTAGCACAACAAAGCAATACAAGGTTGCCGCTGATGCATTACTTTGAGAGGACCTTGCTGCCGTTGTTGTTTGCGCATTGCTTGCAGGCTTATGGTCTCAGCCTTACGCACAAACTGACTTGAATAGTTGTGCACTGTCAACAGACAGTCTTTTCAGCACAGTCAACAGACTGTCTTTTCAGCAGTGTCAACAGATGATGACACCTAGGTGTGATTGCAGCACAGACAGACACAGCAGCACTGCAGTTGGGCACTGACCATCCTGGCCAGACAGCATCAACATTTGCCTTCTCAGCTGTCTGCACAATGAGGCGGACGTTGGCATAGTTATTGTTGTTGCTGCCTCCAGGAACCTCCACAAACTGATCTGCCATCTTGATGTGTTCGGCATCCACTCGCATGTCTTCAGGAGTGGCCATAGCCACAATTGCGACAGCATGCTCATGCCCAAAGAATTTGTAAGCCCAATCTTGGACGCTACGGATGAACTTGACGGCTGCCATACCATTGTTGGCAACTAGCACACTGCAGCATGATGGCTGATGCATTTCAACACAACAAAGGCATGACCTTTTGAACTTATCATGGATGCCAATGTGATGTGAAGCTGAATAGCATCTGAATTCAGATTATGTCTGCACCTGTATATGGGTTTGGTGCCACCAAGGTCAAACACTTTGGACTCAAGCTGACCACTCAAACTTGGTATCCTCTTTGGAACACCCATCTTGAGTGGGTTACTGCAGCAGCAAGAGAGCTTTTGCTTTCCTGACCCCAAGAAGGTACGCACATCTCTAAGTTCTGTGACCGTCTATTGAAACAGCAGGGGTTGGAGTAGTGCACAAGACAGGCTGCACTCACCTCCCCAGCTCTCCGAACGACCCACTTCTGCTAACCTTCATGCTGCGTTTGCGTCCTCCTATCGTATTAGCTTGTAGCTCTTTAACTTGTTCGTTGACCATCGCGGTTGCTGCACGAGTCCTTCCACAACTTGATCCGAGCTTTTGTTGTACAGAGCGGCTGTCAATTCCGTAACATTTTACCTGGCCTCAAGTAAAGTACTGAGACAGATTGCTGAACAAACAGACGCAGCGTTGCCGAACGGGATCTGACAGGCACAGGTCAACGACGGATTCGGCTATACGAGCCCATGCAGCCGTTTATGCTGGTTATACAGGATTTGCCGATTTGCACGCTGGTTCCAGTAAAGATGGTAGATGCGTGCGACCATTGTAGAGACCGCTGGCGACGGTCAAACATGAAGCATAGAAAGCACAAACTTGACTAAAAAGCTGCTAGCGAGGCGGTTCGCTACTGAACCGATACGCGTGTTGCTTACGCGTTGCGTGCTCCGTAATTAACTTTTATTATAGAATATTGCCAAAAATTACTCGTGATCTTCACCCGCCCTGGCAAGGCGCCCTGAATGTTTACGAGTTTGCTTGCTGCAATGATCAGTGCAGGGAGCAAGCCCGGCCCGTGTGGAAGTCAACCTACTTCATCGCAAAATTCCAACCATCCATATAGGTGCGTCACCCTGATGCATCCGTGCGCATTGCCTCGTGGGCGCAGACGAAAGTTGCTGTCTAAACTGAGATTCTTGGATATGCCCTACCTGCCGACCCTGCGCAAACGGTCACTGCCAGCCTCAGCTCAGCGTCGTTGTGCTTTTTGCAGGATCACGTACTGTGTGCGTGTACTGTCCTTCCCTGATGCAAGAGGCTCAACAGCAGGCACTTCTACCCTTGCAACCCGTCCACGTGCCAATGTCAGACAGTCAGAACGCTAGCACAACGCCAACGGCGCCTATCACTGTGCGCGGAGTGGCGTGTTTTGTGGTGCAATTAGCTTTCTACATGTCGATGTCCAGCGTTACGGCTTTCGCCTGCCTGTTGTGGTGTGTACCAGGCAGCTTGTTGCTGGGAATTTATGCCTCTGTGGAGGCGACGATAGATCGTACAGTAGGCAAGAGAGCCCGAACACGCGTGCAGCAGAACCCTGCTGTTGCGCACACTACAGCTGACACAGACTACTTTGTTACAGCCTTTGGGCAGGTCAGCTGTGCTTCACAAATCTATGGACTAGGAGCACCTGCAGCCTGAATTGTGTATTGCTTCAGCCATCGTGATGGCTGCACAATGCACTTTGTACTGAGTGAGGAGAGATGAGAGACATTGAGAGAATTGGGCTGTTTTGTGCGGCTTTTACTTCTAAGCTGCAGCCTGTTGTATGATGGTCCAACTCAGTTACGCTGGACAGTTTTGACAAGTGTCACCAGCTCTGCAGCTTTGCAAGAGCTGTGTTGATCTCCCCATGCTACCAGGGCTACCTCTATTTTTGTATCCCCAGTTTACAATAGAAGTTCCGCAGTGCCTACCAGGCATCTACGCAGTGACATGAATCTTGAGCACAATTTTGACCTCTTTTGAAGCCAGGTTTGGCATCAACGCAGAGTTTGTGTTTTTGGCTATGCATGCAGCTGGTGTTGCCCTGGCTTGGCAACACCTGTGCCCAATTTTTATTCGATCAAGAGCTTCACAAATACTTGCTCTGTTCCATTTGATGATATGCCTGCAAGTGACAGAGTGTGTATGCAGCTTTTGATTGAGTAGTGCTATGTCAGCACATCAGACAACTTTATGAAACGCCAGCAAAAAATCCCAGACTTGCTTGCTTGTATCATCTAAAAGGCACACATGTAACAGTACTGATCAGGGTACCCTAACACACTAGTGGCATCCATGTCAACTGTCAATGACATGATGCTCTTTTGCAACAGACAACATCAAGTGCTGCATGTGCCGTCATTTTCAACATCAGACAGTTGCTCACCTGTAGCATCTGCAAATACTCTCGCAGCTGCTGCTGCTGCCATGCAATGCATGTGTAACATTGTGCATTCACATCATATGCATACACTTTGACCTGGTCAACCTGAGTGAGCATTCGCCATTTTCAAAGGCTCTGTCACACCGTGTCTTCATAAACACAGTCAAGCATGGCCGACCCACAGTACGCTACATTGGAAGCGTACGATGGGGTGAGATTTGCCTGGAATGTCTGGCCATTGAGCAGGATCGAGGCAAATCGAATGGTCATTCCGCTTGGGTTGATGGTGACCCCGCTCAAGCGTACAGACAGCCTGACAAGCCTGCAGTATGAGCCAGTTCGATGTAGAGGATGTCAAGGCATACTGAATCCATACAGCCAGGTGGACTTCGCCAGTATGATCTGGCTGTGCCCATTTTGGTAAGTTGCTCAAAGGACATGTACCAGCAAACACACTCTCTGGAGGCATCATGTATGTATTGCGATGCAGTTACAACCGCAACTCTTTTCCTCCTCACTATCAAGGCATCACTGAAGTACAGTTGCCTGGGGAGCTTTTCCAGGAAGCCGTATCTGTTGAATATGTGCTGCAACAGCCTGTCCGAGCACCCCCATCATTCATTCTTGTCCTTGATCTCAGTCAGAGCTTGGAGGCACTGACGGTGCGTTTGTGTAGCTTGCCATGCTTTGACGGTCTCAATGTGCAGCTCATCACTGAGTATCATCCTGGAACAGAGCATATTTGTGCAATAGTTGCCAACCCTCAGGGTTTGCCCAAACATACCTGCATGTGCTTCTGCGGCACAAAAAAGACCTCGTAGTGTTGGTGTTCGTGGGGACAAAGCAGCAGGTGCACGGTAGATTGAGCGCTCGGCATGCACATACGCATGATGCCCATACGCCGAGTCCGTGCATGTTTCTGAGCATACTTGACTCTGCTTAGGGTCAGCTGCCCTGACGTGGTTCTTGACTACTTGTCATCAAGCCAAAACCTGCGTGCAGGAGATGAAGCAAAGCGTGAAGCAGATGTTGCAAATGCTGCCAGAGTATTGCCTAGTAGGCCTGATCACCTTTGGAGCCATGGTCACAGGTGTGCATTTACATAGTCTTAATTTGCTGATGCTGACACAAATCTCAATGCATTTTGTGCTATAGCATGTCAGACTCTGCACTGTGCAATGACGTTATGACTGCAATGACAGGAAGCATGTGCATTGTGCATTGACAATCAGCCCTCTTAATGATACCACATTGTTGCACAGCACATCCATCAGCAGCCTTCACGACCATGCCAAGACACAAGCATGTCTAGGACATCATCTGATAATTTGCATGGTGCAGTCCATGAGCTGGCAGCTTCAGAAATACCCAGGGCATATCTGTTCAGAGGTACCAGAGAGACAACTGCACAGGAGGTTGCAAAGTTGCTTGGACTTGGGTTGGTACAATACAAGCGGCAGGCAGGCATGCCTGGTCCCTCAGGCACTCCTGGTGTAGGACGCTTCCTGCTGCCCTACAGCGAGTGTGATTATGCCCTGGAAAGCATCATTGATGACCTGCAGGTAAGGCTTGTCAAGTGTAACTGCTTACCATCAGCTCTGTTGCACACGCTTGATGATCGCATTTCTTGTGTGCACAGTCTCATTGATGACCTGCAGGTAAGGCTTGTCAAGTGTAACTGCTTACCACCAGCTCTGTTGCAGATGCCTGATGATTGCATTCCCTGTGTATGTGACCATTCTCAAGCAGCAATCTGCAAATACCAAGATCCCTACAAACAGCAATCACATGTTTTCACTGGCTACTGCTCTCAAAGACAATGTGGGTCATTTCTGTGGATCACATAAAGGAATAGCAGGAGTCAGGTGCTATCCTCACCTGTGTCTGTACGTCTGTCTGTGACTGTACCTGTTGGTGTGTAGCCAGACCGCCAGCCCAGTAGTAGGCAGCAGCGGCTGGTAAGGGCCACAGGGGCTGCTGTTGGAGTTGGGGTGGGCCTCATGGAGAACTGCATACCTGGCACAGGAGGCCGCCTCATGGTCTTCACAGGGGGCCCTTGCACCACCGGCCCTGGGGCTGTTGTTGGGTTAGCCCTGGAAGACAGCATACGTACCCACCGGGTGACACACTGCTCATGGCAAACCATTAGAAGAGAATGGTCCTTGGACCATAGCTGCATGCAGTCATGCTTGATACATGTTGGAGTGTTTCTTAGCATGGCGTGCAGAAAAGAAAAGAAAAGAAAAGAAAAGAAAAGAAAAGAAAAGAAAAGAAAAGAAAAGAAAAGAAAAGAAAAGAAAAGAAAAGAAAAGACTACGCCTTTCGGCGTCAATTTAATGAGAAGCCAAGTATTGTACCGGGCTGCCCAGAGATTAAGAGGGATTTATTTCAACTTTAGCCCGCCTCACTGTTCCACCTGTTGCCTCTAGCTTGCAACGCATACCTGCCATTGTTCTCCAAGTATCTCCTTTCCTTGATGATGTTGTGTAAGGATGTGATTGCGTGCATATGCAGTTTCTTCAGTACTCCTTTAGCCACTGTTCTTTGCAGTCCAAGATCTTGCAGCATCGAAAGATTGCAGTTGTAGATTGTGCCAGCATACCCCAATGGCATGGGTCTTAGGTGAACATCATATCCATACATTTTCAGCATGTCTACTAGCTTTTCATGTTGTTCATTTTTCTCTGCAATTTTCTCTGCATACCTTGTGTCAGCACACTAGCCACCTTCCACTATCCATATCTTCCTTTGCCTTCCATGGCCCAGCTGGGGGTCTATGATAGAGCTTGGCAGTACACTGTGGGTTGTGCTACTTGCTGCTCCTTGGTAGACTGATTGTTCATGCTCCTGCAGTTCGACCATCATTATGTCTGGCCTGAGCTTAGCCCTTAGTTCATCAGGGTCTGCAGTATGAATGGCTAGCATGCTGTTTGGCGCATGGCGTGCATATTTGCGTTGCTGTCATCCTCATCCTTGCCAAGATCCTGCACGAATGAAAGCTGCATGCCAAGCGTGTGATGTACACCTGCACTGCAAAGCTGATCATGGCACATTACAAGTATCTGATCTGCATATTGAGACAACAGTCATCAAGAAAAGCATGCATGGCCTGCAGGACTTTGAAAAGAGCGCTGGGGTGAAACAGTTCAAGAAGGCTTGCCAATGGTATGAGAGCCTAGGGCGGCGTATGGCGGGCTCTGGACACTGTCTGGATGTCTTTGCATGCAGCCTTGACCAAGTGGGCATTGCAGAGATGCATGATGCGGTCTCAATCACAGGTCTGCTGGCAGCACCTGCTTGTGCTTCATCTCTTGTTGCAGTGCCTGTCACTGAAGGTCTTGGAATGCACGTCATGGCATGTAATTCTTGAAACATAAAACAACTCATGTGGTGTTTTATGTTTCAAGAATTGCATGCCATGACGTTTGTGTGTACTTTGTTCATACAGTGCAACTTGCAATTTCTGCTGACTTGATACTGTTTATAGTGCATGGTGGACTCTTGTTGCAATGTGCATCATGGCTGATTGCAGGCGGTGTTGTTGTGTTGGCGGAGACCTTTTCTCATGAGGTATACAGGAAGTCACTGGCAAGACTGTTTGAGCTTGATGAGAACGGATATCTGCAGATGTACTTCAATGCCACGTTTGATGTGATCATGAGCAAGGTGCGCATTGCCAATGAGGCACAATAGATAGGGCTTGGTGCACTTGTGGCCTTGCACTTGCTGTCAAATCGATCATTAGCTTATCCTGTTGTGGGCATGGTTTGCTCAGCACACTGCGATGTATGGTTGACTTCAACAACTGCCTACCTAGGTTCTCAGCTGACAAAACAATTGCATGTCCAACACGTTCTGCGGTGCTCCATGCTTTAACATCAGGGGGATCTCTGCATCATGTCTTTTCGTGTGATGATGCATGCCGCTCATCATCTTTTCTGCATGCTGGCATCTTTCACCATTCCAGATCTGTGTTCCCCTTTCAAGGCTAGCCTCTGCGCTTGCTTTTGTGCAGAAGCTGTTCAATGCTTTGCCTCTGATCTGCATCACCCTTTCACCCTTCACAAGGCACAGCCTGTACTCAATAGTGTCTCTTTAGCATAGCCAGTCCTGCAGGACATCAGAGTGTCTGGTACAACTGGTCCAGTCACATCAGCCAACAACAAGTCGCCCTTGGCCAGCGAGGTAGAGCTAGGAGTTGGGGGCACGACCAGTTGGAGGGTGTGTGCCATGAGCCAAGCCACATCCCTGGGCATGTTCTTCGAGGTTGCAGCCAGTCATGGGACTGTCCTAGAGCCTGGACAGATCCTCTGTCTTCAGTTCCAGACGCAGTATCAGCATCCTAGCGGGCAGCATAGATTGCGAGTCACTACAGTTGCACGGCCGTGGGCAGAGCCAAATGCCCCTGAGGTACTAGCACCTTTTGTGACGGCTGCATGCCTTGTGAGTCAGCTGATCTGCTGGAGGTTTTGCTTGCGTTGTACTGTGTTAGCCGCTACACTGGTTTGTACACTGCTGGTTCCAGCCCTGCTTTCTGACACACTAGGCAGTCATTGAGGGAGTGATTGTGAGGGCTGTTGCACTGCAGATTGCATCCAGCTTTGACCAGGAGGCAGCTGCAGCTCTTCTAGCGCGGCAGGCACTCTTCAGGTGACCCTTCAAGTCTTGGTCATGTTCACAATCCCATGTTGCACCCGAGTGCAAACCTACCAGACATGGTCACTCTTCCCTTGCTGCAGTGGATCTGCACTTATGCACAGCTTGTATTGGTCAAGCATAGCTTGCAGTCTTGCATAGGTGCTGCATTTGCTGCCCGTGCATCAATGCCAGTTTTCAGTCTTGCTGCCGTGCCCTGCAGAGCCATTTCTCTTGAAGTCTGACTGGTCCACTCAGGGATATGGTAGACTGATGATCACATGCCGATGAAGTTGTCATCATCATAATCATGATCATGCTTATGATCAGCATGATTCTGATTATGTTGATGACAACTTCAACATCATGTCACCATCATTGTGTCATATCCCTGAGTGAACCGGTCAAAGTTTGAGAAAAATGCCTCTGATCATGATTATGGTGATGACAAAGTGATGACAGAACAAATGATGCGCGTGCAGGTGTAGTCAAGAGGATGTGTTTGATGTGCTGCGATGGATAGACAGGATACTGATCCGAGTGGCCTCCAAGTTTGGGGACTTCACAAAGGACAAC
>JAABUP010003542.1_pt1 | contig 27449 bp, 25 predicted proteins | sample 5559201 | NCBI WGS metagenome assembly JAABUP01 (sample SAMN10711887, study PRJNA513373) | rock metagenome | isolation source: Antarctica rocks | place: Antarctica | reverse complement strand
CCTTCATCTCAAAGTTGGTGGGTGACGACGTCGTTGTGAGACAGCCTTTGGAGTCCGGTACCGCATTCCTTCACCTCAACAGCGATAATCGCTCAATTTTATCTACAGGCAAAGAAGAAGTTAGCGTATATAGTTTTGTCTACAAACATCCTCGTCGCGTATACCTCCTCCACATGCCTGAATTTGATGAAACGAATCCAGAGGATGTTGATCCATTGGAGGATGTCGCGTATTTCCTGTCAAAGACATACAACATGGGGTTCACGCTTAGTGGCGTCATTTATCTTTGTGGGCTCACTGACGTCGAGAACACAGGCTCAGCCTGGCACAGTATGAACATGCTTAAGAGGCTGTGCGGGGAACGTAAAGATATCTGCAAACATGTCCTTTTCGCTACAGACGTCAAGATGGAAGAGGGAAAGCAGGAAGCATTCCTGGAAAGGAAATTCTGGTGGGGAGAGATGTATCAGAGTCGAGTATGTCGCTATGATGATACCCAAGAATCTGTCATGGATGCTGTGTCGTACCTAATCAATCTCAAGACCAAAGTGGTCCTCGACATCCAAAGAGAACTTATCAATGGTCATAAAAGACTAGAAACTATGATGAAGAACTTGAAGGACTCAAAAAGAGCATGCTGAGTAAAGTTATCCCACGATTGCTTAGACCTCTCGAGACAGGCGGGCGATCCATCAAACCATGTCTCATTCATTCAGACTTATGGCCTGGCAATTGTATGCCAGATGCGGACACTGGTGAAATCATGATTTTCGACTCGTGCGCCTACTGGGGCCACAACGAATCTGACTTGGGTGCCTGGCGGGCTCCACGATACCGACTTGGAGAGCCGTATCTTAGGGAATATCAACGAGTCATGGGGATATCTGAACCAAGAGTGGATTGGGATGATCGGAACGCTCTGTACGCAGTGTAAGTGTAAAGAGCCCGAGTCTGATACCACCACTGCTCACCCGGAGTACTCAGTCGCTATGATCTTCTCATCTCGGCTTTATACCCGAACTTGGCTTATGGTCTAAGATTTCGCGAACTGTAAGTAATAGTGATATGTTCTCATGACAGCAATACTCATTTGTGTAGCGCCAAGCAGGAGATGAGACGACTCGTTGACAAGCATCCCAAAGGCTCCAACGGGTTGAAGGAAGGTAAATCGGAAATTTGAATATGCTTCCTCGTTCCCGGTCGTGCAAATGGGGTACTTGTTATGAAAGGGAGTCTTCGCAGTTCAGATTTCCCCGTTCGAGACAGTACAATACCCTAGCTCTTCGAATCAACTTTTACCCCGAGGCCCACTAATTATGGTGCTTGTTCTCATGATGGAGAGGCTCCGGTCCACATCAGGACCGTTTAGTCTTCCTGTTTTATTAGAGCACTGACAGGGAAAATGTGAAGAAGGCATTGTGGAGTTTGTTCTGTTTGATGGCGACTGGTCTTTCGCTAGCAGTGTCTACGAAGCTTCAGCAGGAGTAATAGAGGCGGGCAGAGAATACCAAATGACGCATAAATGGCAAAGCACCACCCTATCCCTACTGCGTCCGAGATTGTCTGTAACACTGCCACGCTAGCACCTCCCAATACGCATACAATGATTTTATGGCTTGCTTGGACCATAACATTTCGATCAGGGTTGAGGTCAGTGAGAAGGCCTCCACAAATTACAGACATGGCCATAGCCATGCATTGCATGACGACAGGGCCGGCTATGTGATTCTGGCTTTCAAGGCTCAGCCATAACAGTGGCAATGGGGATTATGGTAATGAAACTGAAGACCGAATATGCGTTATAGACATTGTTCTTGCCAGTTCCCATGTACGGACAACCCGAACTGAAATGCGAAAGATACATGAATCTCAACCCTCGGCTTAAAGCTGTCCGATGACCTCTGCAAGACTCGTCATGTCCTCCAGGAAGAAGTCGTTCTCCCCTTTAACTACTTCCATATCTTCCTTGATGTCATCAGTCCACCTATGTACATACACAGTCTTCATCCCAGCCTTCTTCCCACCTCGAACATCATATGCATGTGCAGCAACCAAGACAGACTCATCCGGTTTCACGTTGACCAGCTGCAATGCCTTGCGATAGCTCTCCGGAGCAGGTTTGTACACTCCAAGCAACTCGCTCGAGAACAACATGTTGAAACTTAAGCCTGAAGACTTACAGAGGTCAAGCTGCAATCGAGCAGTACCATTCCCAAAGACGAACACCTCATATCCTGCGGCCTTCAGCTGCTCGATGGCTGGAGGCACTTCTTGCCAGGCTGGCATCGAGTGCCATGCGAGGACACATTGGTGCTTGGTGCGGTCGTCGAACAAATGTTTGTGTCCTGGATAATTCTCCAGCAAAGCATCCAGGGTCTTGCGAAGCGTGACGTCGATGTTTTCAGGAGGCTCGTTGGCGGCAAGGCGGGCACTGTTGGCATCAAAGTAGTCATGACGCCACTCTAGAGCGAGCTTCGACCTCTCGTTTTCAGCGATGGAGGGTGGTAAGACTTTCGTTGCTCCGCTGTGCCAGTCTAGGCATGTGCCCATGAAGTCAAAGAAGACTACTTTGATTTTTGTGTTTTTCATTGCTCTATCGTGCTGCTTTGATACTCACTGTACTGTATTCGAGGAGACGATTGACGCTTGATATACAGTCAACATTGTTGACCTCGCTGGGGGCTCTCGACTCGTATGGCAACATATTTTGAATTCTGCTGACAAATGGGTCTGCGCGGATCATTGATGATGTCCCAAACCTTCTGAATCACGACATGAACATGGACCCATTGGGATCGTCAAGAGTGTGTCAACGAAGCGATGCTTAATCAATATAGGGACTGACTACCCTATTTCTACAAATGAGCTGAGGACTACAAATGAGCTGAGGGAAAGCTCCAGACCGAGTCGATTGTGTGCAGCCAGTGACCAAGCGTTAAGTACGAAGTGCAAACCGCATCGGCACGGCGGGGAAGGGGCTGCTTAGTCGACACTTGACTAGGTACCTAGCACTGCTAGCACTGTTGGCAGAGTGTCAACGAGATATCCAAAATTGCGGAATCTGAAATCCAAAAGAGGTTTAGCTTAATTTGATAGCGCATTAGCAACAGGCTCTTGGCAATCAACCGCTTGGAGCTCCCAGTCTTCATCCAGCTTCAGAGTGCTGTTCAATACTGTTTTCACACTCTGAATATTCCTCTCTCGCCGATTTTTCATCACGAGGTCTGAGCCCAAAGCTTTGGAGAATAAGACTGTCAAGATGGTGCTCGAGGCGACGATGATAGTGTGAGCACCGGACCTTACTTTCGCTAGATATTGAGTACTCACGCATGTTCTATTACTAGGCTGGACAATAGCGAAAGCAGTAGAAACGGCGACTACGTGTGAGAACTCCGTGTCAGCACTGACAATATCCATGCTTATTCTACTTTCTTCAGCCCGTCAAGGTGGGAGGCACAAGCCGACGCCGTCAACCTCATCTTCTCCGCCAAAACACAAGCAAATCCCGAATCCTCGGTTGGTCTAATGAACATGGGCGGCAAAGGGCCAGAGATGCTTGTGACCTTGACTACGGACTTTGGGAAGCTGTTGGACGGTATGCATCGGACGAAGATAAGAGGGAGCACACATCTAGCTACGGCTATACAAATCGCAGGTGTACGTCATTCTCGCCTTGAACATCAAGCCACGCTTCAGACTTCGAGCTGACGGTATTTTAGCTTGCACTGAAGCACCGTCAAAACAAATCACAACGCCAGCGTATTATCGTCTTCACCTGCTCACCCATCGACGAAGACGAAAAGAATCTCGTCAAACTTGCCAGGAAAATGAAAAAGAATCAAATCTCAATCGACTTCATCGCCTTTGGAGACTTAGACCCAGAGAATACCAAGAAGTTGGAAGCGTTCAACGAAAACATTAAGGGTGGTGACGGCTCACACCTGGAGATTATTCAGCCAGGGCCAAGTCTCCTAAGTGATCATATAATATCAACACCCATATTGGCCGGCGAAGGTGTAGCACCACGAGGAGGCGACACCGGGGCTGAAGGAGCTGGAGACGCGGGTGGGGGAGGCTTTGACTTCGGCATCGATCCCAGCGCAGATCCAGAGTTGGCACTCGCACTACGTATGAGTATGGAAGAAGAAAAAGCCCGGCAAGAAAAGTCAGGGGACGGTGCAAAAGAGCCAGCATTGGAATGTATACCAGAAGAGAGTGGGGAGAGTCAACCGTTGCTGAATGCAGGTGGCGAAGCAAGCGGTAGCGTGGATGCTGCAGTCACGAAGCCAGAGGGAGAACAGAAGAAGGACAAGGAGCATCCTACAGATCTGGATAAGGCGGAGGGTAAAAAAGACGAGGAGAGAGATCCGGATAGTATGGACACGGCGTGAGCGTCCTAGCATACTTCAGCTGGGCGTTGGGGTGGGTATCTGCGCATAGATAGCGTTCTCATGTAGCAAAATGAAGAGACCTGCATTCATCTTAGATTTTGATATCAGATGTCCTTAGACATTGTCCTCCAACGCCTCGCTATGATAAAATCAACCTTCGCAAAGGGGTCCTTCGGTCTGAACGGATCTCTCTCATCCGACGCAGGCTCTCAATTACCCAACCTGATATTCAGGACGGGCTCAGTTATAAGCAGCTCTGCCTGGTCGGCTTAGCTTATACTGATCGTTCGCGCCCATCGTCAATAGCTCTCTCGCCTGAACCCAAGGATATTCTCCCTTCCTCGTCATAGCGATAGTCGCTCACTCCACAAAATTCCTCAATTTCGTAATATCATCCAATAGTTCCTGTAGATCGATGTCGGTGATTTTATTCGATAGGCTGGGTATCAAGGTCTTCGCTTCTTCGGCGCTCTCACAACATAGACTTCCTACACTTGTCCATCAGCCGTTTGTGCTCGTGATACGAAGTTTTGTGCCGGCGCACCTAGCTGTGACCGCTCGAAAAGCTCTAGCTCGGTGTGTGATGTGAGCATGCGCTCTACGGCCTCGATGTTCTCTTTTTGCTTGAATCGCGCGAAGACGTCGAGGTAGTCCTGAGTCTTTATCAAAGTCCTGAGACAATCACATTTTCAGCCAAAGTGCACATTCCCACCCATCGCAACATGGTCGTCCTCTGGAACACACTCTCTCGCATCCTTCTCAACGTGTCTGGGCTCTTCAAGGTGTAGAACCTACTCGGTCTCCTCAACCTTCCTCTGCTGTTTCCGATGATCCATCACTGCATTTATGAGAAGCCTCGCCTCGGACAAGGTAAGCGTAGGCACGTTCTGGAATTCGCCGAGCTTGAGGTCTGCCGTAGCTTCTTCGTCGCCGGCATTCTTTTCTCTCGTGCGTGATGTGGGTGCTGTGGCTTGGGTGGTCGTGGACATCGACATTGCGTAGGGGACAATACTGACTGCGCGGTGGGCTTTGGGTGAGACGGAGGATCGCGGGCGCAAGGCGCAGATAGGGAGAGACTGTAGGAGGTAGAGACAGTATGAATGTGGGCGCTCAGCGGAAATGTTATGCAGGTATTGTTGACATAAATGGTGGGAATGGGATGGATTGGAAGAATCTTTGGAGCTGGCGGGGCGGAGAAAGCCCAGCCTTTGAAAACCTCTCCTCAGCAACACTTTGTTCAGTCAAATCTACAGACATCGGCAATTCTCTGTCTTGCACAATTGACCGAGATGAGTATGGGAAGCTTCTAGACATGAGACCGGAATGTGGGGACAAATGCCCATAAGTCGACGGCTCCACCTGAAAAGCACAGATCCAACCTAATCCGTTGCTACCATGTATACTCGTTCCATCCACGAGCCCAAAGTCTCAGCTGATTGCCCAAAGGACCCTCTACTCCCTCATAATCATCAATAAAGCTGGTGGCTTGGTGTACAATCGCGACTTCAGCTCCGCCCTCAATAAAGTCTCAGTGAACGATCTGCTCGTACTCGCTGGCACATTTCATGGGTACCAATCGCCTTCCTGTCATTGATTATGCATTACAGCTGACAAGAATGATAGCGTCCACGCAATTACCAAATCCCTGACACCCTCCACCCTTGGTATTCCATCTCGTGACCGCACCGGCATCGAAGTACTCGAATCCTCCTCCTTTCGCCTGACATGCTTTCAGACATTCTCAGGGATCAAGTTCCTACTTTTCACGGAACCGCAGCAGCCAAATGTGGATGTGATTATTAGGAGGGTGTATGAGCTGTATGCGGACTACGTGATGAAGAATCCGTTCTATCAGATGGAGATGCCGGTGAGATGCGAGGCATTTGATAGGGAATTGTTGAAGTATATTAGGGCGAAGTGAACAGCGGGGTTAAGAGAAAGCAACAAGATGGGGAGAAGATGCCTAGACTTTGGTCTTGAAGAGGAAGATGGTATCCCATCAGCGCCATCCATGTGTTACGCTCCCATGCGGAAGCAATGGAAAGACATACGAGCAGAATTTGATTCAATTCCCGTTCATCAATGCTCAAAGATCAAGCCACGTAAAGGGATTTCATGTCCCTGATTTCGTCCCATTCTGGACGAAATTCAGCTAAAAGGATTATGATATGTATTAGCGCTCGAGCAATCACAAAATTGTCACCAAATTGTCCACGACTCTGGCTCTGCTCGGTACATGTACGACCTCTGAAGACCTTTGGCTAGCGGCTTTTTGCCGTTGGCTCTGACAGACTCCAGTCTCACCTCAAGCTATTGTGGCTAGGAATTGGAATATTGAACCTGACCGGACTGTGAACCTCCATACTATTTGTAAGTTTATGATAAATCTAGAGGGTTCGCTCCTCTTAAGTCATTGAGTAAAAATACTGTCCCCCAAGCATGTCTAAAACGACCTTACAATCATTCCATAGGACCGCTGTCTCCAACGACGGTTGTCTCCTTAATACAGATATTAGATGGTAGTGGATGTATACAATTCGCTTGATCTATTTATACTGGCAAACCACAACTGGCCGTTGCTGTTTGAAAAAGTGTGCTACTCAGGGCTGCCCCACGAGACGAGCGATTGGAGCTCTGCTTGATCAAGAAAATTCCGTAATGTTCAGTCCCAGGTCTTACAGCGGAATCGGCTCAAAGTGGACTAGGCTCGGCTAGCTGCATTCACGAACTTTTGACGGTTTGGGGACTGCGAATCTTGAAATCTTTCATCGTCAAGATGCCTATCTCACTGTCGTCTATAGTCTCGACTCTACCATCAGACGAGACATGGGGTCCGGCAACCACCACAGATGCGCTGGTGGAAGGCGTTCCCTACGCTCCGTACTCGAAGGGCGACAAACTTGGGCGTATGGCAGATTGGACGACAGAGGGCAAGGATAGAGAAGGACGAGGAGGGAGACAGCAGTACAACAGAAACTATAGGGGTGGGGCAATGCCTTGAGATCACGTAACTTGGTAATTGCTGACCTTTCAAAGACCAGCAAGTGTACGGGGCCGGCACATCCTCTCTCTTCGCGGTACAAGTGGCAGAAGATGAATCCTCCTTCTCTGTCGTCGACAATACGCGCACTTCAACTAAGACCAGAGGCTTCGGCCGGGGTGGAGGGACAATCTTCCGTGGCAGAGGAAGAGGCGGACGTGACCAACGTGGAGGACGAGGGAACTACCAGAACTCTCGAGTAGGCGGGCGCGGTGGGCAGCAAGGGTATTATGACCAACGGGGAGGAGGCAGAGGAGGCCGAGGTAATCGTCGGTTCGGCTGGAAAGACTACGACAAGCCTCAGCGTAACCGTGACTCCTCTGTGAACATAAAGCCAGAATGGACGATGTTGGAAGAGATTGATTTCGCACGCTTGATGAAGCTGAACCTTGAGACCTCCCCAGGCGAAGACATCGACGACTACGGGTTCCTCTACTATTATGACCGCAGCTACGACAAACCCCCAGTGAAAAACACAGAGCGGAAACTCAATGTGGTGGATCGAGCAGCGTATAATGTCACGACTTCTTCAGATCCTATAATTCAAGAATTGGCCGAGAAAGACGAAGCGACCATCTTCGCTACCGATAACATTCTGTCTATGCTCATGTGTTCGCCTCGTTCTGTCTACAGCTGGGACCTGGTGATCACAAAGCAGAGTAACAAGATCTATCTCGACAAGCGAGATGGATCCTCGCTAGACATGGTGTCAGTCAACGAAAATGCCGCCGATGCGCCTTTGGAAGCCAGCGAGGGTAATAAGGATAGTATCAACTTCCCTGGCGCCTTGGCCCTTGAAGCGACCTTCATCAATCACAATTTCGCGAATCAGACCGTTATTGAGAGCGAGACAAGCAAACAAGAAATGCAGCATGAGAACCCATTCTACAACCCCTCGGAGGAGACTGAGCCACTGGCCTCGAAGACATACAAGTATAGACGTTTCGACTTGTCACTCGAAAGGGACGAAGATCCTCTGCATTTGATTGCCCGTACGGAAATCGATGCAGTAGTCAAAAATAACATTAGCGGCGAGGATCAACTTCTCACGCTAAAAGCACTGAACGAATTCGATCACAAAGCACAAGGCAGTGGCGGTGCGCTCGACTGGCGGACCAAGCTCACCAGTCAGCGTGGGGCGGTCGTAGCCACAGAAATGAAGAACAACAGCTGCAAGTTGGCTAGGTGGGCGACGCAGGCCATTCTGGCTGGCGCGGATGTGATGAAACTTGGGTGAGTAACCGTGTCCATTTTTACACCCCATTATCCCCCAGATCCCATCATCTGACACATCCCTCAGCTTTGTTTCGCGCGTCTCTCCCAAAATGCCCGACAAGCACGTAATCCTCGGGGTGGTCGGCTACGACCCGCGCAAATTCGCCGAGCAGATGAACCTGAACCTGGCCAATGGCTGGGGTATTGTCCGAACGATTGTGGACATGTGCCGGAACATGAAGGATGGCAAGTACGTGCTGGTAAAGGACCCGAACAAGGCGCTGCTTCGGCTGTATGAGGTTCCGATCAGCACGTTCGAAGAGGACGACGGGGAAGAGGGTGCCGCGGATGGCACGGAGGCTGATGGTGATGAAGAGTAGAGATGGAAGGATTATGGAGCGGTTGTGCCTCCTAGCATAGGCATCCGTAGGCTACGCGGTCTGCATGATGTAGAATCCGAACTGCACACTTGTGCACCAAAGGATGCATGGACTGTATGAATTCGGAAATAGTCTCAGGCAAACATGCTCGCACTTGCCCCTCTATTTGCCATGGTTACATCGTTCGCTGGTACGAGTAAAAACGAGGGAGCTCTTCCATGGAGTCATTGCACAAAGGATGCGCATCCTCCCACGAGTTGCAGTCTTGATGCGCCGCAAACGGGACCTCGATTCCAATCAACCTGGCCGTGCGAGATGATCGACCATCATCACCACAACCTGATTCTGCACGGACCGAAACTGTGACTGAGCGAAAGAGGCAGATCCAATGTTCACCAAAACTCAGTATTGAGTATTTCATCACAACGATATCGACCATCGAATGCAAGCACGTCCGGGACTTGATACTTGGCGGGCCACTAAGGATGATTGCCGAGGGGTGTTTGAGATGTGCCGGAAGGTGTCGCTGGGATGGATGATGATTGGATTAGAAAGCCGCCGTGCACCATGTGAGTGAGAGGCCGTTCCAGGCTCTGCGAAACATCGAGGGGGAAAGACACACATGAGACGAAGGTGGTGGGAGAATGACGTTTCGTTTCACGGCCCGACCAAACACTGTAAAGACAGAAACGGTTCCATCCCCAGTCTCAACTCCCCTCAGATTTCGTCCCCAGCCATCCGCCTCTCCACGTCGTTCGGAGCATTGCCCGAGCTGAAGTGACGAAGCAAAAGCGTCTTGCGATCACCGCACCGCACTCGAGCCAGTGTGCACATGAGGCATGATGACGTGGGATCTCATTGGGCGTTTAGGGAGATTTCGAGGTGTGCAGTGGGCGGCTATCGGAATTGGCAGGGAGAGGATGACGGTGGATCTACGCTTGAAAGGGGCAAGGGGACAGGCGATCGGTCTGAATGCAGATGATTCGCAGGTGAAAGTAATCTCCGTAGGCGCTGGCTGAAGATTGCCACATGTGGATGTAGTTATCATGGAAATTGTGATTGTATTGCCTTCTCTCCATCGGGCGTGACTGTGGCCATGCGTATTGCGTTCATTCGACGGCACCGATCGAGGCAGAAGATTGCATGCTCCCCGCAATCCCGAACACGGACTAGTGGACTCAGCCTGGATGTTCAAGAAGAAGTACTAAGAGAGTGCCAAGCCTTTGCAGTCAGTGCCGCAAGCCGCGCTTCCTCTTTTCTCTTACATCTATATTTTCTCCCCTTTCCCTCCAATCATAAAACTCCTCGTCTTCTTTTTTGCCATTGGTTGCAAACCCTCGCCCGTCTCCCCTCGCTCGCTGTCTGCCCACAGACGCGCTTGAGGAATGCTAAGCAACTCAAGTGTCTCGAGTAACCCAATCATCACCGCGACGCCCCAAAGCCAACACGCATCCTCTGCCCTCGCTCCAATCCCATCAGCAGAAGCCCACGGAAGATCGACTGCGACCGCTGTTAGGACAAGGCAACCTATCGCACTGCAGATACTACACCATACACCACACACTACCGCTGCTGCTGCGACTACGTGACGAGACGAGACCACCATATCCCATTCGGGTCATTCGTGCCTCCCTTCGAGCGTCGCACAGCGCAAGTCAGCTGACTCGTCTCGACCCAATCCTGCGGTCGCACCAGCTGTCAAAGGCCGCCTGCAGCCAGTCACTGCCCTCAATTGGAGTCCCAACTGCTCCTGCAAAAGCTTCGCCTGGTTAGTTCACTCCTCTTCCCCACTGCCCCGCGCGCCTTCTGCGGTGCGTGTTGTGCTGGTGTCTTGTTGTCAGCCCACTTCCACACGACACTCGGCGACGCGACACACCCCCAAGATGGAATGACGCCACTAACAGCCAGCTGCTGCTGTATCGCATAGCATAGCATAGCATCAATCCGTGAAGGCACTCTGCTCCTCTCGAACACCGCCCACCACCTCATCTGACCTACTGCACGGCTGTCGCAAAGAGGCATGCCGGTGTCCAGCACGACTCGCATACCCGACACTGCGACACCGCAAACAAGCGCTTCCCTCTACACCGCCCAAAGCCCACCATAAATCCCACCCACGCGCCAATCTCAAACTCGATCTTCGCACGAACAATAATCATTATTGTTCGAAACATCATCCAGTGATTCACCGCACGACGTCATTCTGTCCTGGTGGGTGTCGAGAGCACGCTGCACCACGTTCTGCTCGATCGACAAGGTACGTTCTCGCCCAGGGTCTGCCGCGCGCTATGCATTGCCAACGCATCAAATCATCACCGCTCTTTCTGCCAATGCCCAACCTTGCTCCAACACACACTCTCACACGCACACCCCCCCCCCCCCTCTCTCTCCTCGTGCACCGATCTATTCTTGCATGCAATGCTAACACCTTCTGGGCGTACCAAAGCCGGCCAGCTTACCTACCGAGACATCGGCCCTCCCTCGCGTCAATATCCCCCCGTGTGCCACAACCTGTACCGGAGACTGCCCTGAAGATTTTCCATAGCGGCAACTCAATCCCACACCGACCACTCACACCCACGGCCCTTGCACCGCCTCGAACACCGAGCGTCCCAAGAGTCACAGCCAACGGCTCCGACTAGTGGAAATCACAAGACTATCCAGGCAACATTCCGAATTGAGTGGATTACCTAGCGTCCTACCGAAAAGTGCTGCGGCTGCATCTCCTCTGCATTATCGTGGGACTTGCCCCTAGTCATCAGGAGTGGTGAACAGCGCATGCCAGTGACGTCAGTCTGCTGCATCGAAGCCTAACGCTATTCGCCTCACAGAGCAGCCTCATTCATTCTTAACATTGCACAAAGGCAGTCACTCAAAAACGGTAAAAAGAATTAATGAATATTCGACCTTGCCATTTTACCGATTGTCGAAATTGAAAAGCACTCTTTCTCGGTGAGTTATTGATCTTATATTTAGTCCAATTAAAGTCCAACGTTATCGCTCCGAGACTAAGATTTGCCAGGGCTGCAGGTCCGCGCATAAGTTCTCAGCCAATCCACGCAGTTGGCTGTTCCCGCGGCCACCACCTTGCCGTCACCAAGCTTGACATCTCCCAATCACAGCTGAAGAAGACTCCTTGGTCCTCGACTTTGATATCCTTGGGCCCTGACTAATCTCTGCCGTGGTCCGCCGGCCTATCTGATCCTTGGTCACGCAGATTCGCGTCTGAGAACACGGGCGCCACTACAAGGTAGCGACATATCGAACCTTTTTCCAAATCTACTCGACCCGGGTCTCCCAATGATGGACTACGCGCAGCCTCAGGCCCATTCATATGGCCAGCATCCGCACCCGCCACATATGCAGGCCGCATACTCCAACCCGCAACAGAATCCCGTGGGACCAACGATAACGTCTCCTCCGATCCAACCTCCGCATATGCATCAACCACATCAAACCCAAGCCTCACCTATCCTACCATCCCAAGGCCATCAGTATCCACAGCAACCGCCGCCGCAGTCTAGCCACTCTGGACTCAACTATCCCCCGTCCTATGGTCCGGCTCCAAACATGCACCAACAGTATGGCATCTCGCCCTCCCAAGCAGCTGCAATGGCGACCGCGGCCGCGTCAGGCCAGTCTACCTATGGCTATCCAGTACCGCAGACTTCGATGGCTGGTGGATCGCCGCGCATGGCAGGCATCGGCATCAAGAATGAGAGAGCACCACGGTCACCTCCCCAATCGGGCAACCCTATGGGGACCTTACCCTCCCAGGTCCAACATAATCATCGCATGTCGCAAGGTCATATGAATCATGTCAGCAGCCCGCATGTGCCACATGCTTCAACAGTAATGATGAACCATCAGCCTCCACGAAGCTCGGTCCCCCCTCAGATGCCTCCACCCCAACAGCAACAAGCTCATCAAGCTTCGCCTGAAGTCGGGCCGTCGGGTGCAGAGGAAGCTCCCCTATACGTCAACGCAAAGCAGTTCCATCGCATACTCAAGCGGCGAGTAGCCCGACAAAAGTTGGAAGAAGCGCTTCGTTTGACTTCGAAAGGAAGAAAACCATACCTCCATGAGTCAAGGCATAAGCACGCCATGCGCAGGCCCAGAGGCCCAGGTGGCAGATTCCTGACGGCTGAGGAGGTCTCACTGATCGAGAAAGGTGAGGGCGGGGACCTACAGAAATATGCGGCCAAGATTGAAGGGTCCGACACATCGGCACAAGAAAAGTCAAGCAAAGCTTCATCAAAGCGCAAGTCAGGTGCTCTAGATGATGACGACGATGCGCCTGCTGCGAAGAAGGCAAAGAACACAGCCTCTAAGGAGACTCCCAGTGGCGAAAGTGAAGAGCCTGAAGACGAGGACGAGGGTGATGAAGACTCTTGATCGTGCTCGTTATGTCAGTCTAGACTCGTGGTTGAGTTCGACGCCAGAGGCGAACAGGACTCAACGTCGTGGACAGGATTTGATATCCAGAATGACATATCACAGCCCGAAACTCGGAAACCAGAAGACCTCGACTTTCAAGCCTTAATCAGCTACACATTCGCTTACCCACCTTCACGACTTACGCAGCGTTGCTTTTCGACACAACCACCAGTTTACAGATACAATCTTTCTAATCCCACTCAATCCTACATTCGCTTGGCTAGCACACGACTCGGGTTGCACGTTGCAGATACCCCTTTGATTTCAAATACGGAGCGCTGGAGCTTCGGCAGCAGGTATTGGCGAAGGTCAGGAGGTGCTCAAACTCCGAATTTAATAGAATGGAACCCTCACTGGGACAAAATGGAACTGGACTAAGGGAACTGTTGGAGCGGTCTCTTTACATCACTCATGTTGCACGAATTTCCTTGCATGTCTGTCTGCATGCAGCGTGGATTTGATGGACATAGCGAGGAGTCTTGATGTATCATACCAGTTGACTGAGAGGAAGAGTATCACTGCTTTTCAGATAGGGATAGCACATAATGGAGACTGGTCTTCAACAACACTCGCTCACTGTGATACAAAGCCTTAGCTGCATCACATCTGATAATATGAACAGGCCGTGACTGAGTCGAAAGAGGGGATGCTGTCTGGCCTTTGTCTCAAAGCTTAGTAGTCTCGTAGTAGGCTGCAGGTGTGAAACATAGCGTGAGATACGTATTGGGCTTAGCGTAGTCTGCCACAGTTGCAACATCATCAACATGAGAAATGGGACGTCAAGACCTCATGGGCGCAAGGGACTTTCGCCCTTTCTCCCCACACCGATGACCATGCTTTTAGGAAGTCATCATAGCCCTCTTCTCTCCTTCTGCCTCCTCCTCCCAATCCTCTTCCTCGCCACACCCGCCCTTACAAAGAAAGACGCTCCAAGTATCACCTCAGTCAAGCTCGACGCTCCTCCCGCCGCACCTCCCTTCTATTTCGATGACTCCGATGTCATCCTCATTTTCGACGTCACAGGAACTGTCAAAAGATCTGACAGCGCGGGTGAAAAATGGGCTCCCATCGCCGATGTGCCCGCGGGCAAAGGCTGGGACCTCTTTATGCATCCTTATGACAAGAACGTCGCGTATCTGTGGGGAAAGGAGAGGACACACTGGATAACGGAAGACCAGGGTGAGACGTGGCGGGGATTCGAACTAAATGGCTATCCGGTTCCGTTCAGACCACCGTTCAGCTTTCATGCGAATGATCCGGAGAAGGTGCTGGTCAATGTTTGCACAAGCCTGTTTTCCTGTGATGAGATGGCTTTGTATACGAAAGATGCGTTTAAAAGCCCAGCGAAGGAGTTGAGGAAGGATACCAGGAGTTGTGTTTTTGCTAGGAGTACACCGCTTTTCAAGACCAGTGAGGATGATGACAACGATGATCGGGTCGCCTGTGTTGTGAAGGGAAGATATTCGAGTCCGTTTACTACAAAGGACAATGAATTGAGGGTCAGCGATAATTATTTCAGCGATGAGTTGGAGCCGCTTCTGGAAGGAGACAGGACCGTGCATGGGATTATCAACATTGCCGTGGTCAAGAGCTATTTGGTTGCTGCTGCGAGCGCCAAGGGGACGGATGAGCTGGCAATGTATGTGACGGACGACGCAAAGACGTGGCATAAGGCGGTATTTCCGAGTGATCATAAGATCGTCGAGGATGCGTATACGATTCTAGAGTCAACGAACTACAGTATTCAGGTCGATGTCTTGACAACGACGCCGCTGAATGCTATGGGGGTTATGTTCACAAGCAACTCGAACGGAACGTACTTTTCTAGGAATATCGAGCACACCAACAGGAACTACAAAGGCATTGTGGACTTTGAGAAGATTTCTGGTGTGCAGGGAATTGTTCTGGTCAATGTGGTGGATAACTGGGAAAAGGTCGAAAAGTCGCCCGTTGTGAAGAAGAAACTCAAGAGCCAGATCAGCTTCGACGATGGGAGGACTTTTGCTCCGCTGAAGACTGTCGACGGCGATGATCTGCACCTGCACTCCGTAACGGACATGTCGAATTCGGGAAGAGTATTCTCAAGTCCGGCACCAGGTCTGGTAATGGGTATTGGAAACAAAGGCGAGCACCTCAAGGAATACGAAGAGTGTGATGTGTATGTCTCCGATGACGCGGGCTTGAAATGGACTAAAGCAATCGATGAAGCCCACAAATACGAGTTTGGTGACCGAGGTTCTGTCCTGGTTGCTATCTATGATGAAGGTCCAACGGACGAGCTTGTCTATTCGCTCAATCATGGTCACGACTGGGAAACAGTCAAGCTTGAAGATCCCATTCGAGCCAAAGTTCTAACGACCACTCCTGACTCCACTAGCCTGAAGTTCTTTCTCATGGCTACCAAAGGTGGCGGAGAAGCGCTCGAGCACTACGCAATGGCTATCGACTTTGCTGACTTGCATGAGGATAAATGCAATGAAGATGACTTCGAGAAATGGGACGCCGGAGTCGACGACAAGGGAGACCCTACTTGCATAATGGGTCACAAGCAATGGTATCGCAGACGCAGGTGGAACGCGGATTGCTTTGTAGACGAAGAATTCAGAGATCCGAAACCTGAATTCGAGTCCTGCGCCTGCGCTAAGGAGGATTACGAATGCGACTTCAACTTCATTCCTAGTGATGACGGGGAGAAGTGCAATCCAGCCGACTTTCTACCTGCGCCTGATGACCAATGTAAAGACGGAAAAGAAACCTTCAAGGCTAGTTCCGGATTCAGACTTATTCCTGGCAATGACTGTGATCGTAAAGCCAAAGGTGCGGTGGAGCTTGATAGAGAGGTCGAGCGCTCTTGCAAGGACTCTGAGAAGCCTCCAGTCAGCAAAGATATCACCAAAGAGATGACTGAGTTCCGTGCAGGCCGGTTTGAAGAGTTCTTCTACCTTGAGAGAGCAGAATCAAGTACTGGTGAAGACGAGACAATTATCATGCGGACTGATGAGCATGAGGTCTACATCACTGCAGACGCCGGCAAGACCTGGAAACGGATCCTGGAAGATGAGGAAATAACGGCAATCTATCCACATCAGTACTTCAATGACGAGGTATTCTTTCTTACACCAGGGAAGAAGGTATTCTACTCAGTCAACAGAGGACATACTATTGAGTCGTTCGAGGCCCCAGAATACCCGACTCGTGACAAGCTGCAGATCCTGAGCTTCCATCAAAATACTAAAGAGTACCTAATCTGGACTGGTGCCGTAAATTGTGGATCCAGCGACAAAGGCGAATGCCACAATGTAGCCTTTTTCAGCGAAGATAGAGGCGCAAACTGGATACACCAAGTCCGATATGTCAACAAATGCGAGTTCATCAAAGAAGAGGGCCGTGGTGGTGTGGAGAAGCTTGTTTACTGTGAGCAATACGAGGGTGAGGAACTGAGTGGTCGACTTCAGTTGAAATGGAGCGACAATTGGTTTGCCAATGATCACAAGAAGTTTGACGACATCATCGATTTCGCCACTATGTCCGAATTCATTGTCGTGGCTGCTAGGAAAGAAGATGATCGGGATGCGCTCACATGTCATACTAGCATGGATGGCAAGACTTTCGCCGACGCTCGCTTCCCACCAAGCCTCGAAGTGCCAAGAGAGAAAGCATACACGGTCTTGGACAGCTCCAGTCATGCTGTCTTCCTACATGTCACCGTCAACAATCGTGACGGTTCTGAGTATGGCTCAATTATCAAGAGCAACAGCAATGGCACCTCGTACGTCATGAGTCTCAATGGCGTCAACAGGAACAGACGAGGCTATGTCGACTTTGAAAAGATGCTAGGCCTCGAGGGTGTAATACTCGTCAATCAAGTAGCAAACCTTGAAGAGGCTGACAAGGGCGCTGCCAAGAAGCTGAAGACGATGATCACACATAACGATGGCGCTCAGTGGGCGCCGATGAGGGCCCCATCTAAGGACGCGGAAGGACACGATTTCGATTGTGATACTTCCAACCCTCAGCGTTGTTCTCTCCAACTCCACAGCTATACTGAGCGCCGAGACCCTCGCGCTACCTTCTCCTCCCCATCAGCCATCGGCTTGATGATGGGTGTTGGTAATGTCGGTGAGTATCTAGGCAGGAAAGCAGAGGCAGACACTTTCATTACCCGTGATGGTGGTTTGGAGTGGCGTGCTGTCATGAAAGGTAACTACATGTGGGAGTATGGTGATCAAGGTTCCATTATCGTCATCGTCAAAGAAGACGTTGCCACGAAATCCGTTTTCTACACCCTCAACGAAGGCAACGACTGGGTTGAGTTTCCCTTCTCAGACACCGATTTCGCCGTCGGTGCTATCTCCACAGTACCTTCAGATAAATCTCGAAATTTCATTCTTTGGGGCAAAAAATCTGGGAGCGACAGTAAAATAGCTACTGTCAATCTCGACTTCACAGGCCTAACCGACCAACGCTGTAAGCTCGACGAGCAACATCCAGAAGCTGGAGATTACGATCTTTGGTCACCTAGACACCCTTTGCAGGAAGACAAATGTCTATTTGGTCACGTAGCGCAATACCACCGCAAGAAGCTAGAAAGCGCCTGCTACAACGGCCTCGAGATCAAGCACCTCCACAATATTGCCCATAACTGCTCCTGTACCCGGGAAGATTTCGAATGGTAAGCCATTCTTTCCCGAACTATCCTCTTCTGTCAACATCTGCTAATCTACCTAATCCTAGCGACTACAACTACCAGGTCTCCACCGACGGCACTTGCAGGCTTGTCCCTGGTCTCCCCGAACCCGACCACAGCCAAGCGTGCCGCGACGACCCCAGTCTGCTCTCTTACTGGAAACCCACCGGCTACCGCCGCACCCCTCTCGACACATGCGAAGGTGGCAAAGAATTGGAGTATACATCGGAACAAAAGGCGTGTCCAGGCAAGAAAGACGCCTTCGACGACGAACAGCGCAAAAAAGGCCTCTCTGGCTTCTCTTTCTTCCTTCTCGTCATCGTCCTCCCGCTCGCTATCGCTGCTGCTGTTGGGTATTTCGTCTATCGGAATTGGGATGGCAAGTTTGGCAAAATCAGGCTCGGGGATTCTGGGGGTGGGGTCTTTGATGCGGATAGGCCGTGGATCGCGTGGCCGATCGTGGCGGTCAGTGCGGCTGTGGCTGTGCTTGGGAGTTTGCCGTTGTTGGTGGGGAGTGCGTGGAGGGGGGTTAGGGGGATGTTTGGTGGTGGGAGGAGGTATACGACCAGGAGCGACTTTTCGAGGGGAGGGAGGTATGCGGTTGTTGATCCGGATGAGGATGAATTGTTGGGGGAAGATGAGGATGATGAGGTTTAGTTGGGGGGTTTTGATTTGGGGGAGAGCGGCATTGAGGGCGTTTGGGGCTTTTTGGGGAGGGGGGGATGTATGGTGGGATTTTTTGTAGTCATAGGGAGGGATTAGTGGTGCGTAGACAGCGCATCTTTCATCCTGATGTATGACCAATTGAAATCAGGCGGACAAGTTCGGAATCTATGGTGCTCTCCACGGTCTTCAATGTCCGGCGACTTGCTCTATTTAGGAAAGCATTTTCCTCCTAAACACTTATGTAATACAAGGGAGTAAGGCCACTTCTCAAAACGAACGCGGGATAATCTCATAAGCTCGATCTTTTCTATCTCAAATGCCGGTACATTGGTTGCTAATTCCTTGACATTCACTGTCACCACTCACCAGGGCCCTGGTAAATTCCTGAACTTTGCGACCCACTAGTATTTGAGATATACATAATCACCAATGGTCCCAAGCTTGGCTCTAGCTTAAGCTATCGCATCTTGGGAACTTTAGTCTGGAAGTTCGAGGTCTGTGGGGCTCATGGCTTTGTGTAATATGCCTTTGGGGGAAAGGCTTCCTTTCAAGTCTGTGGTGCGAGGGAATTAGGTCGCTGCTGTGAGGAAGGTTTGCGGGAGAAGAGAGGGCGCTTGATCTTCTCTAGTTCTACAAGTCTGCACCTGGCGATGGCGCGGTGGGCCTTTTATGAGAACTGAAATGTGCCTTGTGAGTCCTGACTGGCATAAGTGACTGTGTATCACCGTGGCTCGCGTAGTGAGTGCATTTGAGAGAAGGCATCAGAGGTTCATGCACATGACCGGACGCTAGGCCGTGGTTGGTTTGGCTCATTTTAATCGGTTTCTTTATGTTGTTGACGTAGGTAGTAGCCTTACAACCATCACAAGTGATAATTTTTTCTCATATGAGACGATAACATATCTTGCGCACTATGGCATCATTATCAATCCTTGGTCTCGTAGCCAACATTGTTCAACTTGTTGATGTCGCCACGAGGGCTTATAAAGTCTGCCATGATATCTACCATTTGGGAGCCTCGATTGAAGACTCCCAGATGTCCTATACGAGTGATCAGCTTCGTGAGAGCCATTCTACGTTACTGAACTCACTGCAGAGCAATTCTATTCCAAGCGCGAATGCTCCGAGAAATGGTATTGACTTGAGTGATCTCGCCTCGCAGTGCTGCAAGACTGCCGAAGCTCTACACACCATTCTTGAGTCATTGCGCAAAACCCCTGGTGGAGGAACGAGTGAAAGCATCTCCAAATTCATGAAGAAGAAGATAAAGGCGAAAGAGATCGAAGGGCTTAAGACCAGGCTTGATGAGTATCAAAAGGTCTTAGACTCGAAGATCCTCATAGACATTAGGTATATCTTCATCTGCCCTCTCTAGAACTAGCCTTTGACATCATCAATCAAGGCAAAGTCTTGGCATTTCAGAAATGCTACAGAAAGGGCAATACATGAAATTCGAAACCCAGCTTTCACAAATATCCCAAGACCTGAAGACTTGTCACTTACCTATTTCAACCCAATTGAAGGTGGCCATAGACGAGTTGATAAAATTTAATGAGGAGCAACATGTCATCACCAGGTCCCAGGCCAAAACGAGCATCACAGACGCGATGCAGGGTCTCAAAAACTCGCAAGACCAGCATTATGGCAAGCAGGAACAGGAGAATCGACGTCAACAGCAGCGAGAGCGATTTCTCGACTCGTTAACGTTCGAAGAGATCAACCGACGATCCAATGAGGTTTCTCCGTCTTATCCCGAAACATTCGAATGGATCTTCGACGATGATGGGACGTACCGCTGGGACAGCTTTGCAAAGTGGTTGAAAGGCCCAGAGAAAGTTTACTGGATCAACGGTAAAGCCGGGTCTGGTAAAAGTACTCTGATTAAATTTATTGCCAACGATGTACGGACGAAAGATGCACTGGAGCAATGGTCCCCAGACAATGAGGTCCTTATCGTGACGTTCTTTCTATGGCTGTCAGGTACAAGGATGCAGCGGAGTTTAAAAGGACTTCTTTGCTCCGTCGCTCGTCAAATTGTCCGCAGTGACGAAGATCTTCCAACCAAATTGATATGTATTGATGACAAATTGCTACTGAAGCGCAGTGTTGACGACTGGTCTTGTGAGGAACTACACCAGCTCTTAAGAACATTATTACGGCTACTATCCCGTCCAGTCTGCATTTTCGTAGATGGACTAGACGAATTCGACCAGGGAGACGACATTGAAGAATTACTGGATCTTATACAAGAGCTCTCTATGACCATCAATGTCAAAGTATGTGTGTCAAGCCGCCCAGAAAATTATCTTGAGAAGCGGCTGTCGCAGTATAGGCAAGTACGGCTGCAAGATCTAACAGCCCAAGATATCGAGATCTGCATTCGTGAGAAGCTCGAAGAAGTACGTAAGAAGTGCTCGCTAGCTTCTTTTGATCAGGAACATCTCGACGGAGTCGTGGAAGTTATAAAAGAAAAGTCCGATGGCGTCTTCCTCTGGGTTCACTATGCGATCAATACTACATTAAGAGGTATGAGAAACGGAGACGACTTTGGCGTTCTTTTGGCTCGAGTCGAGAGCCTACCAGGCGAGATGCACGAGCTATATCTCCAAATGTGGAAACGGCTCAACGGAGATGACCAATTTTACAGTGATGAGGCAGCTACGTACTTCTCCTATGATTCACATTACCCATTGTCGCTATTTGAACTAATGGTAGCACTCGATGAGTCCTTGCAAGCTGATTACATGAATAATGTTGGACCGTTGGACCCCGATGACTTAGCCAGAGGTTGCGAAGTGTTGAAGACTCGAATACTTACTCGCTGCGCTGGATTGCTCGAAGTCGTAGACGAAGAAGACTATTTCAGCGACCAGAAATCGCTCGATCAGGGTTCTGAGGATATGCAGAGTGACGACCAGACATCGCTCGATCAGGATCCTGAGGATATGCAGGGTAACGTTAACTTGTGGAGATATCATGATACAAAAATCAAGTTCCTACATCGCACAGCCCGAGACTTCTTGCTAACGACCACAAACGGACAGGACCTGCTTGGAAAACCAAACAAGTCTATTGAATCACGATTTCTGAACGTGATAAAGGCAAAATTGGCGACCTCGATTCAAGGTCTTCGCGAGTTCGACTGTGGCTTCATGACTTCACTCATCGACTCAATTGCAGCATTTGACCCCGAGAACGAGGTGGAGTTGCTGCTCACCATCAAGCGAGTCTATGAAAAGGTGTCCATGCCCGAAGAAATGCAACATGTTGGTAATAACGCATTTTGGTCACGTTCTTGGGCGGAAAATTTTGAGACCTTAGCAGCTTCTTTCGGGTGTACAAAGTACATATGCCACTTCCTCGAGAACGAACGACCCCAAGCAAGTTCAGCTTATCGCAGCCGTCTTTTTCTATTCGCAGCAGAAGGCTTATACATACAAACAAGTAGTTCCTTCTCTTTGATCCGCCGGCTTAGTCTTTTGGGGGTAGACTTTTACACCAACCAAGATTTTGGTGGAGCACTCGTGAATCCAGCATCTTATGTTTTGTTGGGCATTCTTGCATGTAAGATACACTTTGATGAGCGACTCGAAAAGCAAGCCTCCGAGACGATTCAAGAATTAGCTCCGTTTCTCAGTGATTCAGCCGCTGTATGCTTGGTTGGTCTTTCTCGAGAGAATGGCTGGCAGCTGGATCAGGTCTCGCCCTCGAGATGGAGATATCATGGCATTGGAATCCATGTTGTAGTCCAAATGAGCGTCGCTAAACTTTACTTCCTTGTTATGCAATTCTTCTCAGAGCATGCCTCTTTCAAGCCACAATGGCGGTACGTTCTAGTGCAGCTCCCTCCTATCAAGCTTCAGTCATTTGCCATCGGCTGTGTTGCTGACTTGATTTTCTTCAGTCTCCCTTTGATCCATGAAGAGAACATAACAGAAGTCTTGTTCTGCTCTTGCGATGGGACGAATGAGAATAGATCTTGGCAGCAAGGGGTATACCCCACTGGGAAAGACCCTATATATCTAGGACAAGCTGTAGATAGGATCTTATTGTGGGATGAAACCTCACCTACACCCATGAGTCGCCTGATGGAAGAATTGGACTCGCGACTAGAGGTAGTTTGCCTGAGGGGCGCCCAAACCTCCCTTGAAGATTGGAAACCTGGGACTGGCTGGAGTCATAAACATGACTGTCGCTGCAAATTCTGTTACCAGTAATGTTGACGGCCGTGCAGGAGGATTCAACTATAGACGTTAAGTCAACTATACGCTAGGTCAGTGCCGATATTTTGATCAGGGGATAGGGAAAAACAATTAAATAGATACAGCTTTGCGCCCGAAAGCTACCAGAAAAGGAATCAACGAATCCCTTTAATATCTAACTACTCCGGAAATACTTCTGCGTGCTGTGGATGAGATGCCTACCATAGTCACTGCACGCGTAATTATATGCAGCCTCCCTCGAATACTAGCGGTGAAAGACTTGCGATGGAATCACAGCAAAGGAAATGGTGGTCATTGCCTTCTCGACTTACAGCGAGGCATTTCTTTCTTGACAAGGGCAGTGGGAACATCTGTCGTGACTTCTACCGTTGCCTCCTTCAGCCGTTCATGTCGGCGCTGAAGAGGTTCTGGTAGCAATGCCTTCGCCTTACTCGCTAGATTAATTGGATCGTTTATCTTAGTCTCTACTGGGGTATGCTCCATTGCACACTGTACTGTTGGAACTAAAGCCAAGCAAACACAGAGCGGCACAGGTAGCTTTTTGAGTCACTTGAGATTGGACAGGATGGTGTAAGATGGTTGTTTGTGTGACCGTTGGGTTTCTGGGACTATGGCAGAGTGCGAAAATATCATTCTTCCTATGATTCATCAATCTGCAACCAAAGATCCAATTTAGGATGTGATGGACGCAGTGTGGGACTAAGGGTTCTGTTTGGTTTATTAGGTGCTGTATGCACCAACTCTTCCATTTCCGAATCCCGAAGGCTTTGCAAAACAATAAATCACACTACATTTTCGGATATGAAGTTAAGTGCTCATCAATCCTTGCCCTCAAATTAGACAATTGCTCTAATTGAGATACCGAATATTACAGCATCCTCCAGCCGCATTGCCAGCAACACACATACATTACACAAATCAAAGACTGTAGAATTTCCTTTCTTGATCCATAAAAGCTACATTGGTACTCTTCCTTATATCACAGTACCAACTATCTATACACCAAATCCTATCAACTTAAAGTCTAGAAATATTATCTAGCTAGCCTTGGGGTTTGAACGTTTCAATAGTTATCGTTAAGTGCTATTAGAGAGATCTGGAGGGTAGATTTTGGAGGAACGCGGGGGAGATTGGTGCGAGGTTGGGGGGAAAGAGGCTATGGGGGGTGTCTGGGTGATGTGGGGTCTGTGTTGCCATTACTGATACATCTTTGGGGCTTTTGCGATGATCGTGGTTATTTTTTCAATGGGTGATGTGATTTGGTAGATGAGGGAGAGAGGGACTGTGCTTTTGAATGGAGGATCAAGGTTGAAGTTACAGGGTTAAGAGATTGGCGGGAGTGGTGTTGGGGAAATAACATGACTTTGAGAATATGCTGGGAGAATGTTATGTTTTGGACTCGGCTGAGATGCAATATTCGACCGGATACTGCATGAGGGATCCCGAGTGAACTGAGTAGATGCGAAAGCCATGGCTCATGTGAAAATTTCCAACTGTCAGTCTTTGCCAGCACGTATTTGACCAGAGGACTTTGAAGTCAGATTCTTATTGATGCCTTGAACGGACTAAGTCTCGAAATTCATGCGCGCTTTTCCTGTTGATTGATGCGGCCCTAAATGCCAAGAATTGTAAGGCTGAATTAGGGAGCTAGTACAGAACAAATCTCCGCTCCGAGCGTACGTAAATACGCTCCAGTTTTATGCACACTTCTCTGGTCTCACACACACAGAGCGAATTCACAAGCTCTTGTCTCCATCTTCCAAACACTTCGATTGAGGCGCGTCCATCAGGGCAATTCATGTGACGAAGGCCCATCCAGTCTCGACTCAACTGACTTCGGCCTCAAACGCCCGTATCGCTGTCAATAGAGAGGTTTAGCATACTTTTTCAACGCACTTTTACAACCCGAATCGGGTAATCGACCAACCCACCTTCCTCATTAAGTAGGAGCCATTCTAGTCGTTCTACATCCGTTTGAAAACGTCTTTTAACTCGTGAAAGACGCTTTTACACGCCCACCTTCCCGATTAGGCCGTAGCTGAACCGTAGCGTTATTGCTTATTCCAACCCCTAGATAGAGAAATGGCCCCCTAAATTAACACAACCCGACCCCGGGGCCTACCCGGGGGCATAGATAATTGTCGCAATCTTTAACCACCTTATGAACCACCCTATAATCAACCACCTTATGAACGACCTCATCAATTAACCACCTTATTAATCAACCACCTCATTAATCAACCACCTCATTAATCAAACACCTCATCAATTAACTACCTTATTAATCAACCACCTCATCAATTAATAAGGTGGTTGAATAGACTTCTAAGTCGGGTCGGGGGTCAGGTTAGGCTCTAACCCCCGGAACCTAACCCGGGGCCTAACCCCGGGGCATAGATAATTGTCGCAATCTTTAACCACTTTATAAACGACCTCATTAATCAACCACCTTATAAACCACCTTATTAATTGATGAGGTGGTTAATTGATAAGGTGGTTGATTGATGAGGTGGTTGATTGATGAGGTGGTTGATTGATGAGGTGGTTAATTGATGAGGTGGTTGATTGATGAGGTGGTTGATTGAGGTGGTTGATTGATGAGGTGGTTGATTGATGAGGTGGTTGATTGATGAGGTGGTTGATTAATGAGGTGGTTGATAAGGTGGTTGATTCATAGGGTGGTTCATAAGGTGGTTAAAGATTGCGACAATTATCTATGCCCCGGGGTTAGGCCCCGGGTTAGGTTCCGGGGGTTAGAGCCTAACCTGACCCCCGACCCGACTTAGAAGTCTAGATTTAGACTTATAAGAGCGTGAGGGTGAAGATAATTATATCCCTATCTATCTATATAGCTATGACTAGCGAGGGTAGAGTATTAAGACGATGGTGAGAAGAGAGGTGTATAGATTTAACGAAATAGGCAATTATGGTTGCGGGGCGATATATTACCCAATCGGGTATAGTGTAGGGCTGTATAGGGCTGACCAAGGGTAAATTGTGCGTTGAAAAAGTGCTTTGAAAAAGTATGCTAAACCTCTCTAATATTGACCGATAATCGGAATCAAGTTTTTAGAGGCTACACTGTCCTTGTTATGGCGGCCTCGCTTTAAAGTATAGGTCTATAGGACTCGTGGCGGCGAATGAGGCGAACCCTCAAGATTCTAGTTGGAACTAGAAACTCCCATTTTGGCCGATTTGGGCTCATCTGGAGGAGTCATGATAATGGTGCACGATGACGGCATCTATGGTGATTTTCACTAGCTGTCTGTTGTCCTGCAGGGAATCAAATATCATCCAGACTTCCCAGCTCCTTTCCACTTTTTGGAGTCCACAGAAGCGCTTTCATTGATATGAAAATTTAGAAGAGGCGTCACAAGTCTATTTCGAGACGGCTAGGACTATGCAATATCTTCGCTCCGATTAATTCGGTTGCAATATGGCCTCTGTACTTCACCCTGTGTTGTTCTATACTGCGCTTATTGGCGACAATTTTCTTTTACAGGATGATCCTCCGCCTATTCAGGTAGTCTTTGCGGTGCACCATTGTACCATTGTCATCCCTCCGATGGGGTAATCCCCTGTCTGACGTCAAGCCTCTATATTCCACAGGATTGCATTGGCAAACTTCTTGTAAGTTCAACGGCTCACACCCTTACAGCTGTACTTGTTGAGAGAAACCCTAGAGTAGCGAATTTACCTCACTTACTCAATGGACTTCCAGGCTGAAGCTCAAATTGTATACTGTGCTACAAACAGAGCTCAAATATATGAGGACGATCCTTCCTAATGCCTGCTTATCCGATCGACATCGCCCTTTTCGGCCCAGCAGTCCATATTACATTGCAATTCCAGGTACTGGCGTCATCACGCGAAATATCTCTTAGCTTGCATCGCCCCTAGTTGAAGTGTTTTCGGGACATGAAATATAGGAGCCGATCTCCAGCTTCCGAGGCCTCCATTTGCGGCAGAGATATTATATGCCAGCTTACGAGGCTGTACCTATAAACCCCAGCTTACAAAGTCGGCGTGGCATCGATCGCTTTCCCACTCTGTGAGTATAGATTGTGAAACCCCCCTAGACTCTCTGAAATTATCATCAATCCAATTGATCGTAATTGCCTGTCTAGTAATAATCTTAAGCGAAAATGCAGTTCAAGAAGGGTTCTATTTTCTCCCCGATCTTTAATTGGAATCCTTCTTCTCTACACGTGCGCCCTTAGCACTTTCATACCTTCCCGGCAGGACGTGAGAGCCTTTGAAGATGAGCGGCGCACAGCACTCCCAGCCTCTTTCAGGCGTGATCATCCGACTCTCAGCAAGCGTGATCTCGACCCACCAGTCCCCAGCGTCGATGACTGCAAGGGCCAGCTGAGCGTTGACAGGAATAAAGTCGTGTTCTACACCAGTATA
>JAABUP010003541.1_pt1 | contig 27451 bp, 43 predicted proteins | sample 5559201 | NCBI WGS metagenome assembly JAABUP01 (sample SAMN10711887, study PRJNA513373) | rock metagenome | isolation source: Antarctica rocks | place: Antarctica | reverse complement strand
GCTGCAGGACTAATGTGGAGAGGCCATTAGGTGATCGCGTCATTCGGCTCTGTGGGAGCTTCTGACGCAGTAACTGGCAACCATCTGCAGGACCGCTCCACCGAGTAAATACAGGTCTTTGAGCCGCATTACACTCTTCTGTCCATACTCGGGAAGCTGCTTGCCACATACCTTTGTCTTGCGGACTGCACTGGCTGCGCTGGCCCGTGATTGACCAGCCCTGCTGTTGCTGATTGTTGCCAAGTCGCCACTTGCCGGTGATCTGCCACACTTTGCTGCCTTGGACTTTGGCAGTGAAGCTCACAGAAATCAGTGACATCTTCAGCCGTTGTAATGGCTTCCAAGCGCATTCAAAAGGAGCTGCAGGCATGGGGTTGATAGGCTATCCAGGGTTTTGCTTTTTGCAGAACCTCTGTTTCGACTGTCGTGTTGCACCGCAGGACTTGCAGAGAGATCCACCAACATCTTGTAGCGCGGGACCATCGGGAGACGACTTGTTCCATTGGCAGGTTCGCGATCTCAACTAGATGTCTTGGCTTGTTTGAGTGCTTTACTTGACTATTGCTGCTGTTCAAGCGATGCAAGGTCTTCACAATTTAGCCCTTGAGCGCACTCTTGCTTCTGTCTTCAATCTTGAGCGACATTTCACCTTGCATCTGCTGCTGTGTACTTAAACAGTCGGTGTATACACAGGCAACAATTATGGGCCCTGGAGACAGTCCATACTCAGGCGGAGTGTTCTTTGTCATGATTCATTTCCCTCCAGACTACCCATTCAAGCCTCCCAAAGTGCAGTTTCAAACAAAGGCAAGCGTTCATGTCACAAACTGAATTCATCGAGTCTGGCCAGAGGTCTAAACCAAAGCCTGCTGTACGCAGGTGTACCACCCCAACGTGAACAGTCAAGGTAGCATCTGCCTAGACATTCTCAAAGAGCAGTGGAGCCCTGCCTTGACTATCTCTAAGGTATGACAGGCATGCAAGCAATTTAGCAATAGAGTAAATTCAGCCAGAGGGCTGACAGGCTTGTGCTGCAGGTGCTGTTGTCAATCTGTTCCTTGCTGACTGATCCCAACCCAGATGACCCATTGGTCCCTGAGATTGCACACATCTACAAGACAAACCGTGCAAAGTATGAAGAAACCTCAAGGGAATGGACTAGAAAGTATGCAATGGGATAGTTCACTTGATTTAGCTGCAGTCTGGTACAACCTGCTGCTGTGTCAACGAACTAGGTGCATTGCTGCTGAATTTGTGGCAGGCCAAGCCTTCTGTGCACCTCCTTGTGCATCGGCAGAATTCTTCAGCAGCCTGGGTTTGGTGTCTTTCATAATCGTACCCTGCTTTGTGCTATGTGCATGTGGAACATAATTGCGCATCAGCAGCCCTAGGCTGCTGTGAGCAGGCATACCTGTGGCAGGCCTGTATCTTGCCCTCATGATTCTGAGCTCGAGAATGACTATGCCGATCATACTTTTATGACCTCAAGATTAATGGCACAGGTGTGTCAATATTTTTCTGATGCTGGCTGTGGATTCGATGCTTGCTTGGTGTGCCACTGGACTCTCGTATTGTGCCACTACTGCCAGCACATTCTGGCATGCATGCAGAAAGCTCGGAAACCGCAAGGCAACAAAATGAGCTCTATGTTCAGTATAATGGATCATTACACCACGGACATTTGCTTGTATAATGACTCGTGACGCATCCGGACTCAGCACAAACTCATCAGGGCTTCACAGCTCAGCCGTGAGTCCACGCTCTGCGCGTCAAGACCGTTGTACGCAACGCGTTAGATCAACGCATGGACGTTGTCGTGTCGCGTCTGCAGCAACGGGCTATACCTCTGATGCAGTATACTTTTGGCATTTGGCGATCAGCACCAGAAGCGATACCTGATTTGGTATTCTTTGCTTTGTTTGATGCTGTACAGTCATGAAAGCATAGCGGTCTTTCAGGAGGAGCATGGCGCATCCTTGGCAATTTTACGCGAAAGTTTCCGGGGCTTGCTTGTTGGTGAGTCCGCCTGTGATCAGCCTTAATAGGATGATTGGCTGTAGCTATTTGCCCCAAAGCTGCAAGGGATCATGTTGCTGTAGCTGGGAGCGGGCTTGGAGGGGTTCATGATCAAGACTGGCTTTTATGACAAGTATGCACCTCCACCACTTGCTCAGCTTCACGCTTGAGACCCGCCACCTTCCCAGCTCCATTTCACGTTCTGCATCGGCAGGGTAACGGAGATAGAGGCAGAGCGACTCGAAGAAACAAGAGAAGACAGGGAAGCTTTCCAGAAAATGTTGAGAGCTGAAATTGAGCGTCAGGCCAAGGAGAAGCATGTGCAGATCAAAATACCTGAAAAGTCTTCGTAGTTTTGTACCATCTGCAACTGGCTCAGACACCACCCCATGGAGCTCTTCACCGAGTTCACAAAGCGTCTTGAGCTCACTGGAAACGAACAAATGCTCAGCTTTGCCAAACAGACGTGGCAGCAACTGGATGACCATGCTGCTCAAGGCCCAGATGCTTACAGGCAAGTCCTTAGAGGCTGCGAAAGAATTTGCACAGACCATCCATGTCTACCACATGCACAATTTTCCTTATGTGCTTCACAGGTGCTACATGCAACAAAGTGTATACAGGTCAGCAGCTGTGTTGCTGCAGGAAGTTCCATGACAAGAAAATGTCACAGGCCCTGGGAAATGCCCGCCCTGACAGACTGGCTGACAGGAAGGCCTTGTTGAGAATAGATACCAGCATTCTGGCAAATGCCAGTAGTGTGCTGCTTGATACAGCACAAGTGTGCATTAGAATATACCGCTCAGCACCAAGCCTAGCTGCGTCAATGTCTGGTTCGCTGACTTGCAGTAAGTCACAAACCAGCACAGACAAGCAATCTGCCCAGCCCAAACTCTTATGGCAGTCAGCGAATCTGACAACAGATGCTAAGGGCATCATCATCGTGGATATAGAATGCTCGGCCACAGCAACAGATGCTGCATTTGAAGGCCATTCCAGACTTGCCAAGTCAAGCCTGATGCAGCAAGTCTTGCAATATGTACAACAGGACGCAGGCGTCAAGCTTGCCACCAAGTCTGCCAAGGTGAGAGTGGTCAGGTCTTGCATTTGTTGCTTTGTTGCTGCTGACTGGCTGCAGCATACCCCTCAAGTCCGGCAGCTAATGCCCTGACAGTGGCTTCATAAGCCTGTTGGCTTGTATGCAGATGTCTGTGCTATCATCTGAGAACATTGTATCCAAGGATCCCTCAGCTTCAGGCAGGCATGAAGATTTATCACAGATCCCTGCTGCCTCATCTTCGCATTTGCCTGCGTCATTGCTAAGCAAGCTGTCTTTGGTAAAGCCAGAAGACGAGCGTACACATAAGTCATCAGGTGATTCTTTGCCTGCCAGGGCCTCAGCAACTGAGCCTGCTGTGCCATTGACACAAGCAAAGAAACGACCTCTTATTCAAGAGCTTTGACTTGAGCCTGTGATAGTGCTATACCTTTGGCGCCTGTACTGAAGTGTGAACGGTGTCTTGCACTGCACTCATGGTGTTATACAAACGTCAAATGCTCAAAGCCATTGACATGATGCAGCGAGCTTTACTTGAATGTTTAGGAAGTTTACATGCCCTTAGGCTTTGCAAACGAATTGGTGTTTGATGTTATAGTCAGCAGCAGATGCTACATTGGTTTTTCAGCAGCTATTGACGTCAACGGTTCTACTTGATTGTAACATTAGTCTCCGAGATGTATCTCAATGCATTTCATTACATTGCGCAGCCTAACACAGCCTTGCATGGCTGCATACTGTCTCTACTGCAAAACGTATGATCCAGGCATTTCTGCGGGCTCTGCAAATCAGTGTATCCTTGGGGACATGTACCTGAGATCCAATCCATCAAGGAAACTAATTGGTGTTAGACATGATCACATCTGTTCCGTGAGTAGCAACAACTGTAGTAGGAAAGTTGAGGTGTCCAGAGATCGATTGATGGTTGTAACCAATGGGAGACTGCAATGTTGCATCAATGTTGATTAAAAAGGTAGTTCTGGTCATGCTGCGAACCACACCTTTGAATTCAGTTGCTTGTTTGTACAAAGTGGCTGTGGCAATTTCTTGAACAACAGTCGCAGGTTCATGTGCGCAATTGTATGGCTCATAGGCAAAATGCTGCATGGTCATCGGATTCATGGTAAACCCTAAGGAAAAATGCTTACACGTATGCCACAGGCGTACGCCGTCAGTACGTCTGAAGCTCTGAGTAATTGCGTGAGTCACAATCCGGATTCTGCGTGAGTCACATTGCCGTTTTTCCCGAGACAAACGCTCAAAACGGCACATACTTTGACAAGATTGGCGCTTCAATGCCAGCTTGGTCGGTGCCAACGTTGCCAAACGCAGTAGCGGTCATGCTTGGCTGCCATAGAAGGAAATCGCGGACTCCTGAGCCACAAGTCAAGTTGGGGTGTCGTCAAGCGCAGTCTGTGCTCAGCGTTTGACGCAGCAACGTTTGAGATACCTCACATGTTGTGCGGTATGCATTAGAAGTGCCAGCAGCTCAATCGCGATGCATACAGCCAGCTGTCGGCAAGTAAGACCGTTACGGGTCCAAATCCTTAATACGTGACGCTGTCGCTCTGGGGAAGAAAAGCGATACTGTCACAGTCAAAGCGTAAATCAGCAAAATACGCTACACATCACTAGTGATACGTCCTTGACGCCCGTGAGGAGTGCAAACCCGGTCGAGTCAGCTTCTGCAGTCCCGATCTTGGTGCCGACACCTCAGGGGACCTCACATGGCGCACGCGACAGCATACAGAACCAGGAGAAGTACTGCGCTCGCGGCCGCAATATCGCTGCTGCTGGTCATTGGGGTCTGGCTCAATTCCCAGTCAGCAAAGTCACGGGACAGTACCCTTCAGACTGCAGTCATACCTTCAACTGGTGACAGCAACTGGAGACCTTGGCTCACAGCCTCAAAAATACGTGTGTCAGCAGTGGCTTTCTATGGTAGAAGGCGTTATGTTAGAATTCTCGACAAGTACCTCAAGCAGAACCTGATATCTGCAGGAGGTCTTCTTGAGGAGGTATCACCCTTTTTTGTGCTCACCTGCTACTCCTGGCTTGATGATAGTCAAGTCTGAAGTTGCCAAAATGCAAACGCAGCCATGAGGCCATTATGTTCTGCATTCAGGTGTTGTGGATTGTGCGCACAGATGATCCAGATGATCTTGATTGGCTGCAACAGACCTTACTGCCCAGTGAACCCAAGTGTTATAAAAGCATTCAATCCTCAGGTGCGTATACAGCTTACATTTTGCTTTGATCTTCAGAGCGACTGGCTCGCTGTTTAGCTGCAGACTTCTCGTGCCTGTGGTGTCAACCTTGGGCACTCAACTTGGTGTGTCTAAGTCATGCAGGCAAAGGATTTGCTAATCACTACAGACAGCTTGCCTCTGATACATATTATATCAAGCTAGATGACGACATTGTGTACATTAAAGAGGGTGCCATTGAGGCAATGCTGCATGAGAAGTTGAGGAGCCGCTTTTGGATCATCTCAGCAAATGTCATCAACCATTCAGGTGCATACTGCATACCTAGACCAACTCTGAGCATGTGGCACAGAATCCCTAGCATGGTATACTTGCTGCAATCATCACTTTCTGGCTTACAAGCGGACACTTGTGAGCCTGTTTTGCAAACAGCACCACACAAGTATGCAATGATGCATGCCGTATCAGCATGTCACAAAGCAAAGGTTGCTTAATTTTATGTATCTTGAGTATAAGACTAACATTTATATCAGTGCAGTCAGTCAGTGCTTGCGTTCAAAGCATACTTCTGGACATAACGCTTTCTGTGTCCTGCAGTCCTGACTTTTGTGCATGCCGCCATGGGTGCAATGCAAACCTACCAGCAAGAGGGTGAAGACTTTGTAGCCAGCAAAATCAAGCCTCAGGGTTTCCTGGACGGCTCCCAATTTGCAAACATGACCTACAAGCCCTATGACATGTGTGCCCTGCGCAACTTTGCATGCGTCGCAACATGCCACTATAACTTCCTTGACAACCTAGCCAGGGATGAGCTGTACAAGTACGACTTTGGTACCTGGGACTTGAATGCTTTCAAGTATGAAAGATGGAGCATCAACACCATCATGTTCAAGGGCAGTGATCTGAATCGCGAAGTGATTTCTGAAGATGATGAACTCTCCATTTCTGAGACCCTGCCAAAAACTAAAGGCAAGCACTGTGGAGCTGTTGGGTCAGCGCTTGTGGCTCATCTAGCCTATGTCACCCAGCGAGGTGCAAAACTTGAAGAAAGGACTCAAGTATTGAAGCGGTATGAAGAATTGGCTGAAAAGTTGGCGGGACCCTTGTTGCCAATATAGTTGCCGTTCAACAGTTGATGCAAGTGCAGCAAATCTCTGGGCGTGATACCAAACCTGATTCTTTGGAAGGAAAAGCCAGGCTAGCGGCTGCAGCTGTCAGGCATGTCGTCCTTGCAAAGCGTCAGAACTCAAACTTGCAGTACATTGTCCTTTGTAGCATTGTATCTGTCACTGCCATGCAACCACTACTATGCATACATATATGTAATGTATATCATGCCTTTGAAGCCGCGCGTGTCCGACCTGTGCCCTGATGGGGCATGACAGAAATGCCACACAAACGTTCCCATACTCTGATCCTAAAGATTCGCATACATTGATGCGTTATGTGTAACAGCCCTGAAAGCAACTGTTGTGTCTACAGCATTCCAGCATCGCAGAGACAATGCATCCTTGCAACATGCATCAGGATGTGACCGAGCAAAAGATTGCCCAAAACCGTGCTTCTCTTACAATGCTAGCTAGACTGGCCCCAAGGACACATGTGCCTGTACAGGTCATAACTGATCACAAAACCATGCTTGGTGTAAACAGTAGTGCTTGCTCTGTCATTAGCTTGCAGTAGTCACGCTTGCCTTCTTTTTTGCTGCCTTCAAACTGTCAAGCTGCTTTTTGAGAAAAGCTGCCTTCAAGCGGTCTTTTTTCTGAGCAGCTTGCTGCTGCAAGTCCTTTTTGGCTTCAACAGCTTTTTCCCTGCCTTCATTTGTCTGCTCGACAATTCGTGCCATGTTCTGCATGCCATCAAAACAGTATTGTCACAATAAAAGTACAGTATGAGATCACTGCAAATATGACCTACCATGGGAATGCAATGCTGCTAAAAGCTGGGAGACATTGTCAGTACTGTCATCATTGTTGCCGCTGACATGAAGACATGAAAGTTATGCTAGCGGCCAAAGCAATCTTTGGGGCGCTCCTTTGATAAGCAGCATGAAGGCTAGCCGCGCTGTGGGCGGAGGGGTGTCTGTATGCCTATCTGCCTCTTCATGCAAGAATCTGACACACAGTCAAGATGCCACACAAAGCCAGACCAGCTTGGGAAGGTACAAGTCAAGGCTGAAAAGGAAGCAGGAATGACGTCAACAATGAGCAAGTTCATGTAAAGGAAAGTGAGAGGAGCAGCACCTCTACTCTACGTTCCCTGTCAGCTTCCGCCAGCTGCTCCAGCTCATATCGCCGCTGAGCCTCTTCTTCCCAGTTGCGTCTCCCCTGCTCTCGGAGCATGTCATCTGAAATCATCCCTGAACACGCATCATATCTCGTTTATAGCTGTGAATCCACATACTCCAGTCACTGTAGTTTGCAGACGTGCAGAACATGACACACATGGTTGTGCGTGGCATTCCAAGGTACCCAGCTGAGTCAAGCAGCATCTGAGGCTGTGATTTTGACAGTCAGCAGGGCATCAAGCATGAGAAGCTCAGCACGAGCAAGCTCAACACAAATATTGCTGGAGCACAATGCAATACTCATGCATTCCAGCAAGTTTCAGATTTGCTTGCCTACTGGCACTCCTGAGAGCTGATCAGCGTGGGACCACTGGCATGTCATTTCATTTGGATATTCGTTTCATTTGGCTATATAGCTTGGTGCCAGTATGCTTGTGGTCCCATGTTAGTGAACAGCACATGTATATCAACTTCCTAGGGCAATACCTGAAGCTTGAACAGCCATTGCAAAAGTGTCAATTGGGCTGGCTGGGTCAAGCAGAGACTGTCTAGCGGTGCTGCCGATCCTCATCTCATCTGTCAGAAAGCCTTTGGACAGGAAGTCTACGTTGTACTGCTCTTCATCATCATCGTACTGACCCCTTGACAGTCTGTCATACAGCTCGGCCTTTCGCTCAAGGGCTGCATATGAGTCATTGAGCTTGTCCTTATCTGTCTGCAACCATATGGCAGATATATTGCAAGACCAACAAAACACGAGTCCAGGACTGAATGTATTACAGCCACAATGCAGAATACCGTCAGCTCTGTCATACTTTTCTGCACTGAGACAAAACGGCCAGAACGTCAGAAGCATAGCTGCATCGCTTTGTGTCCTGCAGGCCCCTGTAGCATACCTTATACGACAGGTTGTCTTTTGCATTCCTTGCCTCTACGCCTGCATTCCTTCTCTCAAGAATGCCAGAAACATCAATGCCAGCCTTTTTGCGGTCTCTGCGCTCTTCATCATGAAGCCCCTCTTGAGCCAGCTTTGCGTCTTGCTGAGCACGATATAATTCGGCTTTGAGCTCGACCACACTAGCACCAGAAACACCTGCGTTTGATCGGTGAGTTCAGCGGTATAATATCACAGACTTTAGCCCGTGCTTGCACAGGTTAGCTGTCTTGCAAAGCAGCACCTTCTATAAGCTTTCTCTTCTTGCTGTATGTACCACTTTCCGCAAGCCAGCCAAGGTTTTCAGCTGCTCTCAGTCGCTTCCGAGTATCCTGGTCGTCGCCGTCAGTCATGACAAGCCTCAAACTGAGTGTGTTGGTGCTAAGCTGGTGCCTTTCGCCCTATCTCAGACTGGCAGCCAGCGGAATGCCAGGGGCAGAAGTAATGTAAGCTGTTGTAAGACATAGCAGCCAACTTAATGCAGCACCGTGCTGCGAAGACAATGGGAGGGCGCACAGCGCGATACAAGCGACGTTTTACATGGTTTCGGAGCAGCTTCGCTGTTGCAAGCCCATCAGTCATCACTTTGCTGGCATGCGCATACACTTTCACTCACGATACCACAATCAGAGACAAAGCATGTACATAGCAAGCACTCTAACCACTGCAATGTACATGCCAATGACCACTGCAACTTGAACAGCAGCGCAGCGACTCAAAAGCTTTGCAGAGCTCAGCAGCAACAGTGCACAACATATGTCAGCCAAGCAGCAGCAGCATCACGTCTCTGAATTAGCTAGTATGCTGCTGATAGACACACAACAGAGCACACAAGCTGTGCAGACATCACCCAGTACCAGTATCACACTTGGCGCAATACTTCCCTTGTTGGATTGGCTCCAGCACAACATTTGTGGAAGAGGTGGGCCTTTCCAGCAAGTCTCAGAAGCTTCCAAAGCAACAGTGCCTTCCCACAAACACAGCATGCTTGTCTCCCTCAAACGCTTGATATCCATGGTTGCTTCAAGCATCACAAGCACATACTGTTGCAATGATTAAGCCTAGCACTTGATCAAGACCTGAATTCAGCAATTGCAAGAATAGTACAAAGAGTCTTGCAGGATCACAGCCTGTGTCAAATGCCTGACTTGAGATGTGTCAACCCCTGCCTGAGGAGTTTGAATTATGGCAACTCTCAAGTCCCCCATTTAAGGGACTCATACAAACATGCATGTCACAGGCAATACACTGACTGGCACACTGAACAGTCCTCATACACTTGCAATCCCCAGATGTTGAGGCAGTCCAGCAAGCATTATCAGGCAAGTCTTGTGGACGCTTGAGACACTGGTGGTCGTGCTGTGTCAGCGTTTATAGGCACGATTGTTTCTGCTGTAAGCTCTGCCACTATAGTCATCCTCGCGCAGTGAATCATCCAGCATACTATCATAGGCTCTAGTGTCACGCTGAGTGCCATTGCCATACTTCTGAACATCTGATCTCATGCCACCGACATTGCTTCTCTCAAAGTCATCACCTCTGTACGGGTCACGCAGGTAGGTGGCTGCCTGATTCAGGCTTCTGCCAACCTGCATTGTATGCAAGAGCAGCATCAGGTAATGCCACATATCAGCAGTCGGCCATGCAGCATAGCATTGAACAAGACACATGCTGTGACATTGGCACTATTTGGCAATGCGAGGGATAAAAGCGAACACAACAGAGAGACAGTTCAAACAGTCTCTGTGCATGCAAATGCCTGGCACTTACAGGTTCTTGGTATGTGGGTCGCACAGGCTGCGCGACAACAGGATAGTCCCTTTGGGTCTGCTGTGCAGCAGGCGCGTAGGCACTTGGCACATGCACAGCTGAACGCGCTCTGGGTGCTTGAGCCTGGGCTGGCATAGCAAGCTGAGGCGTGGGGAGAACCGGCCTTGCTTGCGGACGTGGCTGCATACACACTCACGTGTGACATTCTTAAAGTCAGGAAAGAGTTTTTGCACGCCGTTTGCAGGCTCAAGAAGGCCCAACAGACACGCAGCAAGAGGATGTCACAGACAAAGCAGATGTATGCAAGTGAAGACAGCGTCAAAAGTTTGCTTGTCAAATATGATCCTTACCATGTTTATCCTTTGAGTCCTGTCATTGCTAATGGTGATCTTCAAGGGCTCTTCTCTGCTTGTGATGCTCTTTGGAGCTTTGATTCCAGGAGTCCCTACTAACACCTTTGGCGCTCCAGACTGCTTACCCTTGTTTGACTGAGCATTGGCACCCTTGCGTGCTGGCTTGGCTATGGCACCATTCTGTGTAGGCCTGCAACTCAATTCTTTCAAGTTTCAAAGTGACATGATGCAGCAGCACAGTGGAGCAAGGTGATTAGCAGCTTAGTTCAGCATCAGGGAAACCAGCAGCGTGACAGTCACCTTCTCTTCATGGCAAACCCAGGGGATTTCTGTGAGCCTGATTTGCGTGCTGCTGCTGATTTGTTGCCATTCTGTGGAAACCTTGCTGCCTGACTTGATTTGCTGGTGCCTTTTGGACCATTGAATACCTTGGGACTTTGCTTGGACTGCTGTCCAGCCCTTGCCTGCGGTACACAGCCTGGTCAGCAGAACTCTTCAGTTGGCAAACACTTAATGGCATCAAGGCTTGGTTGGCTGTATGCTATGAGATTCTTACGGTGGGATCGTCAAGCAGCGATCAAGGAAACCAAGAGCAAACGGAACAAAAGGGTAGTACACTGTCACTCAAGACTGGCAGGACTGCAGACAAGTGCGCACATTGGCGTTGAAGGACCGTATGGTCTTCACCAATTGTACGAGACAAAGAGTTCAGAGTGATCACCGTTTGCTTCTTGCCTCCAACAGGTCTTGCCTTCTTCTGCTTGGCTATGATGTCATCAAGGCTCATGTCGAGCTGCCTCTCGACCTCCATACTTCTCAGCTGTGTGGCCTCGTATCAGACTGTGAATCTGCTGCTCAGCCGGATGGGTGCTTGGAATGTCAGTATCGCAGAGCAGTGACAATGAACCTACTTGGAGCTTTGCCTCTTGAGATAAAACTCGTCGATCAAAACTACTCAAGTTGGCCCAGCTTGTGCTGTCACGAAATGCACACGATGAGCTGCGAACACGCCAGACCTTTACCCTCGTGGTATCCAATCGCGTGCATACACTATGACAGTGGCTGATCACTGTGTTGAGCGATTTCCCGAGGCTTGCAATTCAATGCATGCATCCTTCTTCTTCGCCATTGTATACATTTACCTGCAGCTGTGCAGGCGCAGCAGCTGAGTGTTCCATCGCGGCATCACATGCAAACGCAGCGCGAATGCGGTCAAGCACTGTCTAATGATGCGCAGCAACACAGATCCATTGTGAGCACAGTTGTACGGTGTCGCACCTATCAGCGATCACCTGGATCCTACCGAAAGCATCTGATATGTCTTCTGGAGAGGCAGCAGCTTTTTCAGAGCCTGGCAGGTTTGCTCAAATTTCTGGGAGCGCGCATGTCACATGCAACGCAGTTTCACACCTCTGTGATGCATGCAGCAATCCTGCTGACTGCCAACCAGTGAGCACAGGAGATACAGCAGGGGACATTACACTGCCAGGTGCCAGGTCGTGGACAGACCTGGACGCTAGTGTCTTATTTGAGAAGGTTTTGACCAGCAGTGATATCAACCCACAGGGCAGAATAGTGGTTCCTAAGGTGGTGACAAGTCTCGTCAGCGACACTATTTACTCTGTTCTGGACGCGCCACGGCAGGCAATTCACCTGCAAGCTAATATGCAGAGTTTTGCAACCACATATCTTTGTATCACTCAGGCTGCCATATGGTACTCACTTTCCAAAATCACATGTACACTGTCACATAGTTGTTGGGCATGTCTTTGTCAATGCAGTGCTGCCTGGGTGCAGGCAAATGCTGAAAAGCATCTACCTTTCCTGGAGAAGCAGTCCCCAAGTGAGGTTCATGCTACAGACACATTTGGCAACCCAGTTGTGTTCAAGTTCCGCTTCTGGATTAACAACCAATCGCGGATGTATCTACTAGAAGGTACACAGAAAATCCGCAGTGCATATCATTTGGGCCCAGGTGACGTCATCCAGTTTGGCAAAAACGCCTCTGGTGATCTGCTAGTTGCTGGTCGCAAGGGCACTAAATCAGACATTCACAGAAAACCTCCACCTCCCAGAGGTTCGTCACCTGCTACAACTGGTGGCGACAAGCCCGCTGTCAAACGAAAACGTGGGCAGGCAGCAAGTCATGGGCAGGCAACGCTCACCACAGATCTGAACAACTTCTACTTTGAGCCCCTTAAAGACGGTGTGTTCAGGGCTGTGCCTGATGGTCAGTCAGATGATGCTGGGAGAGTACTCAAGCATGCTGGCATTTGGACTGTCATCCTTAACCTGTATGGTGAACTGTACCAAGCATACTTCACCTCACAAGCTGAAGCGCTGGAAGCCTTCAATGCAGCAGGAGAGACTGTGACGTGAACATGTGGGCCCTATTGCTTTGCTCAGTGGCTACAATGGGTTGACTCAAGCTTGATTCTATGGCACAGTAACCAGGCTGTTGTGTCTTTGCTTGTTGATGATGTGTGCTTCTGAAAACTGTCCTTGGACTGGTGTGAAATCCACTTCTCTGCAGCTTTTGGAATTGCTGATTCAGTGTGGATGTGTTTGCACCCAAAAAGTACCATGTACAAATCATCATGCCTGCCATGCTTCTATGCTGTGTTGACGCAGTGTGACAGCCAGACAGTGCATGCATGTCACATGCAGACAAGATGAGCACAGCTTATGCCTCAGTGCAACAAAAGGCAAATTAAGTTGTACACATCTGTGTGCATGAAAGTGGTGGTAATTCTGCTACTACTGGCTCAGCCCCAACTGAACCTGCCCCACAGCTCTGCCAAGTGGCAGGCTGTGCAGCCAGGGCCTAAATGGGCACCAGCCTGATCATGTGTCAGTGCACATGATCCAAACCAAACTCAGAGTATGGCTCAGAGTTAAATACCAACCAGAATCGAGTTTCCGGCCCCGAGTATGGGTCAAGTTGGATGCCGCACGCCACAGGAAAATTGGGATCCCAGAAAAAGCTGGTGCTTGCTCAGGGATCCCCCTCAGAGGAGCCCTCTCGCGAAACCTTTTTTTTGTGACTACTCTGTCAAAACTCACACATAATCAGGTAGAGCACTACTTGTATGGTACAACAATGTTGCAGAGGATGTAGTAGCAGTTGTCACTTCCAGGTCCCTTTGCAAATGCTCAGGAAGTGTGGGCGCAATGTCAGCTTCACTTTCAGCAAGTCTGAATGACAGGTGCTGGAAATATCAGAAAGACTGTTGCCACTGAATTGGCAGGACTGTCATGGCTTTTGAGTTGCAAGGAGGATGTGGGCACAGTCCACCGCTCCCCTTGCAGAGGCCACAGGACACTCTTGCCTTGCTGTTCTTTGTATGAACAGCAGTGAATCACCAGGAGTGCTGTGGGCATCGCCACCTGTCAATGCCTCTGAGGACCCTTGACATTCCTGATGATACACAGCTCAGGCCTGTCAATACTGATCTTCTCAGGCATCATGAAGCTGCGCTGAACAGCTGTGTAGCAGCTGCTGGGGTGCTGCAGCCAAGTCTCCCTGCTCCGTAAGTTGCCTTCAAACTCGAACCTTATGATTCAGTTATCTTTTGCGTTTCTGGCCTCCTGCTTTGGCTTTCTTTGGTGCTTCTTCCGCATCTGAGACTACTTCCTCAAGCATGTTCACTGCAACAATGTAAAACCTGAACATCATTCGAGGAAGGGCAGGACCGTGAACAGGCAACACAGTACCTTCATCGTCTGCAAGGTTGCTGGCTGCCATATGCTGACTCAAAAAGCCTACAACTTCTTTTTTCAGGCCAGCTATGCTGTCCGAGATCTTGCCTGCAACCACACCATTGTCTGCATTAGACTTTGAGCAAGCAAACCCAAACAGAAACGACAGTACACACCAGTGGCTGGAATGTTGATTGCCAATTTTTTTTCCCCACCAAAAGCAAGCGTTGCAACCACTCGACCACTCTGCATGATCACCTCTACAGCCAGCAAGCAAAGTGAAAAATCGGCAACCCTGCGCTAGTATCGAGAGTCAGAATCTGCAGACGGCGATATTTGCACTCGAAGCTTTGTTCGGCTTGCTATTTTGTTTCCCAGCAGCTCTGCACTGAGCTCTGCATGTGAATCGCCATATGCTTTGCGGTGGTGAGCACGGCGAAGCCGCGATGGCCACAGACATTGAGCTGCAGGGAAATGAAGCTGAGCGGCCGTCATCACCCGCAAGAACATCGCACCCAGTGGCCTCAGTTCGGCCGTCTACGAAGTACGTCGAGGTCGAAGGTCCCAACAAGCGATTCTTGAGACAGGCCCTAGCTCCTCCTCGACCAGTTCTGCCGAGAAAGCAAGTTCGGGTGCACTCACCTCCCACAGGCTTGAGAGAGCGCATTCCGCTGCTGTCTTCGCTTACAGGTTAACTCACAACTTGCCTGGCATACCAAACAGCTATCTATCACAGCCAACTAATGTGGCATTCCTGACCAACACAGACAGATGAAGTTCACTTTTGCCTGAGAAGCATGTTGCACGTAAACGTGAAAGGGTCATGGTGCTTCCCAAGCTGAAGTGACATCTGTGACAGGCACGGGAAGGGCTGGCAAAACAGGAGAATTGGTGTGTGGAGGCGGCATATTTAAGGGTGAAGTACTTGCTGGTCAGCCAAACGGGAAGGGACAGTTTTTCATATCACAGGTCCACTGCACCTGCTTGTAAAATTGGTGCTGCACTTCTTACATGAAACACCACATGGCATAAGAGCAGAGTATGTGGCATGATCTTGTCTGCAAGCAGATTTACAAACTACTGTCCAGCAGCCGAAGAATCATGCAAAGTCAAGATTTACATGAGCTCACTGAGTAGAGAGCTTGGACCACACCAACAAGCTGTGGCAGTGAAACGGCATAGTGAAATTTCAACAAAGCAGCTGAAAGCCTAGAAAGGGAGAAACAGAGACAGTCACATTCCCATTGCTCTTCTGACTTGCGCTTGCATAGGTTGGGGTGCGGGGCCAACAACTACAGTATGATGGAGAGTGGGTCCGGGGGAGGAGAGAAGGTCGTGGCACATGCTATTACTATAACGGAGAAACATACCAAGGTAACCATCAGCCATGCCACAACCAGATTCATCAATCTCAGCCATGTGATGCCTGTTTACTGGTTGCATGCATGTTGCAAATTTTCAATTGTATGGATAGGAGCAGATGCTGCGGGGCCGCCACCCTGTGAATGCAGCATGTCCTTCAGTTGGATCTAATCAAGCATACAAAGTATGTAGGGCAGTGGATAAGCAATCAACGGCATGGGCAAGGACGCATGCAGTACAGCAATGGCGATGCATATGAAGGCTTATGGATGAAGGACCACCGCAATGGCCTGGCCAAGTATTTTTACGCAAATGGGGATGTGTTTGTTGGCAGATATGAGCACAACAGAAGAGAAGGTCTAGGCACTATTTACATGGTGAGTATGACTCAATACCGCAAAGCGTTGATCAAGTCTGCACAGTGATTTGAATGACATGTGGACTAGAGCATACATTTCTGGCATCTTGTCAGCCACGCTGTTCATTTGCTGTCAATATTGATCACCACATCATAGCAACATGCAACATCACAGCAAGTGTTAAGCTGTGCGCAGATCAGGAAGGGCAAAAAGCACACAGCAGAATACAAGGCTGACAGGCCACTTTGTGGCACATGGGCTGAGATTGATGGTGAGTCTGCCTCTGTTGATCTTGCACTATTCTACTTTGTGCATGCAGTACATTGTTCGCTGATCATCCGCTGCATGATGATTTGCTCTTGTGCGCTACAGAGGACTTTTTAGCTCCCATGGACGACTTCTTGAGGGCCAGCTTGCCAGCAACAGTTGCTCCTCTTGTAATGACTCACTTGCCAGAGCTGGATGTGTCTCAGCCTGATAAGGTATGCTGTGATCGCCTGCCCTATTGCTATGCTCTGCAGCACTGTGCCTACCAAGACTAAACTATTGTTTGAGTGTCAGTACTGCCAGTGAAACATAAGACCTGCTGCCCACTAGCAGTGAGCCAACAGTATGCAAAGACAAACTAGATCGAGCATTTTGTAGGTCTTGCAAGAAGTGCTGTCACCACTCAGATACAAACCCCAGAAGCAACTCACACTAATAAAAGCACTCCGACAGCAGATGAGCGATTTTGATAAATTTGAGCTGGAGCGACTTCGGCATGCCTTTGTCAAGCTGTCTGGAGGTGACAGCAGAGTTGCCAAACTGACTCCTGAGAAGATCAGGTAATGTGGGATATCAGCAATGCAGTTGCGCAGTGCGCGTGTGCAATGTTCTCGTGCAACCTGCCTGAGCAAGAGATGGCATGCCTCTGATCTCGCTGAGGCAAGCACGAACTTTGTGTGTCTTTCATTGAAGATTGGATCCAGTGACCTGTTGCAAGGGCGTACTGCAGTGAGCTGATTTGCAGAATCTGGTGAAGTGCATCTTAGAGAGATTCAAGAAATGCATCTGCATTGAAGCTCTTTTGTGCAATGCAGTGATGTATGTGTGGCTGCAAAATTGGATCCAAGTCATCAACGGACGCTGTTGTTGTGCCGACAACTGATGTGTGCTGCAAAGGAGGGCAACGTGTCTTTGAATGATTTCCTGAGGGTGATAAACAACTTCAGTGACACAGCAATGCCGTCCTGAGGCAGCACAGCGGCTTACAAGCATCCAGCAACATTGTATCAACATTGCCGCTGTTTACATGGTGTCATGAAGCAAAACTTGTGTGTTTGCCTTCAACGCATCAGATGTTTCCAGTGTATCTATTTGACTCACAAAGACTGACTATAGTTCAGAAACACCAGCTTAAGGTTGTGAGTGCTGCTTTAAAATGTGACGAAAAACACAACGTCATTGCAATAAGCATACATTGGAAACAAAAGCAAATCAAAAGCCTGCAAAGGTGTACCAGGAACCAAGTTCATCAAAGTGCAACAATTACACATAGGCAACATATCACGCCTTCAAACCCGCAATACTTGCACAACCGTTCTGCATAGCAGTCTCAAGGACACCCAGAGTGCATGCTGTGCATGAGCCTGCTGCAAGCCTGCTTCTGTTGCAGAGTCACACATGCTCCGCATGGATTGCAAGGGTGCTGCAGCTCTACCAGCTGCCTGCACGCCTGACAGAGATGCCATGCATGACTGGCAGAGTAGTGAAATGGACTGCAGATGCTGCAGTGCCACTTGAGGGCTGCTGGAAGTGTTCTGGGCAGCGTCAAGCAGCAGCTCCACAGCTTGCAGGTGTGCTGATGCGCTCCAGAGCTCAGCAGTCTGATGCTGCTGATCTGTTGCCTGCATGGGCTGTACTGGGACCGCTTGGTCTATAGGAGGAAACCGTACCACTGACAACCCATGCCCGTCAACCTGCAGCGAGGGAGCTGCAGCTGCCAGTAAGCTGCCCTCCTGCTGTGCAGCAAGCTGAGGGACTTCATGCGTCGAAGACAAAGGCGACCGTGCTGGCGCTTTGTTCTCAAGACCTGGAGACGCTGCGGCAGAATGTGCCATTACTGGCGGCCGGCCAATCATGCTCCCTGCCTTCGAGTAACGCAAGGCATCCAGCAGGCCAGGCTTGCTTGGGCTTGCCGGCTCACTCTCCACTGCATCTGCGTCCTGATGCGCACGAGGCGGCTGCTGATGCATGATACGCAAGTCCTCTGCATTCACACAAGCAGTTGTATCTTCTCTGTCGCAAATGATGCCATAGCAACATTGAGTGTACCAGCAGCTGAGTTTGTATAGTTCAATGGCAAATCGGCGGAGACATTCCTGGTATTCATACTATTACTTCCACATGCTGTTTGCTGCATCCTTTGCAAGCTGCACATACACCTGTGCATTCACACAGTCAATCACATGCATACACCTGTGCATTCACACAGTCAATCACATGCATACACCTGTGCATTCACACAGTTAATCACATGCATGAGGGAGATCTGACCTGTGCCCTCAAGGGCAGGGTGATGGGGAAAGGGCCTCAGGGAACGGGCTCCCTCCAGCGTCATGCCACCACTCTTGCCTTGGGTCGTCAGAGCTCTGTTCAGCTTGACCAACAGGCTCTGATGCAGATCGCGCGTGCGGCACTCCACCATCTTGCGCAATGGCACTTGCAGGTCGTACGCGTACTGTGTCCTTGGCGCCTTCAAGTGCACTGTCGCGTTGTGGTGCAGATGCACATTCAATCCTGCAGCATTGCCATGGTTGCCTGATCACATGTAGGCCTGTCATTACAACAAACATAGAAATCTGGGTTCTGCGCACACACTCATCCTGCATTGAGAGCAGCTAAAGACCCTACCCGAAGTCAAACACTCATGATTCAAAACAGCAGTACAAGGCTGCAGCAGACAAGCCTCAAAATGCAGGAACATGCTAGTCACTACTCAATCTAGCGTAGACTTCTACACACAAGACAACATTTGCCAGATGGCAGTAAGACAAGCAGAGGTCTGACCATGAGTGGTTACAGTAGACAGGTCAGCCACAGCGAAGGCCCATCGCAGGCGCTGGCGCTTGAGGTTGAGGTACACCAGGTGCTTGTCAGTGAAGACCAGGGCCTTGGTGTCCTTGTTCTGCAGGTAGTCCAGCACAGTGTCCCCAGCATACCGGCCCCTGTCCATGTGGGCAAGGGTGTTCTTCCATCGGCTGAAGTTGCGCACTTCCCCTACAGACCAGTGACACACACCTCACGCTCTCAACAGACCCAGCCAGGCCTGGTTGTTGATGGACAGGCCTGAAAACCATTGATGGCATGAACAATGCAAAGACACTGTGATGTCACCATTTCAGTATGGCAGATACAATGCCATGTAGCTTTGTTCCAGACACAATGCTCTAGTCCAGTATGGCATGACAGCTACACACCTGTCAGGGGTGCCAGTCAGCAGCATCAGGTTGGGACTTGTCACCATTGAGGACATGTGCAGTGCAGACACATGCAACACTGGAACAGCAACATGCAAGAAGTTTATGCGGGCCAGCAATGGAACAGCAACATGCAAGTAGTTTATGCGGGCCAACAAGCTTTGCAGCAGTAGATCTGGCCACCTGTGGGATCAGCGGCAAACATGCCAAAGTGGCGAGGGGAGCGGATGCGGGTGCGGGGTATGCGCACCACCTCATCCCCCCAGGCTAGGATGCCCATGCCCAGCCCATTCACCCCCTTAGAGATGCACTCCAGCAGGCCAGAGGTGGGCTTCAGCACCAGCCCTGTGCCCCCTATGATGACCCCCAGCGCCAGCCCTGCAGCGCCCCCAGCTTGGTACCCAACCAATGGGTCTCTCACAACACCTGCATGGCATGTAGTCATCTCACCACCTGACGTTGGCTGACCATACTTGATACACACAGCAAGGGATGCATTTTGCTTTCCAGCACAAGTCATAGAAGAAGTTGCAGCTCAAGCTCTGCTGCCAAATCAGCCCATATGCTAGATGCTCAAGGGAGCTCACACAAAACATGTTGCCACATCTTGCAACATTGACAGGCGAGGCAAGAGGTCTGGCCATGCCCTTTTCAGAGACCTGTCAAACACATGTGTCCCTCAAGACATACCACACATACAGACAGACAGACAGACAGGTAGGCCAGGCAGGCGCTGACCTATGACACCCTCATACATGCCCACACCCAGCGCTTGTAAAGCATAGATGAGGCGCTGCTGGGCAGTCATGGGTTGATTGCGGAAGCGGCTGATGTAGTCCTGGTCCAGGGTCAACATGGCCATCCCTTTGCTGATGCCCCCTGTCAGCTGCACCAATACCACACCACTGTCAACCACAATCAAGGCAGGCTGCGCATCACTAGCAGTAGTGATTGCTTGGACTCAGCTTTAGTAGCTGCAGTCTCTAGCATGACTGCAGTCTCCTTGAGTTCCTGATGGCACTCAACTCAGGTTCAGGCTGGTGTGTGGAAATCATGGAGATTGTGTTGTGTGTATGTGGCCAATCAGCAAATGTGGGCCAGGCTCTGACCTGGCCTATGAAGGTGAGGATGCCAAAGCTGGCCATCTTGATGAGGGTGACAGACCCAGTGCCCACCCCTCTGGCAAACTCGGAGGGGTTGCGTGCCTTGGCTGGCTCAGCCAGGAAGGTGGAGAGGCCACTGATGATGCTGCTGCCCAGCATGATGGGACTGCCTAGGATCTCCACTTGGCTTAGAATCTTGTGCATCTCATGCAGGGCCTGTGCAGCACAGCAGGCATGTTGATGCTGGTTTGCAACGACCACTTCTGCTGACAGTAAGTTTCAGGTCGGCGCTGATTTGTATCTAGCATAAGCAGTTCTGTCAATGTTGCTACAGGACAGGCTTCTGTGCAATACCTACTGGTGAACTCTTTGCCACTTCAGCTTTGGGACCAATTTAAGCCAATAGACAGGCAAAGAGGGAGGCAGACAACGAAGCACACTGCGCTTGTGTAGCTGAGCTGATACAGCAAGGACTCACTGAGTTGATGAGGTGGCGAGTGATGTGACTCATCAGGGTCCCGGGAGTCAGCAGGGCATTCTGGAAAGCCAGGGCATTGATCTTGAGGGGCACATTGTTGATGTCAATGAAGTTGACGCCCAGTGTGGCCGCCATGCGGATGCGCCCAGGGCTAAGGCCTGACTCCACATCACGGCTGCCCGGCCTGGGGATGAGAGTCACGTTGCACTTGATAGTCTGCACCTCTAACCGCTCGAAGTACCACTTGCGGCCGCGCCGTGGGTTTGAGGATGTGGGAGTCTCCACTGATGCTGCAAACATGTCCTGAAGGCAGCAGCTGCACAGCTCAGCAAGGTTGTGCTGACAGCCGTGACCTGCCCCTTTCTGACTGTCCAGCATACAAGTGACAATGCAGACCTGTACTGAGTTGAACACTGTGTCTGTGCTCATGCTGCAGACATGTGGGGGTGCTCTGTTGGATAATACAGCATTAGATGTGCTCAGGATGGGGCCAACAAGAGACACATGCTGCAATCCTCGTTTTGGCAGAGCGCTGCCAACTAGATGCATGTCAGGCTCATGCTTAGGCTGTCCTATGCAGAGGCAATGGGTGAGAGCAGACCTGGAGAGCGGTCTGGGTAGCCTGGGAGGAGTGCAGGGGCTGGGAGGTGGGCTGAGCATCCATCTGGTAGATGTCTGCCATAGGCAGTTCGCGCACCAGCTTCAGCAGCAGGTCCAAGAATTCCTCTTCTACCGTCAAGTCCAGCTCCTGCGCACCAGAATAGAAAAGCCCTTCAGTACAGCACTGCTTACATGATCTGCTTGTGCGAAGGTGATGTGACTGGAGGCGTTCGGAGGCATATGAAGCATGCAATGTGGTGTCACATGCTGGGACTACAAGAAGCTGAATGTACAAGGGGTGTGAGTCAGCCATGAGCAGTGATGTGCTTTGTGATGCAGGAAGATGAAGTTGATGTTGGTGGACGTCCAGTCAGTCTGGTAGGCCTTCACACTGTGTTTGACACACTGACAGCAGCTGTTCATGACACACGCTTCATGTTACTTGACGACACACATGCACAAGAGATGATTGTGCTGATTTACATCATTCATTAGGTAACTGCATGCAAGACATAGCACTAGGCCCCCTACCTTGCTCATGACAAGCCTCATGCAAGTGATGCTGTCACTGTGGACTTACCTGTATCTGCAGCAGCAGGGCTCTGAAGTAGAGGATGGAGGGGTTGTGGTGCAGCATCTCCCATTGCACCTCCACAAAGGGCTTGCCCAGGGTCTGCTGGGGCACCCCCTCCCCTTCCTCCACAGAGGCCTTTGGAGCTGCTGCCACACCTTTATACACGCAACTTGGTCATACACTAATATTAGCATCAGAATTGATATTATTATACTGATATTATACTGTATACTACACAACTTTAGTATTGCATGTCATTATTATACTGACTATACGACATGCTTTGTGCTCGCACGAAAAATGGCCCTTCTGGGCAGACTGGCAACAGGCGCAGCTTGTCACACATGATCACAGCTATAGTGTGGTGAGTCACTGCTGTAGAGCTTGACCAAGGGCTAAACAAGAATCTTGTCATTCATGGCACAACCAAGACACATGTCAATACACAAGGCTGCTTAAGCTTTTGCTGCGACATCAAGTCATGTGAAAGTAAGCGACGCCAACACATTTATCATACAGAGCTTCTGTGCCGATGTCACAAACATGACAAAATGACAGACCTAAGCTGTGCACTGGATTGCAAACAGGCGCTGCACAGCGTCATACCTGAGCTGCTATGGCAGAGCACCACAGGGTGTGTGGATGACAGCAGCTGGTTGTCAATCTGTACGGAGTACACTGCAAACCTGGCTGACTGGTTGGCCGGGGAGTACTTGTAGTCCACATGTATGTTCTCAAACAGAGCATGGAAGACCTGTATTTAGCGCCCACACATGGTCAGCTGACACACATGCTCTGGATCCATACAGCCATACACTATTGCATGCTCTGGCCCACACAGACGATGTTGAGGTTATGCATTTGTCTGATCACACAGAACAGATGCTGCAGCTGTGCTGCTCTGCCTTGTAAACTTCCTCTGATGACAAGCAAGCAAGCAAGCATGCATGCATGCACAAGTTTCACAACTCTATGGCTTGAGCAAGCCATGCAAACCACAGCATGTCCACCACATCACAGAGCAGCGTCTGACCTCTCTTGGGAGCGCTTTGACAGATGACTCAACCACACTCAGGCCGATGCCATGCAGCAGCACATCAACAGCCAGGTTGAGAGCGGCATCAGCCGGTGTGTCCAGCTCCTGGCTGATCCACTGCATGCGCAGGTGCACCTCCCCAGACACGTTGTCCTTGTCTGTGCGCTTCTGAAGAGGCAACCAGGTGTAGTGAGGCTTGCCCTCATGCAGCCGCATCACAGGCACCCCAACCTGCACCACAAACAGACTTGCTGTCTCTTGGAGAAAAGAAAAGAAAAGACTACGCCTCTCGGCGTCAATTTAATGAGAAGCCAAGTATTATATCGGGCTGCCCAGGCTGTCTCTTGGACCTGCTGTGTCTTGGATTTGCTGCCTCTGAGCTGGGCAAGGCCTATTCATGACAGCAAAGATGGGTTCAATGCAACTGTTGCAATTTGGCTAGGAAGGATGGGTGAAGTGAAACGGCCTAGCTGCTTTTGGTTGCAATGCTCAATTGTCTGCTGCATCATTGCACAAGTTGGAAGGTACAGTCAGATGGTATGGCTTCCAAATGCGTGTCCATACAGCAAGGCATATCAGGCAGGTAGGGCCTCCAGTTCTGTTACAACATGCAGTTCATCAGCATGAAGAGGAGCCACCTGTCCCAGGAAGATGTCTGAAGACAGCTTCTTGTGGTCAAAGATGGCCACGGTGAGGTTATTGCTGAGAGCCACATCCTCAAAGGTGCAGCGCTCGTTCCAGTGGGGCTGCAGGTTGTTGCGCTCTATCTTGGTGTGGTGGCTGGTCACCCCGGCCTCACTGGTGCAGGATACCACGCTGTAGCTGTCCATGGTGTAGAAGGTGTGCAGCAGGTCTGACGGCACAGCCAGGTTGCGTGCCTCTATCACCTGCAACGCAAGAGACCAATGACATTCTGGCCCGAGCTACATACTGCAGAAAGAAAAGAAATATTAACACATTTCAGTGATCATGACAGGAGCCTCTCAAGGCGGCAGCCCTGAGCTTTCTGGATGAATGGATGCTATATCATGCAAGGGCATGGCTGCAGGTAACTGGGATCCGTCTGGACACCTCACTGCAACATAGCCACTTGTGTTCAGCCCTAATAGGACACAAACAGGTGGCCATGTGACTGTCAATGTTGACCTGTCACCACCCCAACAGGGGCTGCCTCAGAGGCATACATTGCCACATCAAACACTGCAGCCTCTGCTGCTGCAATGATCAATGCAAAAGAAAAGCTACATGGTACTGGACAGATGCAACAGGAGCCTCTGCTCAGTCATCAGGCAGCACCTTGACATCTAGTCTGCCCCGGCTGCTGCCCAAGCGCTTCACATCTCCTGCAGTCTGGCGGCTTGCTGCAGCCTTAGGATCCAGCCCTGCCAAGGACACCTTGCTGGGGCTGGTCACACTGCCCTGCCTGGTCAGACCCAGCAGACCCAGGTTGGGGTGGGAGCGCCCGGCTGTACCCTCTGCTGCTGTGCCTGCTGTTGCGAAGCGCTCCAGCAGTACAGCCAGGACCTCCTCTTTGTGATCCACCTCCTCCTGTTTTGTCCTCACCTGCAGCACAGCTTACTCATCTTCCATGTGGGAAAGACTTTTATTTCTTTACATGAATTTACTTGAATTTTGGCTCTGCGTGATGACCTGGTGACATGCCCTGCCTTGTTGGGTCATGTTGCCAGTGCCCCTTGCAAGCAAACAGCAATGATGTCGTGCATCAAAATTCAGGTTTGGATAGCAGCCCTGGGCAGAGTCGAGTCAGAACCAGCCTATGCTGCTTGCAGGAGTAACAGTCAGCGAATGAAACAGACCAGCATGACTTTTGGCCATCATGCTGGAGCTAAATGGCAGCTCACTGTACTTTAAACCAAGCATAGGGGGAAACAAGGTGAGGGGTACCAGTACTGGCAGCAGTGCTGCAAGGGAGTGTGAAGAGGCTGACCTTCATGATGACAACATCAAGAGGGGTGACCCGCCAAGAGCAGGCCAAGGCGATTTCGCCACTGACCCTCTCCTTGGTGCTGCGCCGGCCCAGGATGTACCTGTGCACCTCGGCTACACCGGTTGCACCTGCTTCCTCCACCTCACGCAGGGGGATCAGCACCTCACCTAGAAAGACGTCCTGGCTCAACCTAGACCGGCCGTACACTGACACCTGCACAGACACAGCATGATGGTGAGCCTGCAGGACTGAGGTCTGGCATGTGCTGACAGGCACAGTGTATGGACGACATGCAACATGTTATGGTTTCCTTAGGGAATGCTTTGCATGTAGGAAGCAAATCTTGTCTGTATGGATTCACTGAACTGAACTTCTTGTCTGTTGGGTGCCAGTTGCCCTCCCAGGGGTAAACATATTGATTGACTGATTGATTGAATAGGCTTGAGCAAAAGTGGCTCTGGAGGCGTGGGGCTGTGTGTGTCATGTTGAGGTTGTGCAGTGGCAAAATAAATGAGAATGTGCTGTCTGGAAGGACCAGGCAACTTGTTGCAAGGGCAGCAGCACAGGTCAGCATGCTGTAGCACATGGCTGCGACTCCAGCATGCAGGCACAAGACAGGGCTTTACAGTCAGGCATCTTCATCAAGTCAATCAGATTCAAAGGTGATCATGAATTCCATAAGCTTGGGTGCAGACCTGCCGGAAAAAAGAGCAACACCAAACCACAAGAAACTCAAGGAGCCAATATTTCCAATTCATTTGCTCCAGAGCATACTCTGGTTGTACAGCATAATGCTGTGTGCAGTCAGTGTGCAGAGGCTGACCTGGAGATCTGAGGTGATTTGCACAGATTTGAAGGTGACCTCCTCCTTCCAGACTGGGTGTGCCTGCCCCATGGCCACACTGGTGCGCTTCATCTGGTTCTCACACTGCAAGAAAAGAAAAGAATAGTTTGTGCTTTGCAGCGATCATAACGGGAGCCTCCTACTGCACCATCACACACACAGCTGAGCTCTTGCTACCTTGTTCATTGTGGTCAACACTATGTGCATATGCAAGCTTGCTTCTCCTGCACTGCACTGCTGGCAGCGCTGACACAACATTCACCAGCTCTGAAACGAACAGCTGTTTCATAGCTTGCAAATAGACCGACTCTCAAAGGGGCTGGCATGAAAGTGCTGTGAGCATTATGGCTCAAGCCTCAATGCCCTACAGTAGCAACACCCTGGTGGAACTGCTATTCTACTTTAATTTTCTTCTTATGTAAAAAGATTATACACTCCTGTCGTTTACTTGAAATGTACACAGCAAGTGAGCAGGCAGTTGTGAGTGGCAGGCTGACCTGTAGAGTGCAGTAAACCTCACTGCGAGCATTGCGCAGGCGTGCCTTGATGCTGTTGAGCTTGTTGAGGGCTGCCCGGCTGCTGTGTGAGGACTCCACGCCCTTGCTCTCACGGGTCAGCCAGGTGTCCATCAACCCCTGCCAAGTTCAAAACAGCTCTAAGCAGAAAACCCAGTTCTAAGCTCGCTTGCTTACCCAACAAGCCTCTTATTGCAACGGGACTTCTTGAGTTGAAACATGCAATCGCACAACCTAGAACACTGCTTGCAAGTGCGTTGTCCATACACAGAGGCTGTCATTGTCCATACCCAAAGGCTGTCATTCCTCTGCTTGTCAGGGATGCTCAAGATTGGGGCAAAATGACATCCAAGGCATATAGCTGAGCACATGCTGTGCCAATGTCAACACCTGCTGGCATCTCTCAATGGCATGACTTGCTGCAGTTGACAATGATACCTGAGCATCCACAACTCGGATGACCAGCTCGCCACCCAAAATAGGATCTGAAGTGACAGCTGTCTCCGAGGAGGGCGAGAACAGCTGGATGCTGTCAGGCCGCTGTTCAAGCTCAGCAGTGGTGCCGATGGTCTTCATCTGGCGGTGCGCACCAGTTGCAGTAGGGAACCAGTCATCAGCACCTGAGCCTGGTAGGCTGTGGTCCAGTGGCAGGCCCGATGATCCACGCACCTGAATACATCCACTCTGCTATTTGCTCTGCACATCTGTGCTTGCGTGTATGCTGACGGCTACGCTTGCATCAGCTTGTTCTAAAACAGGCTGCGTCACAAGCTTGCTGATGATTGCAGCTCACAGTACATGGTTGTTTTGGGGGAAGAACCCGCATCCCAACCAGGTGCATGCAGGAT
>JAABUP010003538.1_pt1 | contig 27459 bp, 39 predicted proteins | sample 5559201 | NCBI WGS metagenome assembly JAABUP01 (sample SAMN10711887, study PRJNA513373) | rock metagenome | isolation source: Antarctica rocks | place: Antarctica | reverse complement strand
AGGCCCATGTGCAGCAAGCCATGGACCTGTTCAAGACCTCCACCATGGATGCTGTCAGGGCAGGAGCCACTGAAGGCTTGGTGAGCACATTTGTCAATGCCAACGAGCTGCTTGGATGCTTGTGCCCAGCTGTTGCTTTGATGGTTTTCTCTGCGCGTCACTGTTGCAAGCAGATTTGGTTGGTGATCTGCCTAGATGCTTGGGGTCACAGGGCACTCTGATATGTTTTCTCTACATGAGAGCCACATGCCCAAGTTGCATTCCTGGCAGATGATGTTGTGGTTTGGCATACAGGTGAGTGTACTGTCCACCGGACAACTTGGAAGATGGACATCTGTGCTGTTGTGGTTGCCACAAGCTGTCTTGTGCATGCTGTGTCTGTATGGGATGACAACACCAGCACCTGCTTGCTGTGTGCCCTCTGGCCTGTTAATACAGAACTCCATGTATGCTCAGCTGCGTCACTTCATCATATTTGCCATGGTACTTGTTCTAACATCATGCCAATTCAATGCTGTAGGTGTTCACTGAGGACCAGAAGGCAGAGATGCATCACGTCCAGGTGCAGATCAAGAGGCGAGTCTCCATTGGAGGCTTTGTGAGTGAGAGCAAGCTTGTGGATGAGCTTGTGCGTGTGGGACTAAATGACAGTCTCATCCGTAGAGCATTGCTGTATCTGGTGACCTGCGGAGAGTTTGAGTACAGGAAAGAGCGCAGACTCATTCACAGGCTACAATAGCCTAGAGTCAGCCAACTCAGAGCTGTCACGTACATCTTCAACCAAAGCAAAGGGATAATTGCCTCACACCTAGGCAAGATTGGCTAAACTGTGAGAGCAGTGCTTTCACGTGTACTGCTAGCTACTGCAATGCTCAAGGCAGCTTGTGCACCTTGTTATTGGTGTTGTCATGCACCATAGTGAGCTGCATGCAGCTCTGTGATTTTGCTAACCAGCTGTTTCTCTATAAATGTTTGTGATTCCTCTCTGTTGATTATATCGATCACAGACTGTCCCTCTAAACTTGTGCGAACTATCAACACTTGATTCATTCTGGTCTCCAGGATGTTGGCTACAACTGCGTGTACGTTGTAGTTTCTGATGGATCCAATGGCCTGCAGCCAGAGCAATGTGCTGTTCAGATCAACTGAGCGTTGCAGCCTGTAGTAATGGCCTCTTATCCTACAGCTAGGCCTATCAGCAACTCAAGTACCTTGCTTTTCAGGATCTGTTCATCAGTTTCCAGCTTGAAGCTGACTATAAATGCTTCTGGCGCCCATGTGCTGCGTAATGTGCCCAACATCTTTGGCACCTGAGCCCAGAGCACACAACGGTTGGTACCAAGTGATGCTGAAGACATCAAATGGATTGACATATCAATGCGATTTTTCAACCAAGCATATGCTCAGGTTGTACTACCATGGCCAGCTGAAGCTGAAGGGGACCATCACTGGACTGAATCTTGTGTTCTACCTGCAGTGCAGTACAATGAGGCATTACTTCAGTTCAAATCCTTGCCATGAGCCTCTCAGATATGTACAATGCACAGTACCTCTGCCTAGGTCTGATTGTATGCAGAGGCTGTAAAGTGTTTACCATTTGCTTCCAGGGCAGGAAGAAGTCTGAAACTGCAGCTGCCAAGTAAAACGCTGCTCGTTTGCCACAAGGTCTTATACTGTCAGATATTGTCCTGAGGTACTGCAGACACTACGGCAACATTAGTCTATGACCAAAGTATTCATGCTGCTGTTGGGGCCTGGTGCAGGATATTCAATGCAATTGTTGTTGACATGCTGGTTGTCACCTGCAGGTACTCAAAGAGTGTGATATATGGAATTCGAAGCAGAGTCCCTTGCTCATTGCACTCTCTGGCTTTACGCACAGCTGTTTGCAAGATTGCACTTGCTTCGTCTTTCACATGTACCCCCTTGCCATGCTTGTCATCATCCACCAAGACATCAGTCAAAATGTCAAGCAACTGAGCGCTTGGTAGGCCTTTGGTAAATGGCTGTATAGACCCTTTTCTGTACACAAAGATGACTGCATAGCCCGCCTGTACAACAATGCTGGCGCTAAGGCTTACATTTGCCGTTTCGTGCATATGCATTTCCAAAAACATATACAAGGAGCACCTGCAAGAACTGCTCTACAGACAGTGCTCCTCGGGTTCCTCCGCTGAAGTTGTCTATGAACCTAATGCACCGCCTTTCCAAAGGTACAGTGGTACCTCCGGAGGTGACACATACTATTGGCCGCCCTGTGAATCCGTCGGCTGGTGTGTGCTTGCGGATGAATGCTTGTACTGAAGATTCAATAGAGGTGGACGGAGCGGGAGCGTCGTCGAAGAACTCTTCGACCGTGAACCTGTCATGCTCTGGCGACTGCATTCCCAGTCTTCGCAGCCTTGGGCTTTGTACGCCCTCACTGCTTACAGCGTGTGCAAGCAAAGCATATTTGCAGAGAAGCAAACTCAGAGCGCAAACCCGGGGCTATAACAGCGACGAGCCATTCCCGGCAGAGCCAGACTCCATGCGCGCGCACTCTGCTATCGAGCGGACTATTGCTTTTGCCTGGAGTGCGGGGATTTAAATGAAGAACCGCACAAGCCAGGTCAACGGAGTTATGGCCTTCGTTCGTGCTCCATCTTAGTAATAGGCTCTCTCTGGGAGATTACAATGGGCCCCTCTATATGTGATCAGACTTGTTGGCTGTCTAAAGCATTGTAATCTCTCTCTCTCTCAACAAGTCTGCTCCATGCATCTGTTGGCACATTCATCAGTTTATCCATCCATCAGACTTGTAGGCCGGGCAACGGATGTAAAACTTCTCTTGCTCTTTCTCTCTCTTGTCCGAACCAGTACTGACCTTTGCCTTCTTCATTACGTGATCGGACTTGCTGTCTGGCATTGTAATACTTCTCTCTGTTTCTGCCAGGCCTGACTATGCATGCACCGCAGCTGATGGACTAGCATCCTTGCCACATTCAACTCTTGGAACTACCGGCTCTGGCAGGTGCATTGTACCTTGAAATATATGTGATTGTTTCAACACCCTGCTGAGCTGTGCACAACACAATGCACAGCGCTTCTGTTTGCTTTATTAAATGCTAATCACATTGTCTGCACCTTAGGCATATTCGCTCACTCACACACTCTCACCTCACCCTTTGTGAAACACCAATCTGTACTAGACTGTCCTTCAAAGATCAATCACAGCAAACTCCTGTTGCGCCCTCCAAGACTCGCCAGGCTGAACAACAGCTGGGCTGTTGAATTTTGCATTCTCTACGCAGGCAAACTTTTGATAGCACTCCTTCATTGCTTCCCAAGGACTCCACTGCACCAGAACACATCGATATGTAAATGTATGACTTAGGTGCTTCGACAGTGTCTACAATACAGCCAGTATGGTATGTATCCTGAAGTCATGAACAAATCAAACAGGAGTACAACTTGAAACCCGAGTGACAAGATGGCAACTGCAATGCAAGTCCGCTGCATTCTGACACATGCTTACCACAACAACATCCTCCCATCCACTACTGCTGATGGACACAGCTGCTCCTGCATGGCGCCATGCGAGTCAGTCTCAACACATGCCAACAAGAAATGTTTAGCGAATTGCAAGGCTTAAGCATGCATGATGTCTAGTTTTACGGACATGCATATGTAGCATGCACACATGCACACATGCTGTGCTTGCCTGTCCCCACGTCTAGCTCGACATAATCACGAGCCTTCATGTAAACAGAGTCTGTCGGCCCTGTGAACTTGACTAGCTCCCTGTCCTCCTTTTGCTTCTGGGGGTTCTTAGGGTCTTTCACCTGCCAAAAAGCATCTTCATATCACAGTAGACCCTTCACTGCACCGTACCTCAGACACCATAGCCCATCCATACAGTAGCTGGTGCTGCTGCTGCTAAATTGCAATGCCTTGTGCATTGAATGATGGTATGCAAGCACACTGTTCCCACATATTTGATCAACATGAACAAATTAACTCACCTTGTCCAGGTATTCTAGATCTTTCAAGCCTTTGACAGTTGCCTTGTTGATGTCCAGCACTTCAATGTAAGTGTGCAAGGCTGATGTGAACTCAAATGGCTTGTCGCCCGTGTTGATAATGCGCAGGTCTGTCCGTAGCAATTCACCGTGGAGAGTCACGGCATAAACTGCCTTGAAGGCATGTGGCCTGTGTATACATAAATCTGTTGAATGGTTTGACTATTACAACTCAGAACAGCTGTGAGTAAGGAAAGGCCAATGGGCAGGGTCTGCATAACCTGCAGAAGTCTTCATGATGGCAACAGTGCTATGTGCAGATGCTGTCCACTGGAATGACACCCTCGAGGACTTGACAGCATTATGCTAAGCTAGTGGACTATCAGGACACAAGTTTATACAGATGATGATGCTTTACACTAGTACACGTAAGAGCGTACCACATGCTCCTAGTATACTCATTGTCTGTGAGCACAAGCTCCACCTCAGGATCCCTTTCATCTGGTTGCTGGTCTGCTGAGGTGTTGGTAACTGTCCAGTCTGACTGGCGAGCAAAGCCGTGCTGTGCCATGGGGGCTGGAGCTGGTCCAAAGACAGGAAAGCAATGTGGAATGCCACCAGAGATAGGCTTGGACTTGTCAAAAACGGCATCTGGTCTGACATACAAGACCTCCTCACCACCAGGGGTTGGTTGCTTCCAGGATACCACATTGGCACCATATAAGTAGACCTGTGGTGCAGGTGACAACCATCCTTTGCAGGTGTGTGCAGCATGCCAGCAACCGGCAACAAAATATGCCACGTATGTCAGTGTCAATGTCACTATGCGCTGTAATGCTGGTCATCTGCAGGGTCACCTCTGCTGTGCTGCCGCAGGAGTGCTGCAGCTTTACACAGGGAAGGTCACCTCTACCAGGAGCGAATGTTACAAGTCCAGGTATCTCTGCAGACACAGCAAATCTTTGGAGATCTCTCACAAGCACGCCAAACATCGGCTGGTGCGGCGAGCTAGTGCGCTTCTGATCTCGCTCAAACTGTACCCCATTTCTCCCGGAGTTGGTCAATGTCAGAGCTGACAGCCTCTATCCTGGTCGTTTGCCGACTGCTTTGGTTCGTACGCTTCCTTGTGAGAGACTTTTGGTGAACAATGGTGTGCCTACAGCAGTTGCCAGAGCGAGTCAGGCCGAGTTGATCTACAGATGCCGTCACCAGGGTGACCTATTAGAAAACGGTCGCAGCATTTGTAAAGACGCGACGCCGACTGTGGTATATGCGACAAATTCAACGCTCAGGACGTGACAGGGCTTAGCTTACGGCGAAGACCGCCACGCAACAGTCCTTGCTCTGCTACATGTCCTCCGTTGGCTGTGGGTGGCCGAGCTGTGCGAGCATGTTACCTGGGCAGAAAACACTGCACTATGGCAAGCCATTGCGAAGTATAAGTATGGCTACCCAATCTTGCGTCGAGCTACTGCGCATTCGATGATGTTCGCCATAAACGTTGACTGCAGCGACCTTCCCCAGCTAGATGCCCTTCCCCAGGCCTACAGATGTCTGCTTTGGTTGCATTCATCAGCGCTGTCAATACCTTCTGTATTCAATTAGTGTATGGCAGCGACCAGAACCAATCCAGTACATCTGGTTTTGCAGGTAAGGCAAGCTCCCGACTGCAGCTCCAGGCAGCCACTGCATGCATCGTTCAAGTGTTGACACCTGTTTCAGGCAGTTGCCGGTGTAGCTTTGACGACCGTAGGGTACTATAGCCTTTTCCGGGAGGACAGTAAGCTCGTAGGCCCTGTGGAAAGCACAGTTCCGCAGAACACCGTCACACCTCGAGAGGGTCAGCAACACCTTCAGAGTGACTTGGACAGAGAAGCTCAAAACACGACCAACAAGATCTGGCAGATCAAGAAGAGCTGATCAGCACTTCTTGTCGCTAGCAGCAGCAGTGTGCGGCCGACATGACTGTGCAAGCTAAGCAGCCACAGATGCACAGCCTCATGAAGTTGCAAGAGTATGGTGGCATGGTTGTCCTGCAACCATGGGGGGAGCAAGGGGCTATTGGACAGTCTCTTACCTTTGATATGCAAACTGGCAAGCTGACGCTGGCAGACGCAATAGGAAAAATGCAGAAGCAGTCTATCGATGTCTTTGGAGTTATGGGAACTGCCAAACTACAGACAGGCTGTGTGCTTGTGGCTGTCACAGGTGCTCGTAAGGTAGAATCATCCTAAAACTCAGCAATTGGCCTGCCACCATGCAGTTGATCAGGCAATCAGTGTTGCCGCATAGTCGACGCAACTGCTTCACATCATGAGTCTTGTTGATGCAGGTTGCAGTGGTCAGAGGTTGTCAAGTGTATCAAGTGACTGACACCAAGCTGTATGGCAAATATCACCTGAATAGCAAAGATGATGACAAGTGAGTCACAAATCACACCACAATTGCCTATGCCAAAGCACGGCATGCGAGACCATGCACAACCTGTGGGGCAAGCATTTGGGCTTGGTGGTGCCGATGTCACACGTATCCCTTGCACTATTGCTGCTCACCATTTTGTCCAGCATTTGGAATCGGGAATTGCTTGTCAAAGCAACATGCAGTGAGAAGAGTTGCACTGCTGTCAACAGATACATGCAGAGTCTGCCATGCACGCAATATTTGGTCTGTACCAAAATGCAGGATGATGGAGCTGATAGAAGAAGCCTGTGACCCAGGCATCTTTGGTCAACAATTCTTCTATTCTTATGGCACTGACATCACACTTACACAGCAACGTTTCACTTCTCTGAGTGAGAGCTCGTCAGGAGAGCAGAAGCCACAGTGGGCCCGGGCTGACAAGCGCTTCTTCTGGAATAGGCATCTCACACAGTCACTCACAGGTACTTGCTACTGTCCAGTTGTTGAGCTTCCAGCGGAGGTGGTGTCTGCTTTTTGAAAGCTGCAAAGTGCCTTGCTGCTAGCTTACCACACCCCCCATGTGTTGGTGAAGCCTGCACATAAAAGATCAATGCATGCAGGCGCAAGAGTACATGGACTGTGCGACAGACTCTGGCTGATCTTCTGTCATTGCGTCGCTGTATTGCTTGATATTGCCATCATGCTGCTGCCTGAGCAAAGTGGCCTTGCAGTCCCTAAGACGAACAGCATTACATGATGCATACTAGCACCTTGCACAGACACCCTTGAGCTTAGTTGGTGAACATGCTGGTTCCTTCAAGGCTGCTCCTCTGCAATACAAACAAAACCTTCCTTAATAATATTTTTGAAGGGATACATCTTGCACATTGCTGTGCAGAGGCCGGTGGGCTTGACAGCTTCATTCTGCCCATGATGCTGGGCAGCATAGGTGAGCTGCGGCCTGTGCAATTCCAGACCCCGGACAAGCACTATGGGGCAAGCGTCACCCTCATTGCACGCCGCTCCACTCAGCGCATTGGCACTCGCCACTGGCGCCGCGGAGCTGACACACAGGTTATTTCTGACCCGCCACAGATTGTGCTTACCAACAGGCACAACTGCTGACACTAACAGTTCAACTGTGCATGGCACACCCACCACAGAGACACTGTTGCAAGAGCAGACTCTCAGCTGTCAGGGAGCCTGCTGCTGTCTGTGTCAATGCATTTGGTCTGAAGATGGTGCTGGCAAAAACACATGCACTTTTGAGAAATCATTCCAAAGGGCTGAATTGCAGTGCCACCTCTTTCTCTCCTCTGGTGAGCAGAGAGGCTGTCAAGGCGAGTCCCATCCACATCTTACCCATAGCAAAGCATAGTTGTCTTACAGGGGGCTGTTGCCAACTTTGTGGAGAGTGAACAGATAGTGGTGCTGGAAGACAAGCAGGGAAATGTCACCACCTCCTCCTTTGTCCAGATACGAGGTTCCATCCCTCTGCTGTGGTCGCAAATCCCCAACATCAAGTACAAGCCCCCCACCCGCATTGCGCCCCCCACAGAATACCATCCTGCTTTTGACCGCCACTTCAAAGAGCTGTTGGAGACATACCAGGTCAGAAGCTGCTTGTTGTGTCTGTGTGCTCCTTTCATCTGGGTCCTTGTCCATCTGGATGCACACATGTCTTCTGCTGTGAGTGTTGCTTCCAGAGTGGCATTTCAAAACACAGCACATCCTGAACTTTGTCGGACCTGATCTGAACAGGCATGCATCTGACTGACTGCGGTCACGGTTTTGGAGACAAGTGTCCGGCCTGGTTGAGATCATCACAGATGGGTCTTATGTGATTTTGACAACCCTGCAGGTGTAAGCAGCGGTGTAAGCATGAGCTTGACCATGTATGCTGTCTGCTGGGCATCACAAGAGAAGCATACAAAGTCTGCTGCCTTGCAATGCAGGATGTGGTGGCAGTGAATCTGGTGAATCAGCATGGCTCAGAGGGCATTCTAGCACAGGCCTTTCAGGAGGAAGCTCAGCGTTTTGGTCAAACCTCTAGAGGCCTGAGACTGGTAGCCTTTGACTTCCACAAGCAGTGTGGCGCCTCCAACTACAAGAAGTAAGCTACCTTATTGATGAAGCTCATGATGATGTATCAGTCACACCTCACCTGTCCAGCTAGCTGATGGCTGCTGCAGCCACAGGATGCCTTGATCCAATATGGCAGCATATATACCTTGTTTTCAGCATTCTGAATATGGATAAGGGGTAGTATCTTCGTGCCCTATTTGCAAAGCAACTAGGCCTTCGCGTGATGACATCTGGTGTCGCTGTGGCGGCATCGAGGACCAGCTGCTTGCATGTTTGTGCAGTCATGCTAAGCCAGATGCTGCAAAGACATCACTCTATGCTAGACGCCACCTGCAAAGCCCAGGTCTTGGCTTTGCTTGTTGCCAAACCGTTCTGTTTCGAAGGGCCGCCTTGCTTGCAGTCTGTCCAGACTGTGGGACACCATCAAGGAGGACTTCAACCGCCAGGGCTTCTTCCAGTCCGGGTCTCTGCCGGGTGACAAGCAGAGGCAGAAGGGAGTGGTGCGTGTGAACTGCATTGACTGCCTGGACAGGACCAATGTGGTTCAGGGCCTGCTGGGGCGCAAGCACTTGGAGTATGTGCTGGACAGGGCTGGCCTACTGGACGCGACAGACATCCTGGCCCTACCCAACACCTTCCCTCAGGTTTGCTTGCTGCTCACAAACAGCTGATCGTGAGCTTGCTCGTGTTGCAATTTGCATGTCATGGCTTGATGAGCTTCCCAGGCACTTCGTCCACGGCTCGCACTTCAATCTGCTGCGACTACACTGCTCGAATAGCGTTGGTTTGGAGTCAGTCTTGTTGTTGTTGTTGAGTGTATAGGTTGAAAGCAGCCTGTTTGTGGGCTGCCTGTCTACCAAACATGTCAGCGCAGGCCAATACAGCAGAGACTATGCTGCCAGCATTGCTAGCATGTCTCACAGATGGGGATGCAGCCAGTGTTGCCAAAAAAGCCTAGGGGCGTTCAGAATAGACTATAGTGTTGCAGCAACAGATTGACGTACTAGGAGTTCTGAGTTGAATTGTCTTTCACAGCATGCGCTCTGTGTCAGGTGGAGAAGAGGTTCAAGTGGCTGTGGGCAGACCATGGCGATGACATATCACGCCAGTATGCCGGCACAGGAGCCCTCAAGTCTGGCTTCACTCGCACTGGCAAGCGAACCACCTTTGGCCTTCTGGACGATGGTGTCAAGTCTATAGTCAGATACTACCTCAATAACTTCTGTGACGGCCGCAAGCAAGATGCTGTTGACCTGGTCACTGGCAACTATAGCATCAGCAAAGGTATTCACAATGGCGCTCACTGTCAGCTGACAACCTGCCGAGTGCAGCTGGTGAAGAGTATGCATGCATACACTGTCTAAGTTGCATGCAACTTGTGTCGCAGCATGCACAGTCACCTTTCCTAGAGATAGACTGTATATGTGGCAATATCGTACTGCAGATATGTTACATGATGCGTTGTTGCTGCAGATGGGCCTCCAGCTATCAGCCGAGTGCCATCAGCATGGCTTCCTGTTGCGCTCGCTCTGAACATTGTGGTGTGGGCATGGTTCAACTGCATCTACTTGGCCCTGGTAAGCATGGATTGTATGTTAGCATGCACCTTGAAGCGTATTAGAATCAGAATCAACATACTGTGCAATGGAGAATTGCTTTGCAAGTGCATGATGTGATGCACTAACTCAAACCATTACTGTGTTGTTTTATAACACTTGAGTCTTCATCTGAGCCCGTGCTGCTGCACAATTGCAGGGGAGACTGGATGGAAACACGTTTGTCAACTTTGCTCAGCTCGTTATGCTACCATGCATGTTGGCGTTCACCATCATATATGCTGTGGGCAAATTCGGTGACAAATTCATCAACAGGCCGCAGCTCAGGCCTGATCTGTCACAAGTCTGGAAGTAGCAATAATGGACTTTGCGGTGACTTTGGTCCCACAAAATGGGTAGCCACAGAGAATTTAGTTTAAGCACTGACACGTTCTGTACCTGGGACATCAGCATTGACATGGGGCGTCGTATAGTGTTTAAGCGTTGTAGCACTTACCCTATGCACCAGTTGTGGTGCATCCACACGTCATGTTATTGCAATATGAGCCTGGCCACTCATATAGTTTCAACATTAAATTCAACGCTGCTCAAATTAGGGCAACGCACAAATCGGCATTGAGTCGAGTCATTTGTTTGTCACAAAATCAGTGTTTGTATAGACAAGTTTACACAAAACAGAACACTTCCAGGCAGCTCAGCATTTACACCAGCTTCGAAATCATTCCTGGTGATAAAGGCAATCGCAAGCTCATGCATTTGCTCCCCCTGTGCAATCTTTGGTCCCTGCCATGCGTACTGCCATGCGTACTGCCATGCGTACTGCCATGCGTACTGCCATGCGTACTGCCATGCGTACTGCCATGCGTACTGCCTTGCTTGTACCGTTAGTCACTGCATCAGGAGTGACTAAGTATCATCTACACAGCAATATCTAGAGCAGCCAGAGGAGCATTCAGCCAGTGGATGCTTTCCATGGTCTGATTCTGGTATGTGACATGCAGAATGACTATCTCATGCAGACCCCCTCCCCTGGGGCATTTGTGACCCCCTCTCCCTCAGGATACTCACATGCCGCCCCTCCAGCCCTGCCCTACAGGGCAGCACCCCCACCCAGGGGGGTAGTTGCCTCGCAGGTGGCCACCCCCAGCACCCACCCAGCCCCTAGCCCCACCCAGACTGGGGCAAGCAACAGCCAAAGGTGGAAGTTTATGGATGATACTGGCAAGCTGCGTAAGGTTTCTGGCCGCCTCTTTTCAGAACCCTCTGCTACCCTGAGGTGGGTTGTTCCCTTTCATCTGGCCTCTGTTCATGAGCAACACTGTGGTGTTTGTCTACACTTTGTGTTGTTTCTGAGGTTTGCTGCAGCAGCTGGTGCTTCCAGCCCGTTGGCTGCAACCAAGACCTTGTGGTCCTTGCTACTGCAGCTAGCCTGAATGGCTCTAGACACCAAATCACTTCTGTTCGATTAACAACATGAGGAAGTGTGTGTGCTGCTGGCCAAGCCCCAGTCAGCAGTGCAGCATTCAATTTGATACATGTGTCCTGCACATGGGCATGTCCCAGTGTTTTGAGTGAGCAAACAAAGCCATGCAAAGATGATTGGGTGCACAAGTGTCTCATTGTCTGGCTGAATGCTTGACCATGTGTTTGTTTGTGCAAGCAGGCGGGGAAGTAGGGTAGCGCCGGCCCCTCTAGACTCAGCCCAGAAGGTACAAGCAGCCCTGCAGGCCCGCCAGCACAGGGAGAAACAGATGGCTCTTGAGCGCCGGGCCCTCACCGGCGCCACCGCCTCCACCTCAGGTCACCATCTTACACATCCAAGCATACCTAGCATCTTTCACATCCAAGTTTTCTCACCATCTTTCACATCCACGCGTACTTATCATTTTTCACAACCAGCTTTCCTCACCATCTTTCACATCCAGCTTTCCTCGCCATCTTTCACATCCAAGTTTCCTCACCATCTTTCACACCAAAGTTTCCTCACCATCTTTCACATCCAAGTTTCCTCACCATCTTTCACATCCAAGTTTCCTCGCCATCTTTCACACCCTAGGATTCCTCACCATCTATCAGTAGCAAGTTTCCTCATCATGGCTCTGTAGGAATAGCAGTCAGCTAGATGCTAGACACTTCTTTCACATCCAAGTGTACTCATCAGCGCTCTGCATAGGAATGGCAGTCAGCTAGGATGTCTCTGTTATCCTTTTTCTGCAAATTTGCAGAGACATCGTATGTATGCTTTGCCAAGACCCACAAGTGATGCCTGCGCCAGGTTGTACTGGTTTGCTGCCCTCAAGCCACAACCCTGTACAGGCTGACAGCACCGTGTACGCTGCAACCACTTGTTTTTGGCAGAAGCCTGATGGAAGCAGCAACTCACTGCACCTGCAGAGAGTCTGACCCATTGCACCTGTCATGTCTGATGCTTTGGACCTCTCGCGTCTGATGCTTTGAAGCTCTCAAGTCTGATGCGGTGAACCTGTCACGCAGGTGCTTCTGAGCAGAGCCCAGACACGGGAGCTGCACAGGGCCAGAAGACACCTGCAGGCCATGCTGCCGTCCTTCAGCTGTTGCAAACCATAGGAGAAGCCTACAGCCTGCTCAGCAAGTACCACTGCCAAGTATGCACCCTGTCTCCATTGGCCAACCTCTGCTGTTCACACCATTGCACGTTGACATGTGATCTACACGGGGAAATGCCAGACATGCCTGCTCAGAAGGTGTTGTTAACCTGCCCAATTGCTGTTAACCTGTTCGTCTGCCTGGTTGCGATGTTGAAGCATGCAACGATGGGTGCAACAGTGTGAATAGCGCTGTGAAGTTGTGAGTGAGTGCAGGCCATGTACAACAGCAGATCCTGCATCTTCAGCGCAGCACATGCAGCAGCAGTGGCTCAGACCTGCATGATCCAATACTGACTGGCTGCTGACAAAAGCATCTGCTTTCACGTCTTGTACAGGAAGCAACAGTGGCGTTTCATAAGCTCAGTCCAGCGCAGTTCAACACGGGCTGGGTGCTGTGCCAGTTGGGGCGCGCCTACTACGAGATGGTAGACTACCCTGCTGCCGCCAATGTATTTGAGTTCGCCCGTCAGGCGGATCGGCATAGACTTGAGGTAGGCTTTGTGTCGAACATGCTTCCGCTTGTTTCACGTGAGTTGCTGTGCTGGCCTAGCACACATGTCTCAAAAGGTGCTGCAGAAAAGCCACTAGGGTGACCATAGCTGGAAGGTTGGCATGGTCTGCCCCCGCATCTAAGGCTGTGTATATGATGCTTCCCCAACACATTGTTGCATCGCCATGTGCTCTTGTCTTACTAATGAATGTAGGACCAGGTGTAAGCAAGGAAGTGTGTGCATCATGCACTTCCAAGCTGGGTTCTCAGTCATGGTACACGCTGTGATCCTGCATCACATGGCCATCATCATTGTCTCCAATACTGAATAAAAGTCCAGTCGCGTATCGCAACTGGTCTGATTTTGTGTAGCCTCGCCTGGCTGCTACCAATTGGGCTGGCTCATGGCATGATCAAACATCCCGGGCGCTGGTGGGGTGTGCTGGGAGGTGTGCATCCCATGCAGTACAGCAGTGGACTTGCACACTAGTTTCCCTTCTTCCTGCTCTTGCTGCTGCTGCAGCATTAGGGTGTGTGGCTAAGCAGGGTGGGGCAATGCAGGGGCTGGAGGTTTATAGCACTGTGCTGTGGCACATGAAGAGGGAGGTGGAGGTGAGCTACCTGGCCCAAGAAGCCATCGCCCAGGACCGCCGCTCCCCCCACGCCTGGGCCATCATGGGCAACTGCTTCTCCCTTCAAAAGGTAAATACTGCCCTTTGCCACAGCCCAATGGGCAACTGCTCTCCCTTCAAAAGGTACACACTGCCCTTTGCCACAGCCTGATGGGCAATTTTGACTTGCAGCTTGTGGTGTGAGCTTCGTATCTTAGGAAGCCTGAGGACATGCCTTGCTGCTGCAATGCTTGTCCTTCTGCACATGACTGCTTCTGCCTTCCTCTCACTTCCCATTTTGTTGCAACCGCCCTTCTGACAAACTGACAAAAATAAATTCAGGATTCTGACGGCGATTGCTCAAAGACCTGGGGTCACATTCCAAACTCGCAACTTTTGCATTAGATTGGCCATTCTTGTGTCTGGCACATTGAGGTCCACCCCTGATCAACGTCTCCCCTCCACAGCCTGCAGTTCACTCTTGAGCGTTTATGACATACAAGCAGCATCTTGCCGGCAACTGCCAGCATCTATTGTCTTGGGAGACTTCCAAACCGCATATTGATGCTGACATAATGAACGGATGCTAATTCACAAGGCCTGCAGCATACCATGAAAGGCAAGCGATTTCCGACATGCCTCAGGAACACGAGAACGCCCTCAAGTTCTTCCAGAGGGCGCTGCAGCTTGACCCCAGCTTCACATATGCATACACTCTAGCGGGGCACGAGTACTTTGCCAACGAAGATTTTGACAAGGGCCTGCAATGTTACCGTCAGGCCATGCGCCTGGACCCCCGCCACTACAACGCCTGGTATGTCACTTCTGCTCCAGGAACATTTTGGACCCTTCGCGCACCCTTCTCCAGCTTGAGGGCAGTCACAGCAGATTCGACTGCTGTGTTTGCCTCCAGGTGCAAAAGGCCTTTTCTGTATCTGAAATAACTTTCTTGTTGGCTGGCATAGCAGAAACCAAGGAAATGCTATGTAGGCCAACGTACAGGTTGTCTCAATGACCGATAAGCCCTTTTCCTTTCTGCTATGCCCAGGGCCAGTCCTGTGCCTGCTTTCTGTTGGCTGAATGTATGTAAAAGTGCAGGCAGTCATGCAGCGATCACCAGGCAATGGTCAACATGATGCATTAGGCAAACACTCCAGGCCATGCATCAGTTGCATGCTTAGAAACACGCTCGTCGCCTTGTACTTTTTGTCAGACATGCACTCACACTTTACACTGCATCCAAGTCATGCATCTCGCTTGATCTTACATTCAAGGGGCCTTCTGGAAAACAAGATGTGGTGCCACAATGAGGGCTGCCTGGTGCCAGGTATGGCGTCGGCCAAATCTACTTCAGGCAGGAGAAGTATGAGATGGCCGAGTACCACTTCAGACGCAGCCTGCTCATCAACCAGCGCTCCAGTGTGCTGCGCTGCTATGTTGGCGTGGCTCTTCACAAGATTGGGCGTGCAGCAGATGCGCTGGAGCAGCTGCAGGTTGTCCTCACCGCATGCCTGCAAGTTGCTCAGACTGTGTTTGTGTCCAGCATTCAAGTTCTGCATCAGCTGCATGTGTGCAAGAGCCCTTTTGTTGTTGATTCGTGCAGCAGATGCGCTGGACAAGGTGCAGGTGCTTCCCACCTAGCGTGTTGCTGCATGTGGTCCAGCCTCAGGAGTGTATGTACCTGACCCTAGGACCATGCACTTGTTTGATCATTCATATTATTACTTATAATGATAATAACAATAATATCACAAACAATAATATTGAGTGAGTGCATGTGGATGAGCTCGTGATGTGGTGTCGTCAAGCATAGTGCCAACTTTGGAGCATCCTGTGGTTAATTACTGCTTGTGGTCGTTACAGCATGTGTTGCAAGTAGTGCAGGAATGCGAAGCATAGCACCTGAAGTACGAAAACGTATTTCTGATGCTGCAGTGCTTTCATCAGCAAATGTGGGCACTGATTTGGTGTACTATAGACGTCCCATGAGGCATGGTCATCATTTGCTGAATGCTTTGCGCTTCTTGGTGACAAGTGCTGCACAGCAGCCAAGGAGCTGCATGGTGTGTGCTTATGTTCACATGAATTATGCATTCATGCTGCTGAGGCACTGGGCTGACTGCAGTCTGCAATTGATGCTGATCCCAAGAACCCATTGGCCAAGTTTGAGAAGGCTGCGGTGCTGATGAGTCAAGAGCAGTACCAGCCTGCCCTCCTTGAGTTAGAAGCTCTCAAGGTCGGTGCTCTTCACTGCCCAGACTGAGCCACAGAAAATCATGTCCAGACTGAGCCACAGCACACACTTTTCAGACAAAACTTTGCTGTTGCTGTAGCGCTGACACTGCTCATGCATCAAAAGGCATTGTATGCATTGCAGACTCTGGGTTTGGCTGTTTCAAATCACCTGCACGTTGGTGTTGACTCAAGAAAGTGGCGACCTCAATTCTCTAATACCCTAATTGTGCAGCACAGATATCGACCATGTGCTTTGAGCTTCTCATATGGCAAAGCAAGCACCTAGTTGGAGCACCATTGACGTTCTGAGTATGCATGTGGGTCGAGTGTCTGATGTGGTGAATGGTATGCACAGGAGATAGCACCAAATGAGGCAAGCGTGTGGTTCCAGATGGGCAAAATCTACAAGAAACTGGAGCAGCACAATGATGCTCTCAGGCATTTCAATACAGCTCTCGACCTGAAACCCAGCAGCTCTGACTCAAACCTCATCAAGTCAGCAATAGAGAAGATCAGGATTTCAGATGAGTCAGATGATGAGGAGATCTGATGCAAGACCATGTAGTGTCATGTGCTGCTGCAAATCTGCTTTAAAGCATGCTTGAAGTGTAAGCCGGTACAAAGGAGTTCCTTTCTTTGCTGAATCTGTTGATGAGTGCATGGTGTAACGCATGCGCCTGTGCAAGTTTGCTTGCGCACTTGAAACGCCGCAGTTTCTTCAGCGAAGATGGCAGCACACTTGCGTTGTCATGTTGTAGCTGCGCATACCACCGAAACGACACAGCGCCGCACGTTCACCCGCTGCTTTACCACTGCCCTGCCCGCTCGCCGACGCCTCTTGTTACCGCGTGTTGTTCAAGCAAAGGGTCACCAGCAATCTGCGCATGCAACTACTCTCGCGGAAGAAAATCGTACCTGCAATAGCAACCGCAGAGCGTGTTTGCTTGGAGCTGCAGGTCTTGGGTTGCTACATGCCTCCAGTGCGCGGTCAGTAAGTGCAGTAGGCTGCCTTTTTGGCATTTTTGGAAGTCTCCAATTTCACTTGTCTAATTGCTATCGCACGCTGCAGGGCTGAACCGAGTGTGACAACGACGGTGACAGATAAGGTATTTTTTGATCTGACAGCGGGTGGCAAACCAGCCGGCAGAGTCGTGATTGGAGTCTTTGGTGACATAGTACCAAAGACGGCGGCCAACTTTGTTGCCTTGGGTAATGTGACCTAGCTTGATGTGACAAACAGGACTGCCAGCATGGCATGTCACACTTTTCTGCGGTATTGCCTTCAGTGTCATCTTACTTCGCTATGCAGCAACTGGGGAGAAAGGGTTTGGATATCAAGGTAGCTCATTTCACAGAGTCATCAAGAACTTTGTTCTGCAGGGTGGTGACTTTGAGAGGTATTGTTGAATTGTCAGTATGTGTGACCACACACCGAAGTAGGAACTTTGTAATGCTCAGAACCCTGTGTGTGACAAGTCAAGGCTAAACCAGAAATGTTTTGCAGAGGCAATGGGACGGGGGGCAAAAGTATCTATGGCAAAAAGTTTGCAGACGAAAACTTCAAGATTGCTCATTTCCCTGGTGCACTCAGCATGGCAAATGCTGGTCCCAACACTAATGGCTCCCAGTTCTTCATCACAGTAGCTGACACACCATGGTTGAATGGCAAGCATGTTGTGTTTGGCCAGGTAAACCCTTGTCTTGTGCTGCTTGATGCTTTGAGACATGTACTTTGTTTTGCTGTGCACAAAGTAAGCTCAGCACCTGACCACACAGCAACAGTTAGGCCAAACTGCAGGTGGTAGAAGGCTTTGACCTATGTCAGCAACTTCAGAATGTAGAAGCTGGCCAGGGCTCAAGACCAAGACAGCCAATCACTATTTCAGCTTGTGGCAAGCTTTGAGAGTGCTGCGGCATCAGGCAATCAAGGCAACAGTGGCTGGGCACCATGGTCCATCCAGCATGCAAGCTGTTGTTTGGCTCTATAACAGATGATAGGCGGGATTGCATGTTGATTGCCCTTGGCAACAACGCGAACTGACTGGAAGTTACACAAACTCTGACATGTGAACACAAGGGATTGTGAGCTGGATTTCAGGGACAGGCTTTACATTTTGACAGGATTTACATTTTGCTGACACTCAACATATGTCATGGTCTTTGCTCTCCAACTTTGCATCATGATCAGTGAAATGTGGGCTCAGCTGTTGCTGTATGCAAGGCTGTACACAATTTTGCACAAGTCTGCTGCTTGATGCAACCATAGCTTTGCGCAAATTGACAAGGGCAGATTGTACTGTTGAAATTGCATGGTTGGACTTTTACGAGGTTGCCAGCAAGCAAGGCGATCCGACCTGTTTGTGGCAGGCTGCTTCCTGCTCTTAAGACGCTTGGTGACGAGACAACTGCAACCATACAGCCTGACCATGAAAGCAAAAATTGTAATACTTCGTGCATGCAATGAGTCTGCGGCAAACTGTACATTATATGTACGCTTGAAGACAGAGCCTCCTGCCTCATGAGCTCAAAAGTGACATTTGGCTCAACGCCTCACGGACAGGTTTAGACTGTCAACCCTCTCTGACAGATCTAGACTGTTGACCATCATCCTTACATGATTGTCCAAAGCAAGATCAAGATGCCTTTCAATTGGATTTCCTGAACAACACTGGTAGCAACAGAGAATATAATATACAGAGTATTCGGAAAGAAATGACACAGAATAAAATGACACACAACAAATCCAGTCGCAACACCTGAGTTTGTGCCACAGAAAGAATACTTGCATGAAAGACAGACGCTTGTTTTGAGGTCCAACGCAATACACGTCCTACATGTCTAGCACAGTACTGGCCTGCTTTCGCCCTCTGAGCAACTGTACAGTTCCCAGCAAAGCAGCATACAGCCGGATCCAGCTGAATCTCATCATGTATGCAGACAAGACTCTGCCCATCTCTTCTTCATCTAAAGCTTGGCAGAATACGCCTGGGCAGGGTGCCTGCAACAATGCTGTCACTGAAGAGGACAGCACAAGAACTGCCAGCCACATGCAACAACATGGCAAACGCCAATACTGTATCAATCTAGCAAATCCTATTGTTAACAGTGCATGCATGGACGTGGCAAGCAGAACTATGGCCAGTAAGAATGTATGCTGCTCTTGTGTCCAAAACCGTTGCATGAAAAACCGTTGCATCAAGCAAAAACCTATCATATGAGATGCCAACCCACTTGCATGCAGTAGCCACAGAATAATACTATCATGACCATGTAGCACACCTAAAACAGCTGCAAGCTTAACTTCAAGGGTGGGTGGAAATGGAGGAAAAGGCATACCTGAGGGGCACCTTGCAGCCTTGGGATTGGGATCATGTTAAGGCCAATGGATGTCAAGCTTCTGGCAAGTGGTGGATCACGCATCTGCACATTTGTGATCTTGTGCTCATAGATTTTGCCCTCTCGGTCCAGCTTGTACTCTGAGATGCCGTCAAAGATGCCTTCGGCCTCCCAAGGCACTCTAGGAACGCCACGCACTGTCCAGCGCAATCTGCATGGACAACAACACCACAGGCATTGCTTTGAAGCTGTAGGGTTGATGGTGATTGCCATGCACACAAACAAGACTGATGCAGCAGAACCATGCAAAAGCAGCTAGCACACAATAGGCCATGTGCAGCCTGATGTTTATGCGTCATGATGTGTGATAGCAGTGATGGCAACAAGAGATTATGGTGGTTCACCTGATGGCATTCTCATTGGGCTGCCATATTCGCAAAACATTGACAGTCAAGCGGCTGAAGAACAACCTGCCATGGAATCTGAGGGACCAAAATATAGTGCGGTAATTTTTCTTGCCATGAAACACATTACGGCTATCTGTGAAGACTATATCATCCCGGTAGACATCATCTTCACAGACACAGCAGAACTTACTCGCAGGAGTGACAAAAGCTGAGCGGTGCTGCCTGGTGAACAGTGCCTTGATGAGCATGCAGCAGATGCAGTTATGTGATGTGTTGCACTTACATGACAGATCTCGCTGAAACAAATATGGTGTCTCGTCTCGCAAGGTTCTGATAGCGTCACCAACATTGGCGTAATAGTCCTCCCGCTTTTGCTTGCTATCAGGATCCTTTAATTTGCTTGCCTCTGGTGGGGGCGCGCAAGGCTGTACTGGCAAGAAGCCTGCCTGCTCAAGGGATACGCCCCTCGATACGAGTTCCTGGAATAGAGAGGAAGTGTACCAAACTCTGTGCTGAGGGTGTTCAAGTTGATACAGCTGCTCAAGCTGCTTGCGAATCTCGCAGGACGGCAGGCTAGGGATTGGTTCTGGTAAATCAACACAAGTGTCGGGGGGCTTGGTACTGCTGGCGAAGCAAGGCCTGTGCCGCTTCAAAGAGTGCTTGGATCGGTCCCGACCACAGCGAAGACCTCTGGGCACAAAGCACTGCTGATGCTGGCACGAGCCTGATGCCAAGAGACCTGTTGCTGTCGGAGTGTGTGTGCTGTTCATCACGGCAGATTGTTACATGTCCAGCACTTTGATTGCCACAAGCACCTCACAGAATTGCGGAGGGCGTAGTGACGTCTTCGTAGCTGGAGTAGAATACCTTTAAATTTAAAATGAAAAAGCCAAGAAGACATACAGTCCAGCCTTTACAGTCCAGCGCCTCTCTCAGGATCTGGATGCGCAGTACCATAATTGTGATGCAACGTGTAAATGACAGTCAGTTGTCCACGTGGATCTGCGTCTGACTGTGGTGTGCTGATAGCTGAGCTGTAGCTGACCTCTGACGGATACATCGCCTGCCCACAGCAAAGCGGGGCAAGGCAGGAGACTGTAGCTAATCCTAAACGTCAAAGAGCGGCGGCGGTGCTCAGGCTGTGTGGCAGAAACCTCCCTCAGACTGTTGCCTCTGATAATAAGCTCTGTTGCCAGCAGAGGACGTGCATGGTTTAGGCAACTTGGCACGTACCTGTCTTGGCAGATTTTATTGCCTGCGAAATCTGGTCTGGTGTTAGTGCAGTTTCACTTCAAACGATCTATCTCACTGCACATCTAAACGGATACGTTTTGGCTCCCTGTGTCAAGCCAATCCACACTGTTGCATAAAACAGTGCAAGAACTTCAGTTTGTTTGATCTGAGTGTATCAGCTTTTCATCCTGAGATACCTCCTTACTGCCTAGCACTTGCTGAGCTACGCAGTGCGCTATGGCTAGGGCGTCAACAAAATGTAGCCCAGTCTCGACAATGGCTCGGGCGCATTGCTCTGGGGTCCAAACCTGCAAGTTGCTGATGGGTAAGGTGCCAAAGATCAAAATGTCTGAACCAGTGGCACTACACCCAAGCGCAGCCACTTGGACGCAATGCTTTACACCCGTGAGCATGTTGCAATTTGTGATGACATGTATTCAAGCAGTACTGAGCAAAGATGCACAGGCAAACCCCTTTGACATGAATGGACAACCTCACAAGGCAGCTGTTCAATATTTACCTGGACGCAGGCTTTGCTGCCCATTGCACGAGGCGTCTGGGAGCAAATTGTGCGACACAATGTGTTGACAGTGCATTTGCACCGCTGAGTGTAGAGAAAACATCAGGAGGCTGGTACGGCATATGCTTTGCAAGAGAGTAACCACTTGCTGACCAAACTGACAGTACATCTTACCTCATAGAAAATGCTATGATGAAGGTCAACCCACATGGCTTGCTGCTGACGCAAGTTCACTTCAAGAACGTACAGTTGGCGGCGGTAGAACCCGTTGGGTGTTTGCTTCAGGGCCTCTCTGTATGCCTCAGCCTTCACAGCTTCTTTCCCCTGCCAGTCGCAAAATGCTGAAGAAAAACAACCCTCTACAAACGTTTAGCATGCCAGGATTGGGGCCTATCAATTTGAAAGCTCCTGTCCAAAGATCACCACCCGTGTGCAACTTGCTGTGAATGGGGATTTGCCATTCCTGCTGCGCACAGCAACAAGTTACACAAAAGCAGGGACTAGCGTATTAGCAGGCATGGTGTGAAGTGAGCGGCCAAACCTGCTGCATGCACTGACACAGCAGTCTCCACTGCGCTTGGTGATCTGCCTGCTCCTGCAGGAAGTTTGCTCGCAGTCTCAAAATCTGGTCCCTTTGCTCAGGGGTCATCTGCAGACTCTCCTGCAAACACATGCCAGCTTTCAATACAAACTGTACACCAATGCATGATGCGCTCCGCTCTGAGTCAACTCAACCAAATTAATTACAGCAGGACCCGCTGCAGAGACAATTAATAACAGATGTGCTGCTAAAAAGGACTTCTAGAGATGAACAGCAGCTGTTTATGGTAACTATTAGCGTGTTTATTACACATGACATGTACAAAGCTCAAAGCAAAGCTAGCTGACAGCAGCAGGTCACCACAAAGATGTTCATTTGATGCACGAAGTTTCCCAAGTAGGGGCACAGATTCACACTTGCCCTGTAATGCAGCTGATATGCACCTTGCATGCACAAGCAAATGCAGCTGTAGACAAAGCAACATGGATGTGCTGCTGCTGCAGGTCTGATAGATCAGATGGCTGATTAAACGCCAAGATAACAGCTCTAAAAGGGCTTTCTGTGACTGCTTTGACACGCCTCAGGGTAGCAAGAAGTACAGTATACTTGCCATGACAACATGCCAATGCTTGCAGCTGTGAGGTGCGGGTGCTGCTCAGATTACACAGACCAAGACGTGCTTCTTAGCTTCAAAGCAGTTGCATAAGGCATGACAGCAAGTGGAGCTGACTGTGAGGGGCTGCTAGTCTTTGCAGCTGATGAAAGAAGTGTGGCTGAACTCCCTTTTACAAATTTGAAGCAGGCTGAAAAGAAGCTTCAACATGTCTGAGTGGAGCAAGTGTGGCTTACTGTGACTGAGTGCCAGTCTCTGCAGCTGGTGAAGGAGGTGTGACCGCTACCCATGCTGGGCTGGTGAGTGGTGCCCAGCAGCAGGTCCTGCATGCTGTCTGGGTTCATCAGCAGGGCCTGTTTCATGCAATAGCCCTGCACCAGCACGTATTGCAATTCACCTCAATGGCAGCTGGGTGTTGGTATAGGGAAAAGCTGCCCGTAAACGAGTCTCGCAAGCTTTTCAACTTCACCACAAGCGGCTGTTTCATGCAAAAGCCCTGCATGCCAATGCACAAACTGGAGTTCAGTCAAAATGATATATGATGGTTTTGAGGTGTACTGGCGAGGGCAGCCCAAGGACCAGATATTGCATGCTGTCTGGGTCTGTCTGACCCACCTCCTGCACGGAGTAGCCTGCATCAGCATACATTGCAGTTGCGGTGGCTGGTATGTGCACCAACCATATCCTTGATCCTATCTGTGTTCATCAAGAATGTCTGTGCTCAGGCAATGGTTCTATACCAGCATGCATTGCATTCAGCACTGTAGACCAAACCAACTGAACACCATCAATGGGTCCCATTCTCTTGAGCTTGTCTCACAGCTGCTGTCAGGTCATCACTCAGCACAGGAACAGGGCACGCTTACCGCATGCCTTGTTTGGTTCTGCAATTGCAAGTGCAGATCAGCATCAGAACCCTCTGTGTCCAGCTTGTCCAAGAGCTGCTTGAGGCCCTCCACAAGAACAGCGTATGTCTTGCAGTAGTCGTCGTCCTCATCTAGAGTGTGTATGTCCACGAAAGGGATGCCCTGCTGAGTGTGATGCAGACCTTGCAAGGCAGGCTGCTGGTGCTGGGATGACGTGAACGGCTTCAGAGTGGGTGCAGCCTGTGATTCCTGTAGACATACACTGAGCGTTTGGAGGCAAATTGACTGAAGAATAGCTTCAGAGTGGGTGCAGCCTGCAACTCCTATAAACAACAGACTGAGCATTTGGTGGCAATCTGACTAAAAAATTAGCAAAGGAGCCAGAATTGCATGTGACATCCAGATCATGCCCACAAACAGATTGCATGCATGGCTGCTGGGCAAGAAGATTATTCTTGACAGAGACAATGTAGCAGCATGCTTTGGATGTCTGCAATGATGCAAAGGGTGATTGCGACAGGCTTTGCTTGATATTTGAGCAGACTCTGCAGCAACCGGCGCACACTGTAGATGTCAGACTGTGCACACATCACGACACAAAAGTGGCCTCGATGTCCGACACAATACATAGTTGTGGGCTTGCCCAAGGTGTCCAGAAGATTGTGGTGTGGACATGACACTGCCCAGGCAGTTTTGTACCTGGCCATTGCCCTGAAGAATGTTCACAGATGTCTGCTGAGTGTCCAAGACCTTCTCCAGCATGCTATTGCGACCAGTCGTGCATGCTCTGCCTGAAGAGCTTCTGCAGCTGCTTGCTTCTCAGCAATCTGCTGTTGCAGCTCTAGCTTGTGAGCCTGCATGAAAATCATGCAGAGGTGCATACAACAAAGCATGTCATCTTGTTTTGAGTATTTGCCTCCCTCATCAAATCACGACAAGCACAGTTGGTCAGGAAGGCTGCCAGACAAGTATAGTACAAGGGACGTGGTCACAAACTGCCACCAAGCTGTATCGTGGCTGATTGCTGAGACACAAGCATCAGGGTGCAATACAACACGGATCAAGACAAGACATCAGGAAGATGATGCAGCCCTGGCTACTTGGAAACTGCTAGATGCAGCCTGCCACATGGAGGCCTAATGCCTCTGATGGTGGCATTGCCAAACTGATTTGCTGATACAAATAAGGCCTATCAATGGGTTCAAAGCTAAGCCGATACAAATTAGTCAGTGGTAAAGGACTGTCAGAGTGCCCAACCAGATACACAATTGATGCAGTGCATCACTCCACTTGGATGTTTGTGACAAAGCTGAACTGGCAGGGCCTGAATTGACCATAACACTGCACTGTCACCTTCTGCCTTTCACGGAAACGCTGTTGTGCTCTGCGGTTCTTTTCAGACCAAGCTTGTGATCTTTTGGTTGCGCCACCGGGCTGCGAGCTTGGAGTTCCATGCACATTGCTGCCAGAACCAAACACTGAGTGCTGCTGCTGTGACTGCTGCTGTGACTGCTGCTGTGACTGTTGCTGTAGCTGCTGTTGTAGTTGCTGCTCTGACTGCTGCTGCTGCTGTGGCTGTGGCTGTGGCTGGTTATACAGTGAATGTAGTGGTTGGCCAGGCTGTGTTACTGACTGTTCTGGTGCAGTTGGTGCTATAATTTGTGGCAGTGGAGGCCCAGCTTGTGCAGGTAAAGAGCTCGCCGCGAAATTTATTGACGGCCACAAGTCAGTGGTTTGTAGATCTGGGCTAGCGTCGAAGGAGCCGTCACTCAGGTCTTCTTGAGCAATAATTTGCTGTAGAAAGATGTTGAGTTGTGCGTCGAGTTGGCTATCACTCTCCCCGGGTCCCCCTATTGACATGACAGTTTGGACAAACCTCGGCTAGTCATGCAGGTTACCTCATGTTCCAAGAGTGAAGACAATGAGTGCGCGTCTGAGATCGCGCCTGTGTTATGCACAGCAGTTTTTCGACCGTGGGACGTATAGCTGACAGCAGATGCTGCGCCGTCTGAGGCAAGATATTTCACGCGCCAAACACAGAGCGGTCGCGCCTGTCATCAAGTCAATGGCCGCGGAAGAAGCCAATGACTTTGACCAAGCTCCCTTTCAGTCATAGCTGTGAGTCATGGCTGCTCTAGGAAATTCCATATGTATATTAGTAGAGCGTGTTACCTTCTTCTTTGTGTCGGGCAACTAGGTGGTACTCGGCTGTTGTCGCCTCACAACCAGTCCGTACCTCTCGTGTCCTGTCAGCCTGCACCACCGAAAGCGTGGCGTGATGCTCTTTCTCGCCTGACTGAAGCGGACAAAGACATTGAAGCCAGAAAGTGTGAAGAAAAGCTTGTGCTTAATTTATCCGGCAACAATTTATATTTTGAACACAGCAAGTATTTTGCAACTTGGCTTCACGTTCCTGCAAGAGATGTCCACCTTCACGCTTTTGACTTGTCAAACAACTGCATATTTGCAGCTAGCTGAGAGTCATTTTGGCCCCTGGCTGAAAAACAATCCTCGTGTGTGTCCTGGATGAATTTTGCGGTGAATCATCTGCCAGCAGTCGACGAGCAAGCAGAGACGCTAAAGAGACCAGTCTTGTTCAGAATCAGCTTGGGACTGCCTGAGCGTGGCACAACTGATGCCAAGCGGGCAGACAGCTGGAACAGCAAAGCCAGAGAGTTCAAGCACACCGCCTATGGCATTGATCTTGATGTCCAATTGAATGCTTCCGACTTATGATGCTGAGACTCAAATTCAAGTTGCAGCTGACCTGCTTGACATGGGTCTTGACTTCTGCACCAGCAACCAGGTGCATCAGCAGCAGCGGAAGAAATGGGCTAGGTGCTGCAGGTAACATTTTCATGGTTTACATTGTTTGTTGAACATACAAACTGCAGACTTTACGGCATCTGCCCAATAAAGCATATTTTGCAGCATGTACTGCATATCATGTCATTCATACTGGGCAAATGCCAGATGTACTGGCTTGGATAGGTGCCTTTGATGATGCTGCGCATGTATGCTGCACAGCAGTATGATAAGGAAGGCTCCAGTTGCTAACTAGCAAGATGACGTATCGGTGATGCACCTCGGCCCTGTGCCTTTGAGGCCAGGATGTAAGTCATCCGTCAGGGATGCACACCATTTGCAGAGTGTCACCAATCAGCTTTTAGTGCACTCAATACAAAGACTTCACCTGATTGTGACGGTCTGTAGTATTTGTCCTGTGGGCATGGTAGTTTCTGCAGATTGTGTATAGCTAGATGTTTGTTTCACATGCTGTGTCTTGGTGTCTGATGGCATTCTGTCTTTGTCATGGGTATCATACAAATGCAGTGAGTTGCAAAGCTGCAACAGACTGTATGTCAGTCTGCAGAAGTCAGTTTGATCATAAAGTGACTGTAGAATCATTTGTTGGAAAATGCGTTGGTTTTGAAAGTTTGTCTTGCAAGGAGCTGTGTGACTGCTATGCATCATCTGTGTTGAGCAAACTGCGACTGGATGCACCATGCCGACATAGAAAAGAAAAGACTACACCTTTCGTTGTCAGTTTAATGAGGAGCCAAGTATTATACCAGGCTGCCCAGTCCATGCCGACATATATCATGCATGCATTGTTGTTATGACAATGGTGACTGTAGGACTGTTGTGTTCTTGGATGGGCCGACTGTTGCCCTCAACATTGGAATGACATGTACACCTCTACCTCATACCTGAACAGACCAAGCGAACTAGGGCTAAGTGGACAGTCGTGTTGACACCTGAACGTCGCACTCATTCCCTAGTGCCTATGTACTTGCGATGTTTGATGAAACGCATCACAGCATTGCTCACATAAATCAACTAGCTATGCTAACCTGGCCATGAATAATGGCACTCCACCAATATGGCATACAGTTGTCACCATTTGGGCCTGAAACCCCAGTACGCCCTCGGGTCTTTCG